>OIZI01000517.1_pt1 | contig 19562 bp, 15 predicted proteins | sample 1588441 | NCBI WGS metagenome assembly OIZI01 (sample SAMN03283284) | human gut metagenome | biome: human-associated habitat; material: feces | host: Homo sapiens | place: Peru | collected 2012 | reverse complement strand
TCCAGCGCAGCCCGCTGAACAGACCCAGCGCCTTGTCATCGAACTTCTCACCGGGGCCGATGTGCAGTGCTGCAAGCTCCCGGAGTACCGGCGCGTCTGCCGCAGCGGGCGGGTTGGTTTCCATCAGCTGGTTGGCGGTATCAAAAAATTCCTTTGCGTCCATGGCAAGAACGTGCTTTACCGGCACAAAGTCATTGGCAGGGTCATAGCTGCCTGCGGGGGCGGTCCATCCACCCGCCTGATAGGCGGAAAGCGGCATCAGCTGCATCTTATCCTGAATGGCCCGGACGTTGGGCAGGTCCTCTTGTCCGGAAAGCACGATGCGGGCAATGGTCCAGACCATCGTGGTAGGCACATCAATGCGCTGCACCCCTTCCGGCAGTTCGCCCTGCCAGTCTGCACGGGTAATGGCGTAAAGCCCCGGCGTTTCCAGCACGGCGGCGGTGTTTGTCCACGCATCCAGCACCTGTACATTAAAAAAGCGGTCGGTCTGCGGCACGCCGTAGATCATTGGTTCTGCGCCGACATCCAGAAACGCCTGCGTATAGATGGTATCCACATTCGGCGTAACCACCACACGGGTCGTTGCATCTGCCAGCTTTTCCGCATGGATGAACTGGTTGATGGGAGCCTTGTTGCTTGTAGCTGTGCGGGTGTTTGTGGAAGCCGTCCGGGTAGCGTCCATGATCACCAGTGGAAAGGCGTACAGATACGCCTGCTCCAGAAGGTCCTGTGCAGCCATCGTTTGTTGTGCTGCGGCGGCTTTCTCTACGGGCAAAAGTGTAGCTGCGCAGACCACCGCAGCCGCAGTGGAAATGTTCAGAAATTCCCGGCGGGTCATTTTCATAACATGAAACCTCCTGTTATGCTTTTTGCTTTATGCGTATGCGCTTTATGGGAAAAACCATTCGGTGTTCTGTGTTCATCATACGAAAAGAATGCTGGAAAGTCAACACTTTCTATGAATGACACGTAAAAACGTGAGCTTCGACAAAAAATACCTCAGATTATTGTTGAAAACTCCATTGAATTGCGCTTTTCACGAATCATCCTTGCCCGACGCACGGCAGTATGTTATACTAAAGTCATCAACTGACAAAGGAGCACTGCAATGAGCGACCTGAATAGATGGATGCAAAAACACGATCTCTGCCCGGAAAACATTTTATATCTTTACCGCAGCGACCGGAAAACGGTCCTTCACCGCATGGACGGCGGGGAAGCCGCGCTGTATGCGCCGATGCACGGCGTCCTGTCTGTTCTGCCGGAGGATCTATTCCTGAACATCAGCAAGGGAATCGCAGTGAACCGCAGTCAGATCGTAAACATCGGCAACGATGGTGTTTATACCATGTCGGACGGCCGCACGTTTCAGGGACGCAAGCGCGGCCTGAGCAGCCACCGCCGCCTGCGCATGGAGATCGGGCTGTCCGACACGAAGCATCGCCCCATGAGCATGAGCCTGCTGGAAAAATGCAGACTGCTGGACGATATGCCGCTGGCGTTCTGTGTCATCGAGCTGGTCTTCAATGAAGATGGACACGGCGTGGATTTCATCTTCCGCTATTGCAATGCGGAAATGGCCAATATCGAAGGTGTGCCGGTGGAGGAAATGCTGAATCGCTCGTTTTACAAGGTGTTCCCCAATGGGGACAAAAAGTGGCTGGTGTCCTATGCAGATGTGGCGCTGAACGGTACGAAGCATACCCTCCACGATTACAGCCCGGAGGTGGACAAATACCTGACCATCCACTGCTATCAGCCCGAACCGGGGTATTGTGCCTGTGTGCTGCAGGCAAACGAGCCCTGAAGCAACAGGCGGCGTGGCCCATACAACGGGTCATGCCGCCTTTTGCTTTTGTTTTGGGCCGGTGCGCATGGCTCTGGTATTTCTATCCACGCCCTCCGCGAGGAGGGCAACCTACGTGGACGCCCGCGACGTCCAGCCCGACGAGGAATTTTTATCCACGCCCTCCGTGAGGAGGGCGACGGGATTTGGGCGGCACTGCTGGCGGAGTGGGCAAAGAAAAAGCCCGCCACCCACTGAGCAGGTAACAGGCTTACAAGATGATATTTTGCACAACCTCATCTTGTAAGCCAGTTTACCACCGAAAGGCGGTAAAGTCAAGCGGATGCCCTGGCAGGGTCGCACCGCTCAAACAAAGCGGCCTTGCCTCACTACCCCGCCGGGAAATCACCTTTTTTATCCACGCCCTCCGCGAGGAGGGCGACGAGTTCCTGCAGCCGCTTGAAAGCAGCCACATCGATTTCTATCCACGCCCTCCGCGAGGAGGGCGACCCCTACGAGTACCGCATCTTCCACACCAAGCTGGTATTTCTATCCACGCCCTCCGTGAGGAGGGCGACCGCCGCCAATGCTGAGATTCTGGTAGTGGATGATGTATTTCTATCCACGCCCTCCGTGAGGAGGGCGACCTGCTGCTGATGGTGCTATGTCTTTCTGGGCGCATATTTCTATCCACGCCCTCCGCGAGGAGGGCGACCGGAAGCCGAGAGGGTGCGCCGCTGCACGAGCGAAATTTCTATCCACGCCCTCCACGAGGAGGGCGACTCACAGATGCCCGGAACCGGCTGGCAATGTTCCTATTTCTATCCACGCCCTCCGCGAGGAGGGCGACCTCTGCGCACATCCTGAACCATCGGCAGTATCTGGTATTTCTATCCACGCCCTCCGCGAGGAGGGCGACGCGTTCGCCCTGTCGTCGGTATCTGCTGAAGGGAATTTCTATCCACGCCCTCCGCGAGGAGGGCGACGGTTCAGAGCCCAGGTGCACAGGGGCTCGGAAATATTTCTATCCACGCCCTCCGCGAGGAGGGCGACAAGCCGTGTCAATAGAAAAAATTAGCTGAGCGAATAAATTTCTATCCACGCCCTCCGCGAGGAGGGCGACCAGCCCGAAATCGGCGCTATGCAGCCCCGCAAGCTATTTCTATCCACGCCCTCCGCGAGGAGGGCGACGCTGAGGGACAAGGCCACCGGAAAGGAGTATCGGTATTTCTATCCACGCCCTCCGCGAGGAGGGCGACGTCTGACGCGGTGGATTTTCTCATGGGTCAGAAATTTCTATCCACGCCCTCCGCGAGGAGGGCGACGTGGGCGGTGCTGGATGCTGGGAGGCCGGGCCGGCCATTTCTATCCACGCCCTCCGCGAGGAGGGCGACGTTGGAAAGATAAGTGCAAGGCGGGTGCGCAATGAGCATTTCTATCCACGCCCTCCGCGAGGAGGGCGACCACAACGACTCGGAGTTGTCAAAATCAGGATTGTCATTTCTATCCACGCCCTCCGCGAGGAGGGCGACCGCGGCCACACTCACACTGAGGGCGCAGATAGAAAATTTCTATCCACGCCCTCCGCGAGGAGGGCGACGGGGCGCTTTTTCGCATTGTCAACATTTTTTGCCATTTCTATCCACGCCCTCCGCGAGGAGGGCGACCCCTGCCCACTGGGCAGGGGGTCTATTGCTGGATATTTCTATCCACGCCCTCCGCGAGGAGGGCGACGTTCAGCGCCAGCTTGAGCGGGCCGACTGGGAAATTTCTATCCACGCCCTCCGCGAGGAGGGCGACCCTGCACAAGGCTCTGAACAACATGGCCAAATGCATTTCTATCCACGCCCTCCGCGAGGAGGGCGACACGCGGCGACCCTCACACTCAAGGCGCAGATAGCAATTTCTATCCACGCCCTCCGCGAGGAGGGCGACCCCCCTGCCCACTGGGCAGGGGGGTCTATTGCTGTATATTTCTATCCACGCCCTCCGCGAGGAGGGCGACCGCACAGGCCGCCCAAGATGCCCAGCACCCACAGCATTTCTATCCACGCCCTCCGCGAGGAGGGCGACGCTCACACGTGCGGACGTGGAGAAAATCGTGGAAGATATTTCTATCCACGCCCTCCGCGAGGAGGGCGACCATTCTAGGAACAGGGAGGTTTATCTTTGAAATATTTCTATCCACGCCCTCCGCGAGGAGGGCGACAAGAGGCGGCAGCGCATCCGAACGACTTCCTCAAATTTCTATCCACGCCCTCCGCGAGGAGGGCGACTAGAAATCCCCGGCTCTTATAGGGACCACGTTGGAATTTCTATCCACGCCCTCCGCGAGGAGGGCGACATATCCGAAACTGTGAGGCAGGAGATTCTCGACATTTCTATCCACGCCCTCCGCGAGGAGGGCGACGCTGGGTCAGACGGTCGCCCTCCGAGTAGGTAGCGTTTCTATCCACGCCCTCCGCGAGGAGGGCGACGCTCCGGCGATACCGTTTTTCAGGCCCTCCATGATATTTCTATCCACGCCCTCCGCGAGGAGGGCGACTGGGAGCCGTACCCCAGTGAGAACAGCGGGTTGGAATTTCTATCCACGCCCTCCGCGAGGAGGGCGACGCGAGACCGATGTCATTGTGGAAGCGGGCGAAGCATTTCTATCCACGCCCTCCGCGAGGAGGGCGACTCGTGGTGTCTTTCTAATCATTTGAAAGGAGAAGAAATTTCTATCCACGCCCTCCGCGAGGAGGGCGACTATGGCGATGCGGGAAATATTGTCGCAGGTTTGGCATTTCTATCCACGCCCTCCGCGAGGAGGGCGACAAAAATTCGCAAAACACCATGGAAGTGGTAATCCATTTCTATCCACGCCCTCCGCGAGGAGGGCGACTTATAGCCCTCTCCATCTGCGTGCCAAATGTAAAATTTCTATCCACGCCCTCCGCGAGGAGGGCGACATTGAAAGATTCTAATGGAAATACTGTTAATATATTTCTATCCACGCCCTCCGCGAGGAGGGCGACCATACATTCACCTTCTTTCGTAAGTCCTACAATAAATATTTCTATCCACGCCCTCCGCGAGGAGGGCGACGACGTCTTGCAGGATGTTCTCGAAGGTCATATTTTCATTTCTATCCACGCCCTCCGCGAGGAGGGCGACCTCTTGTGGAGGGTATTATGCTAGTGCTGCTGCGATATTTCTATCCACGCCCTCCGCGAGGAGGGCGACGGTCAAGCTCTCCCTTGCACTTCTTACAGCCTATGATATTTCTATCCACGCCCTCCGCGAGGAGGGCGACGTTGGGGTTCTTCACCCCAACTGCATGTGTCCTATATTTCTATCCACGCCCTCCGCGAGGAGGGCGACCATACCGTACATCACCACCGTTAATTACAGTGTGCAAAAATTTCTATCCACGCCCTCCGCGAGGAGGGCGACTGTGGTGGGCTTGCCCTTGATAGTCTTATATTTCATTTCTATCCACGCCCTCCGCGAGGAGGGCGACGCCATTCTGCAACGGAACCAGAACACCGTTGAAGACATTTCTATCCACGCCCTCCGCGAGGAGGGCGACCGTTGGCAGCCTCGTCCACGGTCTGGTACAGCTGCATTTCTATCCACGCCCTCCGCGAGGAGGGCGACGCACCCGCTCGCAGGCCCGGAACGCCAAGAGAAGAATTTCTATCCACGCCCTCCGCGAGGAGGGCGACCCGCGTACAGGCCGAGCTGGACAAGGAGGGGCAGAAATTTCTATCCACGCCCTCCGCGAGGAGGGCGACCGGAAGCGGACGACAAGACCGCCGGAAACTCCGTCATTTCTATCCACGCCCTCCGCGAGGAGGGCGACCGGACGTGATGCTGGAAGAGATCGTGAAAATGGCATTTCTATCCACGCCCTCCGCGAGGAGGGCGACCCGGCGGGCATGAACGCCACCGGCGAAAGCGACCTATTTCTATCCACGCCCTCCGCGAGGAGGGCGACAGGTCAAGGGCACCAGCTCCGTGGATGCCATCGCATTTCTATCCACGCCCTCCGCGAGGAGGGCGACCTGCTCTCCATGCGCTGCGACGATGTGCATCTCATTTCTATCCACGCCCTCCGCGAGGAGGGCGACGATAATCAAGATCATACTTCTGCGGTTGTTAAAATATTTCTATCCACGCCCTCCGCGAGGAGGGCGACGGGAATAATCTTCATGATACTTACCTCACTTGCCATTTCTATCCACGCCCTCCGCGAGGAGGGCGACGAACAGGTTCTGGTTGGTGAGAGCCTGCCTATGAAATTTCTATCCACGCCCTCCGTGAGGAGGGCGACTTTATCGTCGTTCCGAGCGTATACGACGTAGAAATTTCTATCCACGCCCTCCGCGAGGAGGGCGACCGTCCTTCATGGCAAAATTCTGTGCCTTTGCATCGATTTCTATCCACGCCCTCCGCGAGGAGGGCGACTATCTGCGGCCATCATCACGGCAGATGGCGTGGTATTTCTATCCACGCCCTCCGCGAGGAGGGCGACAGCACCCAGACGGATATCGTGCAGAAGCTCACGATATTTCTATCCACGCCCTCCGCGAGGAGGGCGACGTCCTGTGCTTGCGCGGGTCAGTCCGGCACTCAAATTTCTATCCACGCCCTCCGCGAGGAGGGCGACAGATTCTGCAACGTGTAGGGGTTGTGCAGTTGGGCATTTCTATCCACGCCCTCCGCGAGGAGGGCGACCTGCCAGCGGGAAACGTCTAAGATCTCCATTTTGATTTCTATCCACGCCCTCCGCGAGGAGGGCGACCAAACGCCGTATGACCTCATGGGGCGGTGTGCTCATTTCTATCCACGCCCTCCGCGAGGAGGGCGACCTCTTCAGGCACTTCATCGAAGCTGTCGTCGAGTTATTTCTATCCACGCCCTCCGCGAGGAGGGCGACGTAGTGGATGGCTTTATGCGTCGCCGCCGAAACACATTTCTATCCACGCCCTCCGCGAGGAGGGCGACCTTCGTCTTCGCCTTCACCATAGACTGTGTAAGCATTTCTATCCACGCCCTCCGCGAGGAGGGCGACCCCCGAAGAAGGTAGCAGAAGCCACATGGCAGAATATTTCTATCCACGCCCTCCGCGAGGAGGGCGACTTCAGAGATTCCACCTGATCCTGCGCATCTTTCAGATTTCTATCCACGCCCTCCGCGAGGAGGGCGACTTCCGGGTCATGATGACCTCGACGTCGGCCCCCAATTTCTATCCACGCCCTCCGCGAGGAGGGCGACGGATGCAAGCGGTTTTCCTGCTGGCCTGTCTGATATTTCTATCCACGCCCTCCGCGAGGAGGGCGACTCCCCAGGAAGTGATTGACCTGTTCGATGCCATGTATTTCTATCCACGCCCTCCGCGAGGAGGGCGACTGGCAAAAATGGAGTTGAGGGCAATCTATATAAAGAATTTCTATCCACGCCCTCCGCGAGGAGGGCGACGTCGCTCCGCCTTGGCATTACTCTTCCTCCAACAAAATTTCTATCCACGCCCTCCGCGAGGAGGGCGACGCCCGAAGAATCATGCCATCTTTTACGGCATAGATATTTCTATCCACGCCCTCCGCGAGGAGGGCGACTACAAGCCCACGAAAGGAGTTTTACAACATGACCATTTCTATCCACGCCCTCCGCGAGGAGGGCGACTTTGAGAACTGAATACAGGAGGTTTTACCATGAGATTTCTATCCACGCCCTCCGCGAGGAGGGCGACGAGGGATACAACCTGACCGACAGTGTGGAGGGAGATTTCTATCCACGCCCTCCGCGAGGAGGGCGACTGGGCGCACCCTTGCCGCCGCCGTGGGCGCGGTTATTTCTATCCACGCCCTCCGCGAGGAGGGCGACCATTCAGTGCCATACGATCACGTCCTTTCAAATAATTTCTATCCACGCCCTCCGCGAGGAGGGCGACAGCAAAAACGGAGAAAAACATCTCCGCTTTTGTTTCATTATAAAACGATCTGCACAGATTTGGAAGAGCTTGTCCAAAAACATCCGAAAAAACAGCTGCGATCTGCACAGAATGCCTTGAAAACATGGTGCGAAGGAGACGGAAAAGGGGTGAGTGCTTTCCATTCGCACCGAGGGAACAGGCTAGAAGATCAGCACGTCTCCGGATTCAAACAGGGGATGCACCCCGATGTGCTCGACCTTGGTCTTATAGTTGTTGCCCAGTTGATAAAACCGCAGACTGTCCAGATCGGGGTCGATGAGGGCGGCAAGCTCGGACTTCAGAACAGCAAACTGCGCGGCGTCCAGCAGGCACTCGAAGACAGAATTCTGCACCCGCTGCCCGTGGTCCACGCACTTTTTGGCGACTTTGCGCAGGCGTTTGCGCCCAGCAGCGGTCTCGGTGTTGACATCGTAGGTGATCAGGACCAGCATAGACGCACCTCACTTCCAGAAGAATGGCGGATACAGTTCCAGATCACCGCGCAGAGTCCGCGCCAGAAGGAGCGCCTGCACGTAAGGCACCAGTCCCCAGGGCAGTTTCTCTTTCAGGAAGGGATGGGTGATCTGCTCCTGCTTTTTGGTCTGCCAGGCTTTGAAAAACGCGCGGCGGCCATCGTCGGTCAAGAGGACAGCACCATTCTCCTGTTTCTGGAAGTGCTTCGCTGTCAGCAGTTTCTGGTTGATGCAGGACAGCACGAACCGGTCTGCGGAAACGGCGCGAAGCTCTTCCATAAGGTCCAGCGCCAGACTGCGGCGTCCGGGACGGGCGCGGTGCAGGAAGCCGACATACGGGTCCAGCCCGACGCTGCTCAGTGCGGAAGCGCAGTCGCGGGCCAGCAGAGAATAGGCGAAGGAGAGCAGCGCGTTCACATTGTCCAGCGGCGGCCGACGGTTTCGGGACACGAACGGAAACGCTTCATGCTGCTGTAAAATGAGGGAGTCGAAGCAGTCAAAGTAGCGCTGCGCTGCTTCTCCTTCCAGACCGCGCAGCTGGTCGAGATCGTCGCACTGCTCAATGAGCGGGAGCGCCGCCGCAAGCTGGGCACTCGTGCGTTTGAATTCCTCTACGGGTACGCGCTGCGGGTGGTCGCGGGTGGCGCGTTCCAGTACCCAGCGGGCGTTGTAAACTTTGCCAAGGATGAAGTACCGCGCATAGCGGCAGCTCAGCGCTTCGCTGTCGGAGATGCGGTACTGGGTCTGCCGCAGCAGGACATTGCCGCGCTCTTCGCCGACGGTGCGCGCCAAAAACTGGCCGTAGGGGCTAAAAAAGCAGAGGTCGATGCCCTTGGCCGCGCATTTGCCCATGAGTGCCGGGCTGGCGCCGGAGCGGCTGAAGCAGACGATCCCTTCCAGCGTGTGGAGCGGGACCCGCCCAATCTCGGTCTTCTGGCGGCTGACCACGACATTTTCGCCGTCGAGCGAAAGATAGGCGTCTTCCGAAGTGACGTAAAGCTGGGTCAAAAGCTGTCTCATGGCGTGTCCTCCGCTTGCACTTCGTCCAGATAGGCTTTCAGGTAGGCCCTGGGGTCGGCGCGTTTGTACAGTGCGGGCAGGCAAAGCTCTTTGAGGGAGCAGGCGTTGCAGAAGGTTCCCGGCTTGACTTTTGGAGTGTAGCCGCGGGCGAAATACTGGTTCATCTCGTCGGCCATGGCCTGCGTTTTTTGGCGCAGCGCGTCCGTCAGCGGGACGAGTTCCCGCCGTCGTGTTTCCTCGTAGAAGAGCGCGGCCTGCGGGATATCACAGGCCAGCATCTCTTCCAGAGCCATGGCCTGCGCACAGAGCTGCAGCCGGTCGGCGTCGTTTTCCTTGGCGCGGCCATGTTTGTACTCCACCGGCATGGGCCGCCAGCGGCCTTCGGTGTGCTGCAGCGGGATGCCCTCCGGGTCCGCCCGGAATTCCACAACGTCGCAGTCTCCGCTGAGCCGCAGGCGGTGGCTGACGACCTTCATCCCCCGTGTGATGAGCAGATCGCCCCGCCGCTCGGTCTGCGCGGTGTCATGGCAGCGGGTATGTTCCAGCCGCCCTTCCGCAGTGCGAAGGTTCTCAGACCATTGCTGTTCGAGGTAGGCCAACGCCCATTGTCTTCTACAAAAGGCAAAGTGTTGAATACCAGACATTTGCAGATATTCGTCAGTGTTCATCATACACTTCCGGCGTCAGACCGTCCAATTCGTCGCAGGTGATCTCGTAATCCTCTGCGCTGTGAGGTGTCTCGCAGGTTGACTTCACATGCAGGCAGCGGTGGACCTTGGCGGAGGAATACTGACCGCTCTTGCAGTTGTGCTCCCACCAGTACAGGCGGATCACCTCCATGCTGCCGTCCGGCCGGGCAGAAGACGTGTCGTTCTCAAATAATGTGAGGAGAGCCTGCTTGATCAGGTCTGCATCTTCCTGCGTGAAGCCGGTCTTTTCGGCAAGCTGGCAGTTGATGCTGCCAAAGGTAGTATAGACGCCGAAGTCAACGCGGTGCTTCATGCCCATGGTATCGCTGGATTTTTTTGCACCGGATACGCCGTTGACGCTTTTGGTGATCTGCAGGCTGCTGATCTCGACGGGGTCAACGCTGAACGCCGGGTGGATGGATACGGGCCCACGCACACCGATCGAGACACCGTCGGCCTCGCCGCCATTCTTGAAGGCGAACACCTGGCCGAAGCTGCGCACATCCAGCCAGGTCTGGCAGGCGACTTTTGCGTAAACATCGGCGTCTTTTTCTTTTTTCAGTGCAGGGATGGAGTCAGCACGGTCTTTCAGGCTTTTGCAGCCGTCGATGCAGCGGTCATTGGACTGCACAAAAACCGGAGCACCGAGGTCCATCATGCGGTTGCGGATCTTCCGTTTCAGGCAGACATCCGAGATCTCGCCGTAGCCTTCGTAGGTCTCACGGGGGCGGTTGCCATTGAGCGGGTCCCCATTGGGGTTTGCGTGGCGGACGGAAAGAACAAGGGCAAAGTCGATCTTATGGTTCAAAGTACTCATAATAGTAGATCCTCCTGTTATTTATTCTTCACTCGGATTGGAATTCTTTTTCGATTCTTCGTTTTCACGGCGGAAGGCCATCAGCTGGCTGGAATAGCCAAGGAGATAAAGTTCGCTCAAGGGTTTGTTGGTGAAGTTTTCTTCACCGAGCTGATCGATCAGATCCAGCATGAGCTGATAACGGCGTCGGCTGCCGTTTTTGGACTGGATGCGGCTCAGATAGGGCGTGAGCTTGTTTTGCAGCAGAACGGTCGTTTTGGCGGGTCGCTGTACGAACATGACCTGTGCCCGTTCGGCATTCGTTGTACGTTTTTCATCGGTGGTCAGGTTTTGTGCATAGCGTTCGACCTGCTCTGCGCAGGCGAGGATGCGGCCGAACAGATAGCTGCGGTCGCGGCAGGTTTCATCCAATGCCATAGAATAAGATTCTCCTTTCGATCGGTTGTAATAACCGCAGATCAGCGCACAGGCGATGCTGCGGGTCTTGCGGGCTTCCCAGGGCTCCAGCGTGACGCCTGCCGTAGCACGGCGTACAGCGCTTCGCACAAGGTCATAAGGCAGCGGCTTTCGTTCTACCAGACAGGGAACAAGGCGCTCCAAAGTCTGTTGCTTGAGTTTCTGATCGACCTTTTCTCCGTAAGCAGCTTTCGCGATGTCCTCCGGGGCGGGTGCTCCGACAAACGAAAAATGTTCCTGCTTGGGTTTCGTTCCGGGCTGTGCCGGTGCGGGGCGGGAGCGGTATTCCAAAAGCCACACAAAGGTCTTGTGCCAGTCAACGATATTTTCCAGCAGCCGGGAGCCGCTGAGTTCCTGATAATACCGGACCGAAAGGCGGCCTTTGGCACCAGAAGGAGAGTCCAGGATCAGAACGGAAAGCTGGGAGGTGTCGGTCAGCTTCAAGCGGTATCCATGGATCGCCCGATTGAACTGCCGCGCAATGGTCTCGGCGGTGGAAGCTTCCTGTGAGGGCATCAAAGCAAATTCTGGAATCTCCATGTCATCGAGATCATCAGCGGGGGCATTCTGCGCAAGATCATAGGTATCATCGCAAAGCGAGGGAACCGGTTCATCCTGTGTGCCCCAGACCAGGATGGATTCATCACCAAGATTTGTGCCCTGACGGCTGATGAGCCAGCGCAGTGCACTGTGGGCTTCCTGCGTGGTGCGATAGCCGATAGAAAGCGCCTGTCGTGGATTAAAGAAACGCCCGCGAAAGGTGAAATTCGTTTCGTCGTTGCTGGAAATCAATTTTGCACCATCTCCGGCATTGCGGATCTTTTGTGGGCTGAGCATGGAAATCGCGGTTTTCTCACCAAGAACAGTGCAGTAGTCCTGATCGGTCAACTGTGATTCATAAAAATGCAGAAAACTGTCCCAGAGTTCGGGTGTGCAGGACAAATCAATGTTGTTGACACGAAAACGGATGAACGATTCAGTCTGGTCTCCAGAAGGAATGGCGCGAACGATTTGGGGCGAAGCATCTTTTTCACCTGTATATTTTGCGGGAAGTCTGCCAGTTTCATCTGTGAACAGGATGCCTTTTGCAAGAAGATCGGGAATCAGGCAGCCTTTTTCGAGGTAGTGAAGTACAGCGCAGACCAATGGGTGGGAAAATGGGGAAGAACACCAGCTGAGAAGCTGTTCGTGATATTTCTCCCAGCCGGGCTCCTTTCGCCCACCGTAATCGGAATAATTGGAAGCGATGTATTGAAGTTTGTCGGCAAGTGGGTGAGGTACAATGCCGGAAGTTCGGGCGGATGAGCGTTCAGTGCAGGGGATGATCGTGGTTTGTTCATCCTTGCGCAGGACAAAAGCGTTCAGAAAATTGCCGTCGAGGTCGAGCTCTACCTGAATCTGTGCCTGCTGGGTGGTGTGACCGACGGGCAGGAGGGTGGCACGATTGGGTTCCTGCCTGCCGATGAGGTCAGGTTCTGCCCGGCGGATGTACTCATAGGTCTGATAACAGCGTTCCAGCCAGCTCATTCGGAGAACACCTCCTGATAAAGATCATCGCAGCTTTGGAGCGTTTCATTCAGGATGAAATGCTTGGCCGACTGCTTCCGGATATCGCGGACGACGGGGCACTCTTCCGGGCGGCAGAAGTGGATGATGCCGTTTTCCATCACCGGATACCAGAAACGCTCCTGCATGGTGCCAGTGGTGGTCTCGTCTGCGTAGGTCAGACCATGCAGCATCAGACCAAGCGGAACAGAGGGAGTGTTGTCGTAAGCACCGGGGCCCTCGCCAAAGGTGCAGGGTTCTACGTAACCCTGACATTCCCGTGTACCGAGAAAGATGTCCCGCCGCCCGCCGCGTTCCAGCATTCGCTTGGCGATGGCGTAGTGCTTGTTTTCGTTCCGGTCCTGTGCAAGGTCCGGGCGGTGCTCGTTCCACTCAAAGTGGGCGCGCACCTGATAGGCAACATCAGACAGATACGTATAGATGGAAAGGTCGTTTTTGCCGTTGCTGTAGTTGATGGGGCGGATGCCCTTGGATTGCGTTTCGATTCGGTTCAGGATGCGGACATCGGTAGGGACCCAAATAAATGTGGGCTTCCAATATACGCTTTCCAGAATGCCTTTGAGCGCTTGGTACGTCGGGACGGGGTAACTGCATTTCTCGCCGCCCACGCGGGTAATGGGGTCACTGAAAAGTGCATAGCGTCCGGATACAAGCAGAGTGATGGTGTTGGGATATTGCAAAGAAATTCCTCCTTTTTATCAGAAGATCAGAACCTCCGGTGCAGAGGGCTCGGTCTGGATGCCCTTGATGGAGTCATAACAATTGGACTGCAAAAGATAGACGGCTCCTTTTGCTCCGGGTAGGATCGCATGGGCTTGGTCAAGGCGTCGGAACTCGCTGCTATTGAGCTCTACGGTATAATGCTGTGCCTCACGGAACAGTTCAGGACCCGGATGTTCGGTGGACAAAAATAGTGAAACGAGTTTCTGCCCCTGTTCCCGGTACGGCACAATGACGGAAATCGTGTCGCTTTCCAGTGCATGAAATTGCGATTCGGCCGTATCAAATGCTTGAAAAAGCATGACAGGGGAAAGCGGCGGTGCCGAACGGTGGGTTTCCCGATATGCTTTGACACCGGATTTGTTGTCGCTCAGAAGGTCGAGGAGCGTCTGTCCGTCCTGCCCGGTCGGGGCAAGCATCTGGTTCTTCTGACGATCTTCTGAATAATAGGCGTCGTAGTAGGCCTGAATGGAGGCCGGAGAGAGCAGGTCTGTATGAGCAGGCAGGCTGGAAAGCAGACGTTCTGTGGAACGACGCCCCTCATCCAGATCCGGCAGGGAGTCCAGATGTTCTTCGTTCTGTGCGCAGGGGAGCAGATAGACCGGGCGGCAGGACGTTTTACCGTGACGATTGCAGCGTCCGGCGGCCTGTGCGACGCTGGGCAGGCCGGCCATGCCGCGAATGACGCAGTCAAAGCTCAGATCTACACCTGCTTCAATGAGTTGAGTGCTGACACAGATCAGCTTTTGTGCCGGGTGTGGTGGATCCAGATGGGCTTTGATGGCGTCGATCACATCCATGCGGTGCTGCGGGCAAAGATGTGTAGTAAGGCAGAAAAGCTGAACATCCGAACCCAGAAGCGGTTTTAGATGATCAAATACGGCTTCGACCATCCGGCGGGTGTTGAGGATCACGAGCAGAGAATCATTGGTTTGAAGCTTGTCCAAGGCAAAATCGGCCAGTGATTCAGCAGAAAAACCGGAATGGTCGAGAATGGGGACGATTTCGGTTCGCTTGAATTGCTCAAAGCGTTTTGCATAATCTGGAACGATGTCCTTGGGAGTAGAAAACAAAAGTGGATAAGCAAGTTGCTCCAGAGGAGGCTGCGTGGCGGTGCAGAGGACGATCGTGCAGCCCATCGCCTGCGAAAGCAGGTTGAGTGCAATATTGAATAAGTAGGTGTGTTGCAATGGAAGCGACTGGATCTCATCGAAAAGCAAGACAGCGTGGGCCAGTGAGGGCATTCTGCGGGCGTTGCGGCGAGGCGCAGCGAACAGGGTGTTGAGAAATTGAACCATGGTCGTTGCAATGAGGGGCACACCCTGCCAATTCTGCGTTTGTGCCAGAATGGATTCCTGCAGAGTCTCGTCCTGGATGGCGTCCGCGTGATGTTCCAGAACAAGAGCGGAATTGCCGAGCGCCTTCCGGAAATGCCCGGTGTTCTGCCCGATGATCGAGCGATAGGGTGCAAAATAGAAGATCCGGCTGGCATGGGTGTGCTCTGCTGCGTGAATACAGAAACGAAGGCCGGAGTAAGTCTTGCCGCCTCCGGTGGGAACATAGAGCCGGTAAATGCCGGGAGCGGCGTTCTGCCCGGCAGAATGACACTGGTCGGAAATTTCCTGCCGCAGAAAGTCGATCGTGCGGGTTTGTTTCAGGTCTGCAAGAAAGTGCTCCACGGTGTTCGCCAGTGCGGGCCAGTGGATTGCCTTGGTGGATGGCAAAGGCGTGTTTTTCTCAAAATGGGCGGTGTCGGTCCAATCGGCATCGACCAATGCACCAAATAGATAGCGCTGAACAAGACCGAGCATCATCTGAAACGAAACGCTGTTGGAGCGGTTGTCACCGATTTGCAGGAGTTCGTTCCAAAGAGACGCGATCTCCTTTGCGGCAAGCGCTATTTCCTGCTCGATCTCTTCGCGCGGGATGCACTCGGTGAAAAATGTTTCACAGCTCTGGGCGTAAAATGGGTCTGCTTTCTCGGAACACATTCGTTCCAGCCAGGGTTCACTGCCGTCTTCAGGGTCGAAAATATCGCATCGTGTGCCGTGATGGCAGCCGATGGCGATGGCGGCAAACTGTGCAGCCAGACGGTAACTTTTCCGCGTTTCGTTTTTTCCAAAGGCTTCCCAGACCCACCGCATCCCGGCACTGGAATGATTGAGCTTTCCGACGATCGGGGCTCCATAAAGATAGTCTTGAACCTCGTGAGCAGCTTTTCCGAGATCGTGCAGAAGTCCGGTCAGGCGGCCAAGATGTTCCAGGCCAATCTGCTGACAGGCAGCACCGCAGCGTTCACCGACGTTGCGACTGTGTGTTTCCAGAAGCTGGGTGCGTGTTCTGTCGGGTGTCTGATGGGCAATGAGAGGACGTTTCATCCGACATTCCTCCTTTGGGTGATTTTACCATAATGATAGGACGTGGTGCGAACGGTGTCAATCCAATACAAACAATAGAAAAGGATTTTAGCAAAGTGCCTAATTTTACGCAGGAAAAACCGTCTGATTGACGATGTGGGGAGGAAAATCTTGTGGCCTGCATTCATAATACATTCCATGATATCCCATAAATCGTACTTCCACGCTCACTTCTCAAAAAATCTTGCCTTTTCCCCAAAAAAGGCTTACAATAGCCTCGGCAAACCGAAAAGAAAAGGAAACAATTTCGGAGGACAGAACAATGGCTTGTACTACAATTTTAGTCGGCAAAAACGCATCATATGATGGCTCCACCATGGTCGCCCGCAACGACGATTCGGGTTCGGGGCATTTCACGGCCAAAAAGTTCGTGGTCGTGCAGCCGGAGGAGCACCCGGCCGTCTATCGGTCGGTGATCTCCCATGTAGAGGTGCCGCTGCCCGGCCATGCGCTGCGGATGACGGCCATGCCCAACGCGGTGGAAGGCGAGGGCATCTGGGCGGCAGCGGGTGTCAATGCGGCCCATGTGGGCATGACGGCCACCGAGACCATCACGTCCAACCCGCGCGTTCTGGGCGCAGACCCGTTGGTGGTGTACCAGCCCGCCAAAGGGGAACGACCGGAAGTGCCCGGCGGCATTGGCGAGGAGGACATCGTCTGCCTCGTGCTGCCCTATATCCGCTCGGCCCGCGAGGGCGTGGTGCGCCTGGGCGAGCTGCTCCGGACGTACGGCACCTATGAAATGAACGGCATCGCGTTTCAGGATGTGAACGAGATCTGGTGGCTGGAGACCATCGGCGGCCACCACTGGATGGCCCGCCGTGTGCCGGACGACAGCTATGTCGTGATGCCCAACCAGCTCGGCATCGACAGCTTCGACTTTGCCGACGCCTGCGGCGCACAGGAAAACTACATGTGCTCGGACGACCTGAAGGCCTTTGTGGACAAGTACCACCTGGACCTCTCGCTGGACGGCAGCTTCAACCCGCGCGATGCCTTCGGCAGCCACGACGACGCCGATCATGTGTATAACACACCGCGCGCCTGGTTCATGCTGCGGCATCTGAACCCCAACACCTGGGTCTGGGAAGGCCCCGATGCAGACTATACCCCGCATTCGGACGACCTGCCCTGGTGCATGGTCCCAGAGCGGAAGATCACACCGGAAGACGTGAAATACCTGCTGTCTTCGCACTATCAGGGTACACCGTATGACCCGTATGCCGCCTATGGCGACCCGAAGAGCAAGGGTGCCTACCGTACGATCGGCATCAACCGCAACAGCTTCATGGCGCTGACCCAGATGCGCCCGGATCTGCCGGAGGAGTTCCGCACGGTGGAGTGGATCGCCTATGCGTCCAACGCCTTCAACACGATGGTGCCGTTCTATGCCAATGTGGACACCACCCCGGCCTACCTTGCCTGTACCACCGGCGAAGTCTCCACCGAGAGCTTTTACTGGGTCAGCCGGATGATCGCTGCCATGGCCGATGCCGCTTACGGCAAGTCCATCTTCCATGTCGAGCGCTACGAGGAAGGCGTCCTCTCCGCCACACGCGCTCTGTTGAACGCCTACGATGAAAAACAGGCCCAGGAGGCCGACCCGGCCCGCCGTGCCGCCCTGCGCACGGAGGCCAACGAGGCCATCGCCAGAGAGCTGAAGGCCCGCGCCGCCGATACGCTGAACAAGGTCCTCTTTGAACTGAGCTGCAATATGAAGAATGCCTTCTCCCGCTCGGATGCCTGAGCAATCAATAAGGGAATAACAAGGAGCGTCTCCGCACAGAAGCTACTTCGTGCGGGGGCGCTCCTTATTGTTAGAATTTGCTAGAATTCCTTGAACTTATTTGCACAAAAAAACTCTAGATGCAAAATTGTTGCATCTAGAGCAAAAATAAAAAATCACACCCCCGATGCGCCGTAGTTTGCCAGCACACGGGCGGAGGGATCGTTGACGTTGCAGCCGGGCCATGCCTTGTTGGGCATCCAGAAATCGACGATGGTGCGGCTCTGGTCGTGGTAGTATTTCTCGAAGATCTCGCGGTAGAACAGGCTTTCCTTGGTGAACGGCATGCAGTGGGCCGAATAGTTTGCCCGACGGAGCTGGAACTCCTCGTCGGTGTAAAGGCTCTCGGTATACTCCTTGATGTCGTCTACCATGCTGTGGCCCACGGCATCGGAGAAGGCGGCCTTTTCACGCCACAGGATCTCCGGCGGCAGCCAGTCGCCCTCGAAGGCTTTGCGCAGCAGGTACTTGCCCTTGCCGTAGCTGTTCAGCTTCTTTTCGGGGTCAATGGCCATCACGTAGCGGACGAAGTCCAGGTCGCCGAAGGGTACACGGGCCTCAATGCTGTTGGAGGAGATGCAGCGGTCGGCGCGGAGGACATCATACATATAAAGCTCGCGGATGCGCTTCTGGCTCTCCTGCTGGAAGGCGTCGGCGGTGGGGGCATAGTCGGTGTACTTGTAGCCGAACAACTCATCGGAGATCTCGCCCGTCAGCAGGACACGGACGTCGGTCTGCTCGTGGATGGCTTTGCACAGCAGATACATGCCCATGCTGGCGCGGATGGTGGTGATGTCCCAGGTGCCCAGCAGGCGGATGACCTCTTCCAGACTCTGGATGACCATATCCCGGTTGATGATGACCTCGTGATGCTCGCTGCCCAGATAGTCGGCGGTCTGGCGGGCGTACTTCAGGTCGATGGCGTCGGTGTCCATGCCGATGGCAAAGGTGCGGATGGGGTTGCCCAGCTTTTTGGCCGCGATGGAGCAGACCAGCGAGGAGTCCAGACCGCCCGAAAGCAGGAAGCCGACCGGTGCGTCGGCGTCCAGACGCTTTTCCACACCGGCAATGAGCTTTTCGCGGATGTTGGTCAAGGTGGTCTCCATGTCGTCTTCCATGGGGGCGGGCACATCGGCGATGTCCTCATAGCGGACGAAGCGGCCGTCGCAGTAGTAGCTGCCAATGGGGAAGGGCCGGATGTCGTCGCACCAGCCGATGAGGTTCTGCATCTCGGACGCGAATGCGATCTGGTGGCTGGACTTGGAGTAGCCGAAGAACAGCGGGCGGATGCCGATGGGGTCGCGGGCTGCGATGAGGCGGTCCTTGCGGGAATCGTAGAGGATGAGGGCGAACTCGGCGTCCAGATGGCGGAACATGTCGAGGCCGTACTCATAATAAAGCGGCAGCAGGATCTCACAGTCGCAGTCGGACTGGAACTTGTAGCCTCGGCGCTTCAAAATCTCTTTTTCAAAGCGGAAGCCGTACAGCTCGCCGTTGCAGACCACACAGTCGGCTCCGCGGTAGAACGGCTGCATGCCTTCGGGCGTCAGGCCCATGATGGCCAGCCGGCCAAAGCCCATCAGGCCGAACGGCCCTTCCACGACCCGCTGGTCGTCCGGGCCGCGCATCACGGTGCGCAGCAGATAATCCTTGAACTTGGCGGCACTCAGATCGTGCCCGGTGTAACCCATTACACAACACATAGTTCTTACCCCTCTCAAGTGACCTCTCCGTCATTGCTTTGCAATGCCGCCTCTCCGGATCGGAGCGGTCTCAAATAAAAAAATACGGCAGCCTTCATCCCATTTTGCTAGGACGAATGCTGCCGTATCCGTGGTGCCACCTAAATTACCGACACGCTGGGCATGTCAGT
>OIZI01000511.1_pt1 | contig 19632 bp, 40 predicted proteins | sample 1588441 | NCBI WGS metagenome assembly OIZI01 (sample SAMN03283284) | human gut metagenome | biome: human-associated habitat; material: feces | host: Homo sapiens | place: Peru | collected 2012 | reverse complement strand
GAAAGCGTCTACAGCGTATCTCTATAAAAAGAATGTGGAGTTATATATTGTGCCGCATCTTGGGAGCATCAAGCTGGAAGCCCTGAACGCCCATACGGTACAGCACTTTTATAATGAGCTTGTTACGCCGACAGACGGCAAAACAAATCCGCTGTCAGCCAAAACGGTCAAGAACATTCACGGGGTTTTTCATAAGGCTTTGCAGCAAGCGGTGCTGATCGGTTATCTGCGCTTCAATCCGACGGATGCCTGTACACTTCCCCGTGTTATCAAAAAGGAAATGCACCCGCTGGAGGAGGATCAGGTTTCTGCATTTCTGAAAGAAGTACAGGGAAATCCCCACGAATACCTTTATAAAATCGCGCTGTTTACTGGGCTGCGCGAGGGTGAAATACTTGGGTTAGGCTGGGAGCATATTGACCTTGAAAACGGAATTCTGACAGTGAAACGCCAACTCCGCAAAGAGCAGAAAAAGGGCGGACAATATTACTTCTCTCCGCCGAAGAATAACCGTACCCGCTGCCTCTCTCTGGCTCCCTCGGTGGTGTTTCTGTTTCGCTTGCAGAAGCTGAAACAAAACGGTATGAGGCTGGAAGCGGGCGATGCCTGGCAGGAGAGCGGTCTTGTCTTCTCCAATCAAACCGGCGGCTATCTATCCTATCGCACGGTGTACGACTGCTTCAAGCGGATCGTAAAGAAAATCGGTGCGCCATCCACTCGTTTTCACGACCTGCGCCATACATATGCAGTTGCCTGTATCAAAAGTGGTGACGACATTAAGACCGTGCAGGAAAATCTCGGCCATGCCACTGCGGCTTTCACGTTGGATGTTTACGGACATGTTACGAAACAGATGAAACAGGATAGCGCTCAGAGAATGGAGCAATTTATTCAATCCGTTTCTGTCGGGTGACTTCATAAGGCTAAAAATAAGGCTAAATCCACTTTTGGGCAACAAAAAAACCTTGCAACCATGATGGTTACAAGGTTTTCAGATGGTGCGCGGTACAGGACTCGAACCTGTGACCCCATGCACGTCAAATATGGACAATATAATTTCGCAACGTTTTTGCGTGGTTTTCGCTGTGTTTTGATAATGTTTCAAGGAAAGCAATAACAAGAATCCGCTTTAAGCGGCGTTAGGTTTTTTCGGTTACTTACAAATTACTTGCAGATTCAACGGCGGAGATGAGCTTTTCCGCGTCTGCATGGATGTAAATGTCCGCCGTGGTGGAAAAGTTTGCGTGACCGATGATCTTCTGCAAAATCTCCTGCTGGATGCCTGCATTTCTTGCCCATGTTGCGTAAGTGTGGCGCGTGGCGTGGGGTGTGTGCTTTGGGATACCGAGCTTTTCCAGCAACGGATAGAAATCACGTTTGCGGTAATTGGCGGGGATGCGCTGCCCATCGTAGCCGGAAATGAGCAGGTTGCCGGTGGCGCGGGAGGCGAAATATGCAAAATACTTCCTGCCCTCCGGGCGGATGGGAATGACGCGGTCTCTACCGGCCTTTGTCTTTTCGCCGCCGATCACATACGATTCATGGTAGTCTTTCAGCGGCAGGGAGAACAATTCACCGATGCGCATACCGGTGTAAATCATCATAAGGGCGATTTTGGCGGCGTCGGAGCCGTCTTTTTCCAATAGCGCGATTTCGTCATCTGTAAAGATGGCTTTTTCTTTTTTTAACTGCTGGGGCAGCTTGACATATTTGGCAAAGTCGGTGGTGGCGATCTCCTCACGGACGGCCCAGCGGGCCATCTGGGTCATGAGCTGCTTGTATTTGGACAGCGTGGAGTTGGATTTTGCCATGTTGCTGTCGATGATGGCTTGAAAGTCCTTTGTGCGCAGGTCGCGGAATTTCTTATTGTGCAGCGGCGCACATACGGCGTAGGCTCTGTCATAGGATTCCACGCCCTTCTCCCCTATCTCCCGATAGTGTTCGGCTTTCCATTCTGTAAACACTTTGGAAAAGGTCATATTGAACTTTTCCTCCAGCGGACGGCCTGCCAGCCGATCCAGCGCGGCAAGCGCGTCCGTTTTCCGCTCATAGTACCCGATATACACGCCGTCTTTTGCGGCGACCCAAGGCCGGGACCGCCGCCCACCCAGCTTATACACCGTGCCGGACCCGTTGGGGCGTTTCAGCGCCTTACGAGAGGCCGTGACCTGCTTTTTCCCGCAGATATGGCAATAAACGGCATTCGGGACCAGTTGGACGCCGCATTTAATACAAGTAGACATAGAGACACCTCACAAAGAAGAAACAAGAATCTTGTAAATCTTGCCGATTGAAAACAAGGGGCTTGTCATGTACAATGGCAGCAAACAAACAGAACAAATGTTTTATTCCCGAAACAGCCCCATGTTGGGGTCCAGCATATCAATGGTAATGCCGTATGCCAGGGTGATGGCAAGCAGGATCATCAGGCCGAGGATCAGATAATTCTTGTGGCGTATGGCTCTGACGCGGAGCTGGTTCATCTCCTGTTCGTGGGCAAGCTGCGCTTCTATGGACGGATCGGGCGATGGCCGAATATGAAAAAAAGCGTCTATCGACACACCGAGGACGCGGCAGATGGGGCCAGCGGTGTAGATAGACGGCATTTTGGAAGAGGCTGCAAAAAAATTGTTGACGCTGGACAGCGGAACGTCGGAATAGTCGGATATGTCCTGCGCCGTCATCTTTTCTCGGTATTTTGCTTCTCTGCAAAGCTCCTGTAAAGATTGTTCCATGATTATTCGTTCCTCCCTCAACTGGGCGAGACCTGCCCTGTTTCGGTTTGGTGCGGCGGGGCGGTCTGCCACGTTTTGGCGTTGACCTGCCTAATGCGGTTTTGTTACGGTGAAGCCGCAGCAGGTGCGCGTGATGGTTGGTGTGTCTGCTGTAAGCCCCCGCCGCCGTTGCGGAGGCGGCGGGGGCGCATTGTTTATGGGTTACATACAGAGCAGGGCGTATAGCCTCTGGAGATTGCATCTGAACGCAACAGGTAGTAACAGCTCTCTTTTAAGTATTGGCACCCCCACCTGTGGTATTTCGACCCGGTGGCAGTAATATAAACCGTGTAGTCATATGTAACTTGCGGAGAACTGTTCGTTTTAATTCTGTTCCTTAAGTTCTTCGAAATTTCGGCTGCGCGACCGTATTTTTCCCCGTCTGAATACCCGTTGTCGTAGCCGTCGTCATAACCTGTAGTATATCCGGCATCTTTCCCTTTGGCGTATGCAGTGTCATACGTATCTGTTTTTCCTTGGGTATACCCCCGATCATGCCCGAAGTAGTCTCCGCACATATAGGCGGCAAGGATTATCAATGCACACAAGACAGCTTGCCAATGCGATTTTTTCTTTTTTGGTGCAACTGGGGGCGGACTGGTCGCGCGGTTTTCAACAGGCGGGAACGTTGACATACCCTTTAACTGGTATCTGACGTTATCTTGAGAATCCATTTGTTCACCACCTCCCAGACAACATTATACAAACTGCACGGAATGTAAACAAGTTAAGAAAATAAATTTGGATATATAGCCAAACACGGAGCAAAAAAACTATGCGATTTGACGAAAGAGAGGGGAAGAAAATGGACAAAAAACTAATGGAGCTGTTTGTACAGCTTGGAGAAACGGAGAAGGACATTATTCTTGCGGCGGCAAAAGCCCTTTTATCTGGAGAAGAAGCATCTCCTTCTGCTCCGGCGTAAGGCGGGACAGCAGAGACAGCATTTCAAGATCGCGCTCATCGGTAACGGTGGGCGCGGTTTCTTTTTGCCAAGCGGTCAAGGTTTTGACCGGAACACAAAAATAGTCAGCCAATTTTTCAAGTGTTACGTCTGACGGGACTTTTCCCTTTTTCCACCCGCTGGCCGCTGCGTTAGACAGGCCAATTTCACGGCAAACATAAGATGGACTTTTGCGAATAACAGCGCAAAGCGCAAGAAAGTTTTTGTAGAAAGTGGTCAATTATGACACCCCCTTGTTGTGCAAACATACAGAGTTAGAAAAGTTAACGCCACCTTCTTGACTGTTAACTTTACAAGCCGTATAATAGCATCATCGGTTAGAAAAGTTAGAGTTCGCAGAAAGGCGGTGGTGGTGAGACGGCCCGTTGGAAGCGGGCCGAAAGGCTGATGAGGCAGCGCAGATGGCACTGCCAGTCGTGATGCATGATGTGTGGCAACTTTATGGTATCACGAAAAGTAAACTTTTGCAACTATAAATTTGAAAGGAGATAAGAAATGCCGGAAGCATGGACGGGACGCCTGATCGGGAGGATGCACAACAACCGCATTACCTACGCCGAGCTGGGCGCGGAGCTGGGGATCGGAAAGGCGTATGTGTGCCAGATTCTGAACGGCGTGAAGAAGCCGAAGGACATCCAGAAGCGCATGGAAAATGCGCTGGATGCCATCATCGAGAGGAGAAAGAAATGAGCAGAGACGAGTACAGGGCGCTGGAAAGCGTTTTCCTGGCACGGACGGACGCGCTGTGCGAGAACAAAAGCCCGCTGGAGTGCGATTGCCCCTCCTGCCCCTGCAAGAATCTGTGCGACACGCTGTGCGCGGCGGTGGACGGAGGTGCGCTGAAATGAGCAGGATTGCAACGCTGACGCCGCAGGACGCAGCACAGTACCTGCGGGATCGCGGGTTAAGCATATCGCCGGATACGCTGCGGCAGGGCATCAAGCAGGGGGTGTATCCCTTCGGGATCGTGATCGAGATGGAGCGAAGCCCTGTGTTCCAGATCTTCAAGAAGCAGCTGGACGCATGGATCGCGGAAAGGACGGTGGAGGAATGAGCGCGTTTGCATGGGCGCTGGCGTTTATCGGCGCGGCGTGGCTGAGCTGGGCCATCGTCAAGGGCGTGGAGGCGCTGGGACGATGAGAGAGCGGAACAGGCGGGCGCGGGAGTATTCCCAGCGCTGCTGGGAGCGGCGGTGGAACAGGCGGCTCTGGATCCTCAACGCTTTGATGATCCTGCTGATCATCGGCATCCTCCTCTGGGCGCTGACGCTGCCGGAGGCACAGGAGCCGGAGGACGTCCCCCCTCCCCTGCCCACTGCGGTGCAGGCGGCGGTGCTGTCCGCCGCAAAGCCGCCGGAGAATCTGCTGGTATGCGACATCACCGGCTATTGCGCCTGCTGCACGCCCTATGCGGACATCAACCGCAACGAGGCAGGGCATGTGCTAACGGCCTCCGGGCGGTGGGTCTGCATCGGCGAGGCGGTGGCGGTTGACCCGGATATTATCCCGCTGGGCAGCACCGTGACTATCGGAGGCAAGGAGTACATAGCCGCCGACACCGGCGTGTACGGCTACACGGTGGACGTGCTGATGACCCACGAGGAGGCGGCGCAGGCCGGTGTGGCGAAAGCAATGGTGCAGTGGGAATGGTAGGCCTGACGAACAGAGTGGGCACGCCCTGCAAGGACTGCCGGAGCAGGCACCCGAAGTGCCACGGACAGTGCGAGGAGTACGCGGCGTATCTGGAGGACATCAAGGCTGACAAGGCCAAGCGCTACGCGGCGTACAGCGAGATCGACTTTTACAGCATGAACAACGCAAGGCGCGAGAGGGCCAAAATGGTGATAAAAAGAAAGAGGGAAGGAAGATGAACCGATTGAAGGAAAGGCGGCTGGAGCTGGGTCTGACGCAGGAGGCAGTCAGCGGTGTGCTGAAGCTGGTGGATCCCCGTATCGACACCTGCATGGTGAGCCGGTTTGAAAACGGCGTGTGTCTGCCCACGGAGGAGGTCATGACGGCGCTGGAGGCGGCACTGCGTACCAGCCGGGCATATCTGTACGGCGACGAGGACAAGGCCGACATCCCCCAGCGGACGGCGGAAACGGAGCGCATTGCGGCGCTGATCCCCCACGGGCGGCGAAACGCCATCAGCCGTGCGGAGCTGGCGGCGGCGATGCAGACCTCCGACCGGATGATGCGAAAGGCCGTCAGCGAAGCCAAGCGGCAGGGCGTGATGATCTGCAACGACGGCGAGGGATACTACCAGACGGAGGAGCTGGGAGACCTGTACCGGCAGTACAGACGGGACACGGCTCGGGCCATGTCCATCCTCAAGGCGAGAAAGCCGATGAGGGACGTGCTGAAAGCGGCGGGTCGACCGGTATGAGAAGCGTGATGCAGTATTGGGAACCGGAGCGGCCCTTAGAGCCGAAGGACTACGATCTGCCCGTCTGCCCCGTGTGTGGGGAGGAGACGGACACCTACTACAAGAACAAGGACGGCGTCATCGTGGGGTGCGATTGCTGCATTGAAGCGGTGGACGCATGGGAGGAACAGAAATGAGTATGTGGGAAAGGCGGAAGAATAATGCTGAAATCATTTAACGAGTTGATACAGGTGGATGTAAAGCCGTTTTGCGATTTTCGCGACGCAAAGGACGAGAAGGGTAATGTTATCAAGGTCCCTTATTTGAGCTGGGCAAAGTGCGCGAAGTTGCTCCACGAAAACGGAGCATCCAGCGTGTGGTACGCCCCTCGTAGGTGCCCGGAAACGAATACATACCTGTGGCCGCAGGCCAAAATTACTACCAGTAAAGGAAGGATTACAGAATGCTGGTTTGTGTCTGTTGAAATCCACATTGACGATTTGGAGTTTTCCTACGACATGCCTCTGCTGAACGGGTCCCTTGTGGTATATGAGGATACGTTGAACCAACTTCGCATAAACAACGCGCTGGCGAGAGCTTTCGTTAAAGGTGTTGCCGTGCGTACCGGTCTTGGGTTTGACCTTTGGGCAGAAGGTGACGGAGACGATGGTGAGGACGATTTGAGCCGTCACAGTATCTTTGCCATAAAGGAGAGACTGGAAAGGGTAATCACCATGAAAGAACGAAACGGGCTTGACCACAACGACCTGCTTCGGGGACTTGGGATCAACGAAAAACAGCTTGTGCAGTTGATGGGCTATTTTGCAAAACTGGACGCGCTTGAAAAGGCTGTGAGTAAACTATGATACGAAACCACGACAGAAGCGGATGGTTTGGTGCAAGCGACACCGCCACCATCATGGGGAACTGGAATACAGATACGTTTCGAAGATGGTGGCTGGTGAAGCTTGGGGTCAGGAAGGACAGGTTTATTACGCCGGCAATGCAGTGTGGCACGGCTTACGAGCACAAGATACTTGATGCGCTGCGTGTAAAGACACGAGACAGACAGATACGCATCCGTTCGCTCCGATTGCGGGTGAACTATGACGGGGAAAGCAGACAACTTATTACCGAAGTGAAAACGCACAGCAAACCTGTGTTCAAGGTTACGAAAGCGTATTGGCAGCAGTGCCAGGTGGAGACGTTTGCCAGCGGATGCGGATTGTTCCGAAAGAGGAAGTTTTGCAGGATCGTGGCATACCGCGTTACAGAAGACGAATTGTTTAATTTTTTCCTGCCAATAGACGAAAACAGGTTGACACAGCACAAGGTTGATTATGACGCGGAGTGGGTCGAGGGGTGTTATCTACCTCGCCTTAGGTATTTGGCAAAATGCCTACGAACAGGACATTGGCCGCAGGAGGAAGAATTATGCAGCAGGTGACAGTCGATGGCGCACGGTGGCAGCAGGACAGTGATGGCGCGTGGCTGGCGCTGCGTGTGAAGTCGCCGGAGGCGGCGAGGGAGGTCTGTGATGCGCTGAAGCCGGGCAAGGAGTACACCGCCACCATCAAGGGCAAAGGGCGGAGCCTGGATGCCAACGGGTATGCGTGGGTGCTGCTGGACAAGCTGGCGGCGCACTACGGCGTTGCGAGAGAGAAGGTATACCGGCAGGAGATACAGAGCATCGGCGGCGTCAGCGAGGTGCTGTGCCTGCGGGAAAAGGCGGCGGAGGCGTTCTGCCGGAGCTGGGAGCGGAACGGTATCGGCTGGATGACCGATACCGGCCCCAGCAAAATCAAGGGCTGCGTGAACGTGACAGTTTGGTACGGCAGCTCCGTATACGACACGGAGCAGATGGCGCGGCTGATAGATGCCATTGTGCAGGACTGCCGGGACGTCGGCATTGAGACCATGACGCCGCGAGAGCTGGATGCCCTTGTGAGCCGGTGGGGAGAGGTGAGCGTATGAACGATAAGCGATGCTTTTTGTGCGGTCGGAACGACCCAAGTGACCCGCTGGAGAGGCACCACATTCTGGGTGGTGCGAACCGGAAGAAGAGCGAGAAGTACGGCCTTGTGGTGTACCTGTGCGGCAATCGCTGCCACCGGAACGGGCGCAGCGCGGTACATAAGAACGGTGACCAGATGCGGCGTCTGAGGCGGTACGGGCAGCTCAAGGCAATGGAGGAGCAGGGCTGGACGGAGGAGGACTTCCGCCGCGAGTTCGGAAAAAGTTATTTATGAGAGGAGATTTGAAATGCTGAACAAGATTTTTATCATGGGCCGGTTGACCCGCGATCCGGAGCTGCGCAGGACGCAGAACGGCACCGCCGTCACCAGCTTCACGCTGGCGGTAGACCGGGACTTTAAGAACGCGGACGGCACCAAGGACACGGATTTTATTGACGTGGTGGCGTGGCGCAACACTGCCGAGTTCGTATCCAAGTATTTCTCCAAGGGGCGCATGGCCGTGGTGGAGGGGCGCTTGCAGCTGCGGGACTGGACGGACAAGGACGGCAACAAGCGCCGGAACGCCGAGGTGCTGGCGGACAACATCTACTTTGGCGATGCCAAAAAGGACGCGGACAGCGGCGCGGCGCGAACCACCGGCTTTGCCGAGATCGAGGACGACGGCGACCTGCCGTTCTGATGGGAGGGGTAAGCGGCATGGATTACTGGCACAAGCGGTACACCTGCCCCTACTTCACCAGCAGCGAGAAACGGCGGGTCTGCTGCGAGGGCGGAAGCCGCGTCAGCTTCGAGACGGGCGGCGCGGCATCCCGCTTCATGGATCAATTCTGTGCCGGTGCGTGGGAGCATTGCACCATCGCACGGCACCTGACGGACGAGTACGAGAGAAAGGAAGAAAAGAATGGGAAAGATGCAGGATGAGATCAAGGGTCTGCGGCGGCAGAATCGGCACCTGGAAAACATCGTACAGCGCCAGAGGCAGCGCATCGAGGACGCGGAGAGTGTGAACGAGGCGTTCAGGCGCGGTATGGATGCGCACTACGCCGCCTGTGCCGTACAGTTCGGCGAGAAGCGTGAGGACTGCGACACACTGTGGGGCTACCATCTGGAGATCCCTGCGAAGCTGGTGACGCAGGCACTGACGGACTACACCGTGCATGTGGCGTTGGACAAGGAGCGCGGCGTTTACGTCATCGGGGCGATGAAGAAGGAGTGAGGCGGTGTGAAGCGCAAACAATTCACGTTTTACAGCTCCTACTGGGATGCGATACAGCCTCTCCCCAAAAAGCAGCAGGCGGAGATTCTTCTGGCGATCTGCGACTATGCGCTGAACGAAACGGAGCCGTCCAGCAGTCTCTCCCCCGCCGCCAGTGTCGCGTTTAATTTGATTCGCCCCACACTGGACAGCGGCAGAAATAAAGCCGCCAACCGCCAGAACAAATCAGAATCAAACGGATAACAAACGCAAAACAAACGCGCAACAAAGGCGCAAGGAGAAAGAGGGGGAGAAAGAGAGAGAGTAAGAGGGAGAGGGAGAGTAAGAGAACGAATGTTATATATTACGGCGGCGGGAGTATGTACTACCGGAGGAGGAAGAAATGGACAGAAGCGAAGTTGAGAAGCTTTTTACCCTGTTTTCGCAGTTCTGGCCGAACAAGCAGGTCACGGCAAAAATGAAGCTGGCGTGGGAGATCGCTTTAGAGCCTTACAGCTACGCGGACGTAAGAGCCGCCGCCGTCGCCTATGCCAGACGCAATAAATTTTTTCCCGATGTGGCGGATATCACGATGGGCATTGAGCCGCAGGAGGAGCAGGCGCAGGAAGAACAGGCACAGGACACGATGGAGCGTTTTGCTTGGATGCGGGACTACATCAACAAGGAACACAAGTGGGGACGTATCTCCCGCTATGCAAGGGAACACGGGATGACGTGGCAGGAGGCCAAGGAGGCGCTGGATGGATAAAGGCATCTGGCGCGTGGCCAGAGCGCGGCTGTGCGTGGCCTGTTTGCAGGAGATGGCGGCGGAATACATCATCGAACCAGCGTTCCACGGCTGGGCGCAGGGTGTGTGCCAGCGCTGCGGCAAAGAGCGGAAAATGACGACGATCAAGCGATACACCATGAGCAAGCGCGGACTGGAGAAAAGAGGGTTGTTGGATGAACAGTGAGGATCTGATGCGGCTGGGACCTGCTGCACAGAAGCAGGGCATGGAGAAGATGCGAAAGCCCGGCAAGTACAAGGCGCAGAAGACGCGGCGCGGCAAGCTGACCTTTGACAGCAAGAAGGAGGCGGAGCGCTACGATGCGCTGATGATGCTGCAAAAGGCCGGGGAGATACGGGGGCTGAAATTGCAGGTGCGATACTGCTTGCAAGAAGCGTACACGACGTTTGAGGGCGACCGCGTGAAAAGTATCGACTACATCGCGGACTTTGTGTATGAGCGCCGGACGTCCCCTGACAGCTACGGTCAGCGGTATTGGCTGCCGGTGGTGGAGGACGTGAAGGGGATGCGGACGCGGGAGTATGGCATGAAAGCAAAGCTGTTCCGCAATCGGTACGGCTACGCCATCCGGGAGGTGCGAGGATGAGCAAAAATAGAAGCAAAGAAGGAGAAACAGTATGAACGCTAAAATTTATAGCAACGATTTTAACCGCATGATTTCCGCCGTCAAGGCCTTTGTTGGAAGCAGAGGGGCGCACGAATTTATCAGGCTTGAATTTAACGCAGATGACAGCTGCGTAACGGCCGTTTCCTGCAACGGGTACTGCCTCGCCACGGAACACGCCGTTTGCGAGTGCGACGAAAACGCCGTCATCTATGTGAAGCCCAACATGAAACTGCCGAGGGGCGTGTACATCGTTGTTGAAAAGATTGGCAAAGACGTTACCTTCCGGTGCAAGGATTTCACTTTTGGCTACGAGCAGCCCCTCGGCGACTTCATCGACTACGAAAAGGTCGTGCCCAAGGAATCCACGTTCCGCATCGGATTCAACGGCAATTATCTGCTGTCCGCTTTGCAGGCGGCAAAGGTTTCCGCAGGTGGGACGTACAAGAATCCGATCATCCTCGAATTTAACGGCCCCACCAGTCCCTGTGTGATCCGGACGAACACAAGCGACGTCAAGATGGTACTGCCCATCCGCATAAAGGACGAGTGATGACATGGCACAGCAAATCGCATTGAACGTGGACTGTATGGAATATATGCGGACGCTACCGGATAAGGCATTTGACCTCGCTATCGTAGACCCGCCGTATTTCACCGGACCGGAACGCAGAGGGTATTACGGCTGCAAGGTCAGCCCCATCGGCGTACACCGGGACTATCCTATATCACCGAAGTGGGACGTGCCGGGCATCGACTACTTTTCCGAGTTGGTGCGCGTGGCGAAAAAGTATATCGTTTGGGGATGCAACTATTTTGACGTTGTTTTCCCTCCTGGGCGTATTGTCTGGGATAAATGCAATGAAAATAGTTCTTTTTCGGACTGTGAAATCGCGGCGACAAACTGCCATGACAGCGTTCGCATATTCCGCTATATGTGGAATGGGATGTTTCAAGGGAAAAGCATCACTGACGGCACAACGCAGCAGGGCAACAAGGCGTTGAACGAGGTACGCATCCATCCAACGCAAAAGCCGGTGGCATTGTACGAGTGGCTGCTACAGAAGTACGCAAAAGAGGGCTGGCGCATACTGGATACGCACTTGGGCAGTGGAAGCAGCAGGATAGCGGCCGACACCCTCGGCTTTGAGTTTGTGGGGTGCGAGATCGAACCAACATATTTCCAACTGCAAGAACATCGGTTTGCGGAACATACGGCGCAGGAAAGGTTGTGGTAAGCATGGGCAAGCAGCATCTGAGCAGAGATGACCGCATCTTTATGCGGGGCAAGCTGCAAGGCACACGGGAGTGCATGGACATGGTGGCAATGGCGCTCATCGACAAGTGCGGATGGCACGTCCAGGAGGAGACACCGGACAGCCGCGACACCCACAGCATCGCGTATCTGTACGAGTGCCTGGAAAAAATCACGCAGGAGATCAACGAAGGCCGCATCAAGCGCAAGCACATCAAGGATATGCTGAAGGACGAGTGCGGCGTGGTGTTTGGAGATTAGGGGGTGACGCGCCATAAAGCACTTGGGAGATATTACAAAAATCAACGGCGCGGAGATCGAACCGGTATGGGTGGTGACGGGCGGAAGCCCCTGCCAGGACCTTTCCATCGCCGGGAAACGCGCCGGTTTGGCGGGAGCACGAAGCGGCCTGTTTATGGAGCAGGTGCGCATCGTAAAAGAAATGAGGGAGGCGGACAAAAGGAATGGACGGACAGGTGACATGGTCCGACCTCGGTTTCTCGTTTGGGAGAACGTTGTCGGAGCATTCAGCAGCAATAGAGGGAAAGACTTCGCAGCCGTGCTGGAAGAAATTGCGCGTATCGCAGAACCAGGATTTTCTCTATCTGGACTGCCGGACAAGCAAAAATGGACAAAAGCAGGAGCCATTGACGGTGATGGGTGGTCTATCGCTTGGCGAACTCACGACGCTAAAGACTGGGGAAAAACCATCCGAGACAGCCGTACAGGAAATGTTATCCGTCTGGGGACCCCACAGCGTCGCCGAAGAATCTCGGTTGTCGCAGATTTTGGAGGAGAATCCGCTGCCCAAATACAATTTGACCGCGAAAGCGTGTCATGGCATCCTGCGGAGAGCGGAGAGGCGGGGGAAGGATTTGCCGGAGCGGCTGAAAGCGGTGCTTCTTTCGCAGTCCGCATCAGGGGGGGCTGTGACGGAGGAGGAAAAGGCGCGTTAGTGCAGACGGAGAAAAGCGGAACGCTTGGTACGGGCAATGACCAGACGATTTTCTGCATGGCAACACAGCAGGGCGGCGCAGAACTGCGGACAGACGACCGAGCGCCCACACTGACCGCAGCGGCGGGCATGAGCGGGAACAACCAGCCAGTGGTGGCTATCCCCATCAACGACAAAGCTACAAGATGGCAGGGCGGCGGAGAGAGCTGTAACCACGATGGCAGCGGCAACGGGCTTGGAGTTGGCAAAGATGGCGACCCCGCACCAACACTGACCGCTGGCGACCGCCACGGGGTAATGTGTGCCGGGGTTAAGGCCGGACAGGGCGCACAGGCGGGGGGCATCGGGTACAGTGAGGAAGTGTCACCCACGCTGGCGGCGGCACCCAGCGGGACTAACCAAACCCCGGCGGTGATGGCTTTTGACACCACGCAGATTACCAGCAAAGAGAACGGGAGCCAGCCGGGATTTGGCAAGCCATGCCACACGCTGAACGCGAACGCACATACGCCGTGCGTGGCACTGGACATGACACACGCCTGTGACGTCATCCGAGAGTGTGGGGAGCAAGTCCCGGCGTTGCAGGCGAGGATGGGCACGGGCGGAAATCAAGTGCCGCTTACATACCAGATGAACGGGTTTGGAGATTACCGCGCCGCCGAGGTTGCAAGCAGTTGCAAGCAACGGGACTTTAAGGACAGCACAGACCTTGCCATCACGCACATGGTCGTGCGCCGCCTGACACCGATGGAATGTGAGCGACTGCAAGGTTTCCCTGACCACTGGACGGACATCGGCGAGTGGTCAGACGAAAAGGGAAAGAAGCACAAGGACGCGGACAGCCCACGGTACAAGGCGCTGGGTAACTCCATCGCCCTGCCATTCTGGGACTGGATGCTGCGGCGTATGGCGCGGTATTTGCCGGAGGACGCAACACTGGGGAGCTTGTTTGACGGCATCGCGGGCTTCCCGCTGATCTGGGAGCGCATACACGGGAAAGGCACGGCGCGGTGGGCAAGCGAGATTGAGGAATTCCCCATTGCCGTGACAAAACTGAGATTCGGGGAGGAGTAGAATGTCAAAGTCTGTTAAAGCACCATTTAAGTTTTCGTATACGCAGCCGTCATTAGATTGGTTTGAGACTATCAACGTAGAGATCAAGCCAGACGACTACTATTACTTTGAACTCCAGCGGAGATATGGCCCTGACTGGTGGCTTATCGGAAAAAATCCGCCCATAGAAAATTCTACACGGCTCGAATGGTCGGAAACAGCACTCGGGAGAATTTCCTGCCGTGACATTGCAAAGTTTGTTGAGTGGGCGAGAATTGACGGCGGTGGAAGCAAAATTGTTGAAATCTCGGCAATTAGCGGCGCTTTTGACCTTCTTCGCGAAATTAAAGCGCTTTTGCTTAACCCCAGCATCGCCAAAGCAATGGCAGAGCAATGGGGCGGAGATGTGAGAGGAGGAATGACATGACAAGAGACGAGATCGTGACCGCGCTGCGGCAATGCCCACGCTATGGTGTGGTCTGCTCTAAGGAAGTTTGTGCCTTTTTTAAGCCGAATGGTGCATTTGAGGATTGTATAAAAAAGAAGAATGACGCTGCCGCTGACCTGATCGAGAACCAGCAGCGGCACATCGAGGCGCTGATGAAAGCCAACGCCACCTTGCGGGATACCGTGCTGCGGCGGGATGCGCAGATCGCGGACATGAGTGATGGACTGGCGCAGTTTGCCAAGGCCGTGGCGGAGAAGGAGAAGAAGTAAATGGACGCTGTGAAGTTTTTGCAGGAGCGAAGCAGGATGTACGAGAGTGGCGCGGCCACGCCCGGCATTGGGCTGGAGGACGATTATGACCCGGTAATCGCGGTTAAGGTCGTCGAGGAATGGGCTGCTGCGCACCCGCGCAAAACACGGCAGACCGTGTTTCTGGAGCAATGGCCGGATGCTGATATTGATGAAAACGGAGTTGTGTCAATAGCTCCGTGCAGTTTTCTCAAAGAATACAGGAAAGGCCCAACGTGGGAAAGCAAATGTCATGCACCGGATATAACGTGTCGTGACTGTTGCCGCGAGTTCTGGATGCAGGAGGTGGAGTGATGGAAATTTTGAAAATTGTTTTCCCTCTGCTGATGGTAGCCGGTGCGCTGGGCAGTTTGGTGGTAAATATCGTCAGCAAGGGGGACTGGGCTACCAGTTTGCAATGGCTGGGTGCGTGTATCCTGTATACTGCGCTGACAGTGCGAAACATGGGCTGAGGGAGGGCTGACAATGGCTGGACCTAAAAAGCCTTTTTACCGCGACAAGAAATGGAAACTTGGCGGAAGTTTCGGCTGGTGGCATATACCGTACTGCCCGCATTGCAAGCGGCAGTTGGGGCTGATGGTCGAAGAGCAGAAGGCTGAAAAATGTCCGATGTGCGGCAAACCGTTAGAATGGGATGGCGCTAAAAATGGCTGAATACATCAAAACGCCGGTATGCCGGTGAAATAAAAAATACGGAGGAAAGATACCATGAATGAGAAGAACGAGCAGATGTACATTGTCCGCTGCGACCGCGCAGGCGTGTTTTTCGGTGGCATCAAGGAACGCCGCGGCACGGAAGCGACCATGACCAATGTGCGCAAGCTGTGGTACTGGAACGGTGCCTGCGCCATCGAGCAACTGGCTATGGACGGCACCAAGACCCCCGGTGAGTGCAAGTTTACTGTGACGGTGCCATTGATGGAAGTGACCGGTGTGATCCAGGTGATCCCCTGCACCGAAAAGGCCGCGGCATCCATCAGCGGCGTGAAGGAGTGGAAGCGATGAGCGGACTGGATGAGAAAGTAAAAGCCTTTTTGTCTGTAAGCGACGGCTCCGGCAACGGCTACGGCCCCGGCGACGGCGACGGCTCCGGCTACGGCTCCGGCTACGGCAACGGCGACGGCTCCGGCTACGGCAACGGCGACGGCAACGGCTACGGCTCCGGCTACGGCAACGGCGACGGCTACGGCTACGGCGACGGCAACGGCTACGGCTACGGCATAAAATCCTTTAACGGTGAGCCGGTGTACACCATCGACGAGGTGCCCACGATCCTCCGCCACGTGCGGGGGAACGTGGCGCACGGCGTGATCCTTAACCGTGACATGACCACCACGAACTGCTACGTTGCCAAACAGGATAACATCTTTGCCCACGGGGAAACGCTGGCAAAGGCGATGGATGCTCTGCGGGACAAGCTGTTTGAAGATATGCCGGAGGAGGACCGCATTGCGGCGTTCCTGGCGGAGACAGAGGACGGCAAAGCATACCCTGCGCAGTATTTTTACGACTGGCACCACCGCCTTACCGGAAGCTGCGACATGGGCCGCCGTCAGTTTGCCCGTGACCACGGCATCGACGTGGTCGGCGACACCATGACCCTGCGGGAGTTTTTGGAGCTGACCAAGGATGCCTACGGCGGTAGTGTGATCCGGGAGGCGCTGGAAAAGCTGGAGGTCGTTTATGAACGCACATAACCGCAAGCCCATCACCGCCCTGTCCCCCTGCCCCCGCTGCGGCATGGACAGCGGCGAGCGCAAGGAATCCGTCAACGTCCCCCTGCGCTACTACGTCCGCTGCGGCGGCTGCGGCTACACCGTCTCCGGTGACAGCCAGTCCGGGGCCACCAGGAAGTGGAACGCCATGACCGGGAGGTGCCGCCATGCAGAAGGGTGATGTGATTCGTGCCCGCTTTCTGACGATGCCGGACCCGTTCCCCGGCTCCGGAAAGGCGGAAAAACAGTACCCCGTGCGCAAGGCTACGGTGGTGTATGTGCATCCAAAAGGTCGATACATCGTGGCGGAGTGCAAGGGCGTCCGTGAAACATTTTTCCCGGAGGACGTGGAAACATAAAAAAGAGGACACCATGTAGGTGTCCTCTTTTCAACGTCATGGTCTTGTGTAAAGGCCGGATGCCTGCGCCAGCAGGAGCCGCAGGTAGTCCGGGCAGCTCCTCACGCCGCGCTCCCAGTCCTCCAGTGTGCGGGTGGGGATACAGTACCGGGTGGCAAATGCCGCCTGGGATAGGCCGGTGTGCTGCCGGATGTCGCGGATCGTCAGGTGGGCGGCGTCCCAGAGACGCGCCAGCGTATCGATGCGGTCTGCGGGGATGTCCGCATCCGGCGCATCGCCCCAGACGGAGGACAGCGACCAGTCGGAGACAAAGGCGTCTCGGTCGGGCGAAGCGATGGCGTCGCCGAATAGGGTGTAGAACAGTTTGTCGGTGGTCATGGTAATTTCTCCTTTTTGGCTTCGGTTGGCGTCGATTTCTTCCTGTTCTGGCCACGGCGCTTGGCGTCCGCGCGAAGCTGGGCCTCTTTCCGGTGGGCGGCGGCGCACTCCGGAGAGCAGGTGACGGTGGGGGTGCCGGGGACGATTTCCCGGCCACAGACAACACAGACCTTGACGCCCCGGCGGGGTGTTTCACGGCGCTTGGCGCGGTAATCGTGTTCGGCGTTCCAGCGGTTGGCCTGCGCACGGTCGATTTCGCGGACGGCATCCGGTGCGCATTTGGGGCAATACTTCTGCAGGCCGGATCGGATGACATACTCGCCGCCGCAGATCACGCAGTTATCGATGTCTCCCAGGTGCCGGGAGTAACCGGAGGCCTGGTACTTTCGCTCCCGGGCTTTCTGCCGCTCGGCCCGGCATGTGGGACAGTAGCGGGCGCGGGGGCCGCCGGTGAAGGCAGCCCCGCAGGTGTGGCAGGTTCGGGTGCGCAGGGTGGTGGATCTGGTGGCGGCAAGGCAGTCATCACACTTCGCCTGCTCGGCGCGGTCTGTGGAGAACACCTTGCCGCAGGTGATGCATTTTTTCGTTCGCATGGCGGGTGGTCAGCGGTGGGCGACGGGGGAGATCTCGTCGGGGATGTAGACAAAATCCAGATCGTCGTAGCAATAGTACACGCCATCGATGATGACATTTTCCTCCGGGGACCAACGCTCGTCGTTGGCATCGTTGATGATCTCGCCTCCTGCGCACTCGATGGCCTCGTCCAGCGTCATGCTGTGGTCGGATACGATCTCGCAGATCGTGGTGTTGGTGGCAGTGTCGATAAGCTTCTTCATGATGTTCCTCCTCTTTCTGCCGCTGTGCGGCTACACTGTTTCTTGATCTGTCTATATACTACCACGCATTGCGTGGTATGTCAAGAGGGAAAAGTAAAAAAATAAAAAAATTTTCGTTTGAGGGGTGCGCGGGCGATATACATATAGGTATGCTGGATATGCAGGGGCAACCTGCCCGTGCTGATCCATTTCTTTTCTCCCTCATTTCCCGATGGGCGGGGCTTTGGCTCCGCCCTGACGGGGACGATACACGCGGCGGCTCGATGCAGCGCATGATCAGCGCCGGAGGGTCGCACCCTCCACGCCGCGCCATAGGCGTGACCCCTGCCTCGTAGCCGCACGGAGCGTAAGCCTGCGAAAGTGGTCTTTTCTGCGCGCTGTACGAAAGCGGCAGGACGAAGGAATTTATGTATTGGCTGGCACCGGCTTTGTAAAGATGAACGGATGCGACCGACGTACCGGCGCAGGGCTGTAAAGTTCCGTGGTTGGTCTGGGTACCACCGTGCCGAAAGAAATCCGAGGCGTGGATGTGGTGTGGTGGCGGTTGTCTTAGGACAAAGGCGCTGTGTAGGACAGTATGGATGCGTGGTGGCACCCGACCGATTGTGTAAAACAAAAGGATTTCACCGTGGCGGATGCTATGTATGCTTGCGGGGCACATAGCTCACGGCGGGAACATATTAGGTGAGGCGAAAGCCGGGTACAGACGTGCCAATGACAAAGGCCAGTGGTGGGGGGGCCGGTGCGTCAGACAAGGAAGGAAGGGAGCAAAATGGCAAAAGTAGGGTGCCCAAGAAAATACCAAAGCGTCAAGCAAATGCAGAAAGCCATTGACGCTTACTTCGAAAGTTGCAAGGGAGCACCTTTTATTGGCATCGATGGCGAGCCGCTGATGGATAAATACGGCAATGTTGTTATGATCGGGCAGAAGCCGCCCACGATAACGGGGCTTGCGCTGGCGTTGGGGTTTACGGGCAGACAGGCGCTGATAGATTATCAGGCGAGGCCTGAGTTTACGGACACGGTGACGCGCGCAAAGTCCATGTGCGAAGAATACGCAGAGGCGCGGCTGTATGACCGTGACGGCGCGAACGGTGCAAAGTTTAGTCTGAGCTGTAATTTCGGGTGGCGCGAGAAAGCGCCGGAGGCAGACCGGCAGGAGATCGGCGTGGTGCTGATGCCGGAGGTAAAGACGGATGCCTGAGATCGTGTGGAAGCCGCAGGAACGGCAGGCCGTATTTATGGCAAGGCCGGAATACGAAGCTCTGTATGGTGGGGCGGCGGGCGGCGGCAAGAGCGACGCGCTGGTCATCGAAGCGCTGCGGCAGGTGCATATACCGTGGTACAAGGCGCTGATCCTGCGCAAGACATTCCCCCAACTGCGGGAGCTGATCGACAAGACGCTGAACTACTACCCCCGCGCGTATCCCAAGGCGCGGTACAACGGCAGCAACCACACATGGCGGTTTCCCTCCGGTGCGCAGATCGTGTTTGGCAGCATGAACAGGCCGCAGGACAAGATACAGTATCAGGGGCAGGCGTATGACTTTATCGCCTTCGACGAGCTTACGCATTTTACGCAGGAGGAGTACGACTACCTCAAATCCCGTAACCGTCCCAACGGGGCGGGGACACGGGT
>OIZI01000509.1_pt1 | contig 19703 bp, 16 predicted proteins | sample 1588441 | NCBI WGS metagenome assembly OIZI01 (sample SAMN03283284) | human gut metagenome | biome: human-associated habitat; material: feces | host: Homo sapiens | place: Peru | collected 2012 | reverse complement strand
CGATTCAATGGCAATGCTGCTGTTCCTTATGAAGATAAGGGAGCGGTATTCGCTGTCGCTGACCGTAGCCCATGTCAATCACGGGCTTCGCGGCGAAGAGGCGCGGCGCGATGAAAACTATGTGCGTTCCTTCTGCGAGAAAAACGGACTGCGCTTTGAGGTTTTGCATGCCGATGTAGCGGCGCTCGCAAAGCAGAGAGGAGAGTCATGCGAGGAATGCGGGCGCAGAGTGCGCTACGAGTTCTTTGAATCGATAGACAAAAACGCAAAAATCGCAACCGCCCACACGGCGAGCGACAATGCCGAGACCATGCTTTTCAATCTCGCCCGCGGCTCGTCGCTAAAGGGGCTTTGCGGTATTCCGCCCGTGCGCGGAAATATAATAAGACCGCTTATTTTCTGCACGAGGGAAGAAATAGAGGCGTTCTGCCGCGAAAATTCTCTCGATTTCGTAACAGACAGCACCAACCTGACTCTCGATTACAGCCGCAATAAGATTCGCCGTATCGCAGTCCCCGCGCTAAAGGAGATAAACTCCGCTTTTGAAGAGAATGCCTCGCATTTTTCTCAAAACGCCGCGCTCGACGAGGACTTTCTCGAGGGCGAGACGAAGGCGCTTTTGCTCTCGGCACAAGCCGACGGCGGACTTTCCTGCAAAGCGCTGCTCTCGGCGCATCCGGCGATACGCCGCCGCGCCCTGCTCGGCTGTATAAAGAACGTATGCCCGAAATCGGCGGACTTTAAGACCGTAGGCGCGGTTGAAAATATTCTTTCGCCGAGCGGAAAAATTCAGCTTTCACCCGATACGTTTGCCGTCTCGGACGGCGCAGTTCTGCGCTTTGCCGCCCCAATAAAGAAGGGCGAGGAGTGGTCGGAGGATATAGAGCCCGAGTGCATAAACGGCTCCGTTTGCCATAACGGACGCGTATTAATTTGCAGAGTTAATAAAAAAAATTTTTTAGATACACAAAAAATTCACAAAGATGTGTTGGATTATTGCATTGATTGTGATAAAATTATAGGAAGAGTTCAAATCGGCAGCCGCCGTTCGGGCGATAAGCTGACCCTTGCGAGGCGCGGCTGCACAAAGAGCCTGAAAAAGCTTTTCAACGAGGCGCATATTCCGCCGGAGAGCCGCTGCGATATCGCAGTGCTGCGCGACGAAGCGGGTGTGCTTTGGGTCGAGGGCTTCGGCGCGGACAGACGGTGCCGCGTCGGAAAAAACACTGAAAATGTGCTTATAATACGGAGGGAAAAGCAATGATAGAGGATATAGAGAGAGTATTGCTCAGCGAGGAGCAGATACGCGATATCGTCTCCCGCCTCGGCAGGCAGATAAGCGAGGACTACAAGGGCAGGAAGCTGCTCATGGTCAGCGTCTTGAAGGGCTCCGTCGTGTTTATGGCGGATCTTATGAGAGCGATAACAATACCGTGCGAGATAGATTTTATGTCGGTTTCGAGCTACGGCTCTGGCACGGAGAGCTCGGGCGAAGTCAAGATAATAAAGGATCTTGACAGACCCATAGAGGGCTATGACCTGCTGATAGTCGAGGACATACTCGACTCCGGTAAAACTCTCCATTACATATCCGAGATGCTCAGAGCGCGCAGACCCGCGAGCATCAAGATATGCACCTTCCTCGATAAGCCCGAGCGCCGCATGATAAAGGATCTCAAGGCGGACTACGCGGGAACGGAGGTTCCCGACGAGTTCGTTGTCGGCTACGGTCTCGATTACGATGAGAAGTACCGCAATGTGCCTTTCCTCGGCGTGCTCAGCCGTTCGGTCTACGAGAAATAAGAGCGGTCAAAAGAAAACTTCGACAGTCACAGGAGGATTTGACGTTTGAAAAATAAGAAGAACAACACTGACAGCAATGCAAAAAAAGTGCTGGCGTGGATACCGTATATTCTCATTCCCATCCTCATAATTTCCGGTGTCTCCCTCTATGCCAGGCAGCAGAAGAACGAAAAGCTCGAGTATTATCAGGTCGTGCAGTATTTCGATGAAAAAAAGGTCACGGAATATAACCTCAATATGTCGAGCGGTGCGCTTGAGTTCAAGCTCAAGGGCGACGATAAGACGTATACCTTCACCGTGCCGAGCGTCGGTATGTTCCAGGAGGACATACACAACGGCGTTATCGCATATAACAGAGAGCATCCGGATGCTCCGATAAAGGCGCAGTATCAGACCGGCTCGACCGGCGCCATTCTGCTCAATATCGTCCCGACGCTTCTCATGCTCGTTATCCTCGGCGCCATCCTCTTCTATATGTTCCGCAAGATGAACAACGCCATGAACAACGAGAACAACCGAACTCTTTCGTTCGGCAAGGCGCGCGTCAAGCGGGCGAAGGACGAGAGCCGCAAGACGACATTTGACGACGTTGCGGGCGCGGACGAGGAGAAAGAGGAGCTCAGCGAGATAGTCGATTTCCTCAAGGATCCCTCTCATTTCAACAAGCTCGGCGCGAGAATACCGCGCGGTGTTCTGCTCGTCGGCCCTCCCGGTACAGGTAAAACCCTGCTTGCAAGGGCTGTTGCGGGTGAGGCAAATGTTCCGTTCTTCTCGATTTCCGGCTCCGATTTCGTCGAGATGTATGTCGGTGTCGGCGCTTCGCGAGTGCGCGACCTTTTCAATGAGGCAAAGAAAAATTCACCCTCGATAATCTTTATCGATGAGATAGACGCCGTCGGCCGCCACAGAGGCGCAGGCATGGGCGGCGGACACGATGAGCGCGAGCAGACGCTTAACCAGCTGCTCGTCGAGATGGACGGCTTCGGCGCAAACGAGGGCGTTATAATCATCGCGGCGACCAACCGCCCCGATATCCTTGACCCCGCGCTGCTCCGTCCCGGAAGATTTGACCGCCAGGTAACGGTAGGCTATCCCGACCTCAAGGGACGCGAGGCCATACTCAAGGTTCACGCCAAGGGCAAGCCCTTAGGCCCCGACGTCAATCTTTCGACTATTGCAAAGACAACCATAGGCTTCACCGGCGCAGATCTCGAAAACCTGCTCAATGAGGCGGCTCTTCTCGCCGCCCGCCGCGATAAGAGAGCCATAACCATGCCCGAGATAGAAGAGGCGATGATAAAGGTCGTCGCAGGCACCGAGAAGAAGAGCCATAAGATGACCGACAAGGAGAAGCGCCTGACCGCCTATCATGAGGCAGGCCACGCAGTCTCCGCCTATTATCTCGAGTATAACGACCCGGTTCATCAGGTATCCATAGTGCCGAGAGGTCAGATGGGCGGATACACAATGTATCTCCCGACCGAGGATAAGAGCTATCATTCGAAGAACGAGATGCTCGACAATCTTGTCAGCCTCCTCGGCGGCAGAGTTGCCGAAGCCATAGTTATAGGCGATGTTTCAACCGGCGCGTCGAACGACATTGAGCGCGCCACGGATATCGCGCGCAAGATGGTCACAAAGTACGGCATGAGCGACAGGCTCGGCCCGATATCCTTCGGCTCGGGTAACGACGAGGTATTCCTCGGCAGAGATTACTCGCATCTGAAGAATTATTCGGAGGAGACAGCCGCAGAGATAGATGAGGAGATAAACCGCATCATCACCACGGCCTACGGTCATACCGAGGATATACTCAAGGAGCATATCGACAGACTCCATGCAGTCGCCGGCGCGCTTATCGAGCGCGAGAAGATAAGCGGCGAGGAGTTTGAAACGATAATGCACGGCAACGAGCTTGCCCCGTTGGACGTGCACAGTGAAGACGACAGCAAACCGACAGAGCCGTCGGAGCAGTCCGACGCTCAGGACAATGGGGAGGCAGACGAAAATGAGAAAGAATCTGAATAAGATATTTTTCGGAATAGCCGTTTTAGCTGCGGGAATCATATTCCTCGGCTCGGCGTTCGGCTTCTGGGAAATAGGCGAAATGAGCGGTTGGTGGACCGTGTTTATCATCGTTCCCGCTATCGGCAGCATGATAGCCTCGGGTATTGATTTGCTCAATGTCGCGGCCGTCGCGGTCGGCGTCTGGCTGCTGCTCAAGTGTAACCCCCAGTGGGTGCCCGCAGAGCGCATGAACCATTTCGCTATTGCAATCGCCCTTGTCACCGTCGGCTTTTGGCTGATATTCAGCACGGTAAAGACAAAGAAGCTCAAGAAGCATCTCGATGACAACAGCGGCCCTATTTCGCAGGAGAGCAAGCCCACATATACCGCAGTCTGCTCGGGCGGCGTTTATAAAAACACCACCGGCAACCTGCTTGGCGCTCACTGCCTTGCAATTCTCGGCGGTCTTGAGGTCGATCTGAGCGAAGCGCAGATAAACGACGAGATAACGATAAGCGTCACCGCAATTCTCGGCGGAGTCGATATCTATCTGCCCGAGAACGTCAGAGTTGAGTGCTCGGACGGTGCGAGCCTGCTCGGCGGTATCGACAACAAGATGCCCGCAAACGGCGACCTGTCTCAGCCGCTCGTCCATATCAAGCATTTCAATGTCCTCGGCGGCACCGATGTTATGACGAGAGTTCACAAAAAAGCATAAACGGCAATTAAATAACCTCGCGCCCGGGATCCTCGGATTTCCGGGCGTGTTTTAACGGAGAAAAGATGAACAGACGCAAATTTGTAAAACTGCCGCCCGAAAAGGCATCCGAGATGTTCTCCCTCGTTCTTGAGCGGATGCAGTGGATGGACGAAAAGGGGATAGAGCATTGGAATGTTGTGGAATACGATAGGATTTATCCGCTTTCATATTATGAAGAAAAATGCAGAGACGGTCTTGCTTTTGCGCTCGAGGACGAAAACGGAGCGCCGGTCTGTGCCGCCGTCCTGCTCGAGCACGATGACAGGTGGGAGGACGATGCTCCCTCGCTCTATGTCCACAACCTCGCCTCGAAGTTGGGTGAGCGCGACGCGGGAGCGGAGTTTCTGCGCCGCGCGGGGGAGTACGCCGTGGGCGAAGGCAAAGCATATCTTCGTCTCGATTCGGCAGAGGACAGCGCAGCGCTCGCAAAGTACTACGAAAGCCTCGGCTTCGTCAACGTGGGAACTTGCCAAGACGGCTCATATAAGGGCATTCTCCGTGAGAAGAAGTTGAAATAACGGACAGTGGTTTTCAGCACTATATGAATTGAGATTTGCAGCGCAGCTGCAAGAGGTATACCGTAGCGGCAGCTTTGTTCGCCCGCAGAAACACAACGGCTAAGCCCATGTAGGGGCGGATATTATCCGCCCGCGGTTTATGCAGCAACTTACAGTAGGCGAGCGAAGCTCATTTCTGCAAGTGGCTTGCGGAAATGAGCTTTGTAGGAGTCGGCGACTCGACGACCCTTTGACGTTTGCCCTTTGTGCCGCGCTACGGCGGCAGCGGTGCGTTGAGTCGTCACACCCTACAAAGACATTGAAAAACAAAACAGTCGAGACAATGTGGGCGAATCAATGCAAAAAAACTCAGTCTCGGCTTCCCTGCAGGGGAGCCATAGTTGATACTCCGCTGCAAATCCAAATTGTGTAATTCTTTGACTTGCGATAAAACTACGCAAAACAACCGCAACAGTTCATCCTGCTGCGGTTGTTTTCTATGCCTTGTGTTATTTTCTTAATAGGTTATCTCCGCTGTCTGCGAAGCGTTGCCCGCCGCATCGTATGCGGTTATACCGTATACCGTGCCGCTCTGCGCGTTTTTGATGACCGCCGCGGTGTCCTCGTTGTATTCGCATCTCGCTAAGAACTTGCCGTCGGCGCATATCCTGTAATAGGCTACGCCGAAATTATCCGTCGAGGCCTGCCAGCTGAGTACGGTGTTTCCGTCACCGTCAACGGAGAATGTGAGCGCAGTCGGCGCAGTCGGCGCTTCACTCTCGAGCACGTGCCCGTTTTTCAAGTAGTCAACATAGGTGTTGTGGAACATCGGATTAACATACACGGGGCTGTAATAGTGGTTGTATGAGAACGTTATGATATTCTCGGCGTATCGAGAGGCTATGTCCATCTGCTTAACGAGCCTGTCGAGCGTCGCGGTCACATCCTGCGTGTTCTCGGTTGCGAGCGGAGTTGTTATGCCTGTGGTGTTGCTCTTTGCTACGGCGCTTGTGAAATTCTCTACGTTTGCCCAAAGGTGTATCTTCTTTCCGCTTAACTTCACGGCGTCGGAATACATTCTCCAGACATTGACGAGATTCTCTTCAATCGTCCAGCCCGCGCCTACGGCGTCCTGCGGACAGAATATGTCCTGCTCGCGGAAGTTCACCGACCTTATGAACGAAGCCCAGAAGATTTTCGCGCTCTCTATGCCGGGGTTCGCCCCGTACTGCGAGAAAAACGGGCTTAAGAGCAGGGGAGCGTTCGCATCTGTGCGCTCGATAGCGTCGATTATCACATTGACGCCTTTTGCAATGAAAGCGGACGAGAGCTTTACAAGCGGCCCGTTGCTCATCTCGGGCGTGAAGTACCAGCCGCCGAATGCGTCGGGATACTTTGAAATATACCTGCCGTAGATTTCTTCGATCATGTCGGCGGAGACGTCGCAGAGCTCGCCGTAGTCCTTGCCGAAGCCGGACTTTGTCCACCATTCGTCATAGAGACCCAGGCCGACCATGACCTTTATTCCCGAGCCCGCGCAGTTTCTCAGCGCCGCTTCAACAACATCGGAGGTGCCGAAGGCTGCGTCCTTAAACGTGTCAAGCTCGGAGTTGTAGTAGACGGTCCATGTGCCGTCAGAGGCCTTGTGCACCACATCCTGAATGATGAGGTATTTTATCCCGGCCTCCTTCATTGCGCCGATTTCCTCCTGCCAGCGCCCATCGTCCCAGGATGAGCTCATCCAGGACTGAAGAAACGTGCCGTTGAATTCGGCCTCGCATTTCTTCTCGGGCATCGGGCAGATAATGAGAGCGATGCAGGTGATTATCCTGATTACCGTTCTGAATATTCTTGCCATATTTACCTCCTGTATTGTATTTCGGGGGCTTTTTTATATTTCGTATACTCCCGAGTCAAGCAGAGCGTACTCTCTGCCTCCCACTCTGAAATATTTATATACGGGCTCGCTGAAGGTGCGGTAGTCGTTTATGGCATAGGTGCTGTTGTTTATCTGCACGGTGCGGATCTTATGCGAATCACGGTTGCAGACGAAAATGCTTCCTCCGAGGAGCGTTATGCTTGTCGGATATGAGAACGCGCTTTGAGCGCCCCCGCCTATTCTGAGCAGCACGCGGGCTTCGTCTATCGAATAGTTGATTATCGCGTTTCGCTCCGGCACAACGCACCAGAGGGATTTTTCGTATGCGACGGGATTGCATACAGGCGCGCCCTGATATGTAAATTCATAGCGCCTGACGCATGAGCCCTCGGGCGAAAAAAGCGAGAACGTTCCGGCTCTGTCGAGAGTCACGGAGCAATTGTTGAAAAATCTTGTCGGCTGGGCAAAAATGAATTCGCCCCTCTGACCGAGCTCGTCCGCTATGCGCGAACCGTTTCGGCCGAACTTGAACGAGACATATTCGCCCCTTGTTATGGGTGCGGCTATGCCCGTCTCGCAGTCGTACGAATAAAACGATATTTTGCACGCTCCGCTTTCAAGAATCTTTTTTTCTGCATATATAAAGCCCCCGTCGATAGGGGCGATGTCGGCAATGTCGGCATTAAGTATGCGCTGCAACAGCTTTTCCTCCGTTTCCGACGGCCTCTGTTCCGCAAAAAATGCGGCTTGCGGCCGCTGATACATTATATAAATAAAAAGGCATTAATCAAAAAAGAAGCCCCGCCGAGCCGGATACGGCAATAGTAACCTGCATCCAAAGCAGGTGGGTGCCGCCCGACGGTTTCGCGCTCCCTTCTTCCGGCAAAGCCGGGAGGTCTGCAGTCTGCCGCCGGAGACTAAGCTCCCTTGTAAAACGTGTTGGGTTAATATGAACCGTATTTATCGCACAGGGCAGGGTGACTTTATTTTATTATTCGTCCTCGTCGATGCGCTCGTCGTCAAAGAAAAGATCGCTCAAGCGTTCCTCAAAGGCCTGATAAACTTCCTCAAATTCGTCGTCGTCCTCGATCATCGTCAGATATGTTTCGCCGTCCTCCTCTATAACCTTGAGGGGGAGAACCTCATCCTCGCCTTCGAGAATCTCCTCGGTGTCGTCGTATATGGGCAGCAGGGCAACATAGTGCCCGCGATCCGTTTCTATGCGGTCAAGCTCCTCGAAGATATGCTCCTTACCCTCCTCGTCAACAACGCTGACAATATCGGGATTATAATCTTTTGCCATAATAATAACCTTTCGTACGTCTCCGCTCCAAAGAGGAGCACGAGCCGATAGAATTTATTTTTTTCATGTATTTATTTTACCCGCATTGAGTCAAATAGTCAATAGAAAAAGGAAAGTAGCAGACAAAATGATGTAAAACTTTTTGGTATTTTCGCCTTTGACGCTCTGTATCGGGACGCAAAGGCAGCTTTTTTTGCTTTACACAGCCAACTCAATATAAAATATTAAAAATGTTTATAAAATATGTTGACATTATCCAAAACATCGGCTATAATATAGACGTAGAGAGGGAGAAAAGCTCCTGGCGCTGAGTCGGCGCCGTACCTGAGAGGTACACTCAAAAAAAGATAGGAGGCGAGTCCGATGTACAGCGAAACAGAAACCCGGTACTCCGACCGCCCGTCACAGATTATCTGAAAGCTCAGCAGAGCAGAATATCAGCAATTTTTCTGCACTCAGAGCTTTTCGTCCGGCGTACGAGAACGCCAAAAAAGTGATGGGTGTATCGAGCGGCAACGGCCGCAGCATTTCAGACGAAAACGATAAAAACCGTAACGATGTCCGAATTGCGCCGCATCAACGGTAATCCGGCGCAGCAGAAAACCAAAAATCTTTACGCTTACCGTTTTATATAGATCGGAAATAAAAAATTAATGTCAGAAAGAAAACCGATCGTCTGAATGCATAAAAGTTAATAGATGAAAATTGCAGCACTGTGTCGGCAGTGCTGCTTTTTTGCTTTCGTCTGTATAAAAAAGCAACTCCGTGCGGAGAGGCGAACCCCGTAAGGAAGTGCGCCTCAGTAAGGAAAATATCACTCCGGGCAAAGCCCGGAATATCTCTTTTGTCCGTAGGCACAGCAGGCATCGGATTTTGTCACCAAAATCCCCTATGAATCTTTTTGTGGATAGTACAAAAAGAAGGCAGCACAAATTTTGTGCTGCCTTCTTCCTTGCGGAGTCTCTCTTGAGCCGCTCCTTTTTGTCTTAATTACTTTTTCATCTGCGCCAAATCGCGGTAGTTGATGAGCTTTATACCGAGGCTGTCGATGTGCTGCTTCGTCTTGGGGTCGGCGAAGAGCTTATATTCCCAAACTCTGCGGTGCCAGGAGTTTGTTATGCCCTTGAGCTCGTCACTCTCGAGTGCGGGATGGATGTATGTCTCAGTTATGCCCTCGGGGAAGGTCTTGTAGAGCTCATAGATATATTCGCGGTAGTTTTCGTAGCTGTCGTTCTGCGGACCGCTCCATTCGCCGGGAAGCAGGTAGTCGGGAGTTGCCACGCCTACGCTGCGCGCATATTCGTTGAACTGACCGACAAGGCCGAGAATCTGCTCCTTGTCAATCTTTATGTCGAGCATGGTGTTGTTCATCTGGGCGTCGGTGAAGGTGCCGGGGAAGCGGAACGGAAGCCCGTATTCGCCGGCTATGCCGAGAGCGAGCTGAAGCAGCTCGAAGCGGCCTGCCTCGATGCCGTAGAGCGAACCCATGTGGTTGTCCATATGAGAGGGGGTAAGTCCCATCGCCTTGAGACGCTTTACCTGAGCATGGATTTCCGCGGCGACTTCCTTTATGTCGACATTCTTCTCAACGTCGATGCTCTCGTGATACATGAAGCCGAGCTCGTCACGCAGGCTGTCGGTGTTGCTTGCGCCGACGGGCGCCCAGCGATATGTAGCCCATTCGCTCGTGAAGGTCAGATGCACGCCGATGGCGAACTGCGGATTATTCTTTGCGAATTGGCACGCCTCATATGCCCACGCGCAGGGAGCCATAATAGTCGAAGAGGTAATCGAGCCGGACTTGAGCAGATCCATGACGGCGAGGTTTGCCGACCTGCACATTCCGAAATCGTCTGCGTTAATAATGAGATACTTATCCATTGATAACAACTCCTTTTTATATAATAGGGCGTGACCGCTGTCAAAAACCCTAATTTTGCAGTATCTTTGTCACAAAAAATTATACACTATATTCTTCCGGATTACAACATTTTTATTTGATATGTCGTAAAAAAGATAGGAGCCGCGCCTTTTTGACACGGCTCCGTATGATGTTGCAAAGCTTACGGGAAGATACCTCTTATCTTCTTGGTTTTGACAAGTCTGCGCAGTGCTATGATATAAGCGGCGGTTCTCATCGAATATTTGCGCTCATCGGCGAGAGCATAGACCTCGTCGAACGCCTTGAGGAGGATGTCGGCAAGCTTGCCGTTGACCTCGTCAAGCGACCAGGAGAGAGACTGCAGATTCTGCACCCACTCGAAGTAGGAGACGATAACGCCGCCTGCGTTTGCGAGAATGTCGGGGACGATTATCTTGCCCTTGGCGTTGAGAATCTGATCCGCCTCGTAGCTTGTCGGGCCGTTTGCGCCCTCGACGATGTATTTCGCCTTTATCATGTCGGCGTTGTCCTCGGTTATCTGACCCTCGAGTGCTGCGGGAACAAGGAAGTCTGCGTCGATGTAAAGAAGATCCTCTTTCTTTATCTCGGTTGCGCCGTCGGCCTTATAGCCCTGGAGCACGCGGCCGTTGCCCGCCGCATATTTGAGCATATCGTGAACATCGAGACCGTCTGCGCAGTAGTATGCCGCGGTGTGGTCGCTTATAGCGACGACCTTTGCGCCGAGGTCAGCTATGAGGTAAGCGGCGGTCGAGCCGACGTTGCCGAAGCCCTGAATTGCAAAGGTGCAGTCCTTTATGTCAAGTCCGAGCTTCTCTGTCAGTGCGCGGCAGCAGAGCATGACGCCGCGTCCGGTAGCCTCGGGTCTGCCCAGAGAGCCGCCTATTTCAAACGCCTTGCCGGTGACGACGCCCGTGATGGGATAGCCGTACTTCATGGAATATGTATCCATTATCCAACCCATTACTTCGGCGTTGGTGTTGACGTCGGGAGCGGGGATATCCTTGTGAGGGCCGATTATCGGCGCTATCATTGCCGCGTAGCGTCTGGTCATTCTCTCAAGCTCGCCCTTGGACATCTGCGACGGGTCGCAGGTTATGCCGCCCTTTGCGCCGCCGTAGGGGATGTTGGCAACGGCGCACTTTATGGTCATCCAAGCGGAGAGTGCGCGGACTTCGTCCATATCGACGTTGGGATGAAATCTTATGCCGCCCTTGCACGGACCGCGTGTGCTCGAATGCTGAATGCGGTAGCCTGTGAACATTTTCAGGTCGCCGTTATCCATGCGGACGGGGAAGTTGACCTTCAGCTCCTGCTCGGGATAACGGAACGACGCATAGTCGTTCTTGTCAATGCCGTCAAGCGCAGCCGCGCTGTCAAGCACGCTCAGAAAGTTTTCATAAGGATTTGCTTTTTTACTCATAAATTTCAGCCCTTTCGTGATGTTTTTGTAGCTTGTGCATAATTTATTGCTCTGCCGTAAGATTAACACAATAAAAAAGATAAATCAATATCTTGGGAAGTATTTCCTAAAATTTGTTTTATTTTATGCTGAGGTGCCGTTAAAGCAAAAATATTATTGCACCGCAGTACAAAAATCAAAAAATATTTACACCGTTTGTAACAAAAAGTATTTACAAATTTGCGGAAAAGTGGTATAAGTATAATAAGTAGTAAAAGTATAACAAGTATAACTTTAAACCTGAAAGGTGAGTGAATAAAATGAAAATGCCGGAGGGCAAATTTGTTGCCACAGTGAAGGTCGGCGAAAAAGGTCAGATAGTCATCCCAAAGGGCGTGCGCGACATATTCGACATCAACCCGGGAGACACGCTTTTGATGCTCGCCGACAAGAACCAGGGCATAGCGATAGTGCAGAACGATGTCTATATGAATTTTGCCGATGCCGTGTTCGAGGCGCAGCACCGCACACCCGAGGAGGCGGAGGAATGAACGCGCTCGAAGTCAGCGGACTGAAGAAAAGCTACGGCGATTTTTCCCTCGATGTAAGCTTTGCGCTCGAGCAGGGGAAGATAACGGGTTTTATCGGCAGAAACGGCGCGGGAAAGACTACAACCATAAAATCTCTGCTCGGCTTCGTCCATCCCGATGCGGGCGAGATCCGTTTCTTTTCAATGCCTTTCGCCGAAAACGAGATGAAAATAAAGAGTCGGTTGGGCGTTGTGCTCGGCGGCGTGAATTACTATGCGCAAAAGCGTCTTTCCGCAGTGGCGGCAGTCACCTCGCGCTTTTATCCCGAGTGGGACGACTCGCTTTACAGAAAATATATGCGGCTCTTTTCGCTCGATGAGAGCAAGCGTATTTCCGAGCTCTCCGCGGGCATGAAAGTAAAGTTTTCGCTCGCTCTCGCGCTCTCTCATTCGGCGGATTTGCTTATCCTCGACGAGCCGACGAGCGGGCTCGACCCCGTCTCGCGCGATGAGCTGCTCGATATATTCATAAGCCTCGCGCAGGACGAGGGAAAGACTGTTTTTTGCTCGACCCATATCACAAGCGACCTCGACCGCTGCGCCGACAATATAATATATTTAAAGCAGGGACGCATCGCCGAAAACGAGCCGCTTTGCACTCTGCTCCAAAAATACAGCGTAGTGCGATTTTCCGCCGATAATGCGCCGAACGGGGCTGAGCTCATCGGCGTTCGCCGCGAAAAGGACGGCATGAGCGCGCTCGTCAGAAATTTCGAGCTGCCCGCAGGCGTCGAGTCCGCACCCGCCGGGCTTGAGGATATAATGGTGCATATCGAGAGGGAGGACGAGACAAAATGAAAGAACTGCTCGACAAGGAATTGAAGCTCGTTCTTCATCCGACGAATATCCTGTTCATTCCGCTCGCGTTCATGCTCTTTATCCCTAACTACCCTTATCTCGTCATAATGTTCTACACCTGCCTCGGCATATTTTTCATGTGCCAGTTCGGTAGGGAGAATAACGATGTGTTTTTCACCATGATGCTGCCCGTCGAAAAGCGAAAAACAGTGCTCGCCCGCATAATTTTTGCGAGCCTGCTCGAGCTGCTCGAAATAGCGGTCTGCGTGCCGACAGCAATCCTGCGCGCTAAAATTATGACCCCCGTCAACGCCGCAGACCTCGATATAAATATCACGCTTTTTGCGTTCTTTTTTATGATATTCGGCGTGTTCAATATCGTCTTTTTTACGGGCTATTATAAGAACGTAAAGCGCATCGGTGTGCCGTTCGCGCTCGGCAGTGTCGCCGTGTTCGTCTTTATCGGCGTTGAGATTGTGCTCTGCCATGCGCTGCCGCTCTTTAAAAACAAGCTCGATACTCCCGACCCGCAGTTCTTGGCGGCAAAGCTCGTCACCCTCGCGCTCGGCGTTGTAATTTGGCTCGCGCTGACCTTCGCCGCCTATAGGCGTTCAGCCGCCCTGTTCGAGGAGCAGGATATTTGAAAAATAAATAAACCCGAACTTCCGCAGAATGTTATTTGCACTCTGCGGAAGTTTTGCTTTTGCGATTTTTTGGAAATATACATTTATGTCCGTTTTGTGTCTAAAAGAAAAACTTTTATGAAAAGGATTGACAATAATGCCCGGATGTAATAATATGTCATTGTAAGAAAGAATTTTTCGGACGATTTAACCGGTTTTGTATTGATTTTTAGTAAAAAAGTATTTATCCGGAGGATAATTATGAACAACATGAATGTCCATAGGTATAAAAACGGAGACAGCCGAGCTCGGCGGAATTTTTCCGTCGACGTGCAAAAGCACGGCTGAAACGCTTTGCAGAAAAGGAGAAAAATGTCATGAAAAAGATAATTTCGCTGCTGTTTGCGGCGCTGCTCGTTTTGACGGCTTTCGCTGCCTGCTCGCATGAAGAAAAGAAGCTCGACGGCGAGTCCGATTCGTACCCGAGCTATTCAGTAAACGCGGACGATATGAACAAGGAATATAAGCTCGACGATATAGCCGATTTGTCGCTGATATCTTCCGTCGATTCCGCTGCGGCGCATTTTCAGGGCAAGGAAATTCGCAATGTGACAAAGGATCTGAAAAAATCCGACCTTGAAGCGCTCGTTTCGGCGCTTAAAGGCATGACGGCAACAGCCGAGGAGGATAAGTATCCGAGCAAGGAGCTTAAAAAATCCGTGTATGTTCAGTTCAAAAATGATGAAGGTACGGAGCGCAGAGTTATGTCCTGCTTTGTCATCGACGGAGGCTGTTATCTCAGCTTTTCCGAGACATATTTAAAAGGCGAAAGATTTGACAGCCCTGCGGTTATTTTCCGCATAAGCGAGACCGACGCGGAAAAAGTTTTGACGCTCATGGGCGCGGAGAATATCCCCGGCTGAAAATCGCTCCCCCAGATGCGCTGCCGCAAACTCACCCGGAGGTGACCAAAATGAAGAAAACAGTTATTTGCATCGTATCGACCGCAGCCGCGTTTGTCCTTGCAACTGCGTTGAACATTCAGAACATGATTTGGGGCGGCACCCCGTCCGTCTTGGGCCTCGTTTTCTCCCTCGTCTTCTGCGCGTGCCTCTTTGTCCTGCCTGTCGTCGCGAAGAATCGTGCGTTCGCTGTTGTCTCTGCAGGTTTCGCTGTTTTTGCGGCGATTGCTTCAACAGTCGGACTGCTTGTGTTTAAAGATATTCTTCCCGATTCGGCGGGGATAGCGGCCGCTTTGCCGCTGACCGCGTTTTACGGGCTGATGTATTTCCTGCGCGACTACGGCATTTTTTATCCCGCGCTTATAGCCGTCATGCTGATTGACGCGGTGAATCTTATATTGGCGGCGCGACGGTTCTCGGCGGCAAAAGCAGAATAAGGCAAATTCAATATCGGACCAAATGGGCAGACGTATATTCGTCTGCTCTTTTTTATTTCATAAAACCCGAGTTTCTGCCGAAACTCTTGATAAAACCGCTATATATATGCTATACTTAACTATTATTGAAAGGAATGGTAAACCTATGCGTAAAAGATGGCTCGCAGCTTCATATGACAAGGATCTCGCGGCACAGATAGCCGAGGAACACAGCCTCAATCCTATCGCCGCGCTGCTTGCCGTTATACGCGGACTCCGCGACTACGATGAGATAGAGGATTTCTTCGACCCCGAGCCGTTCTTTACGCTTGACCCGTTCGACCTGCCCGATATGGATAAGGCTGTCGAGCGCATAAACCGCGCTATAGACAACTTCGAGTGCATAGCGATATTCGGCGATTTCGACGCCGACGGAGTTACCTCGACCGCTCTGCTCTATACATATCTTGAGTCAAAGGGCGCGAATGTCCTGTGGTATATCCCGGACAGGCTGACCGAGGGCTACGGCCTTAGCGTCGGCGCTGTCGAAAGGCTCAAGGATATGGGCACTCAGCTGATAGTTACCGTTGACAACGGAGTCAGCGCCGCCGACGCGACGGAGCGCGCATATGAGCTCGGCATGGAGGTCGTTATAACCGACCACCATAAGGTTCCCGATGTTCTGCCGCGCGCCGAGGCGATAGTCGATCTCCAACGCGCCGATTGCTCAAGCCCGTTTAAGCAGCTTTGCGGAGCGGGCGTTGCGTTTAAGCTCGCGTGCGCCATGGAGCTTGAGGATGATACCGCCGTTATCGAGGATTTTGCCGACCTTGCCGCAATAGGAACAATAAGCGATGTAGTCGAGCTTACTGGCGAAAACCGCACGATAGTCAAGGCGGGACTTCGCAGCATAAACAACCGCTCGCGCGCCGGCATAAACGAGTTGCTCGACGTCGCCGGAGCGGGGGATAAGTATGTCAACGCTACATCCGTGGCGTTTACCGTCTCGCCGCGAATAAATGCGGCGGGCAGAATGGGCTCCGCAAACCGCGCGCTCGAGCTGCTTTTGAGCGACGATACGGAGACCGCAAACGGCTTGGCGCAGGAGATAAACGAAGCCAACAGAACCCGCCAGACGATAGAGAGCGAAATTTTCGCGCAGGTTGAGCAGACGCTGTTTGAACATCCGGAGATTCGCTATGCTCCCGTTATAGTCGTCGACGGCGACGATTGGCACACGGGAGTTATAGGCATTGTCGCCGCAAGGATACAGGAAAAATACTCGAAGCCGTGCATAATAATTTCGCGCAACACCGAGGACGGCACTGCGCGCGGCTCCGGGCGCAGTATAGAGGGCTTCTCGCTCTATGACGCGATAAAAAATTCAAAGCATCTGCTGACCCATTTCGGCGGTCACACTCAGGCTGCGGGATTTTCCTTAATGGCTGAGGATATAGAGCAGTTCCGAGCCGAGATAACGGAATACGCGCTTCATACCGAAATGCCGTTTCAGATTCAGAATATAGATTTAAAGCTCAATCCCGCGCACATATCTTTGGATATTCTCGACGCGGTGTCGTCCCTTGAACCGTTCGGTGCGGGGAATCCCCAGCCGGTTTTCGGGCTCTACTGCATGACGATAGAGGGCTTTACGCCCGTGGGCAACGGCAAGCATATGAGAATAACCGTCGCAAAGGGCGACACTCGGATTTTCGCCATGTATTTCGGCATGACGGAACGCTCGTTCTTTTATAATGTCGGAGATACCGTTGACCTTGCCGTCAATCTCGAGAGGAACGAATATCTCGGGAATGTCCGCATAGGCGTTTATATCAGGAATATGCGCCCGTCCGGCAGCGACGATATGAAGGTGCTCGAGGGCTTGAGGCTCTTTGACCGAGTCATGCACGGCGAGGAGCTGACCCCGGAGCAGGCTAAAGCCGCCCTGCCGGAGAGAAATCTCTGCGGCGCGGTATATACTCAGATAAAGCGGCGCGGCTCGTGGAGCGCCGAATACGAGATGCTGTGCCTGCGCTCCGGCTTTGACACGGAGAGAATCTGCGCCGTGGCGTGCGCCGTCGAGGTCATGGTGCAAAAGGGCGTTCTCAACCGCTCTCCCGCGGGCAGCATAGTTGTCAACGGACAGAGCCCCAAGGTGAACCTTGAGGACGCGGAGCTTATGAAGCATATAAGAAGCTTTTTATAAATCAGCGGCAGAATGCGAGGGGTGATCGAATGAGATCGTGGGAAGAAAAAATAAACGGAGAGACCGAGGAAAAGAAGATGAACCGTCAGGCGGATTTTACCGACGGCAGCTCATCCTTTGACGACGGCTTTGACAAGCTCTATGAAAAAATAAAGACCATGTACCGCGACGACGAGCTCGAGACGGTGAAACGCGCCTATGAGACGGCGAAGGAGCACCACAAGAATCAGCTGCGTCAGTCCGGAGAGCCGTATATCATCCACCCGATAGCCGTCGCCGGCATATTAGCGGATCTCGGCATGGACAGCCAGTCCGTGGCGGCGGCGCTGCTGCACGATACGGTTGAGGATACCGATGTCACGAAGGCCGACATAGAGCGCGATTTCGGCGATGAGATAGCCCAGCTTGTAGACGGCGTGACGAAGCTTGCAAAGGTGCCTACGGAGACAAAGGCGGAGGCGCAGGCGGAAAATATCCGCAAGATGCTCCTCGCCATGTCCAACGATATCCGTGTTATTATCATCAAGCTTGCGGACAGACTGCATAACATGAGAACGATAGGCTATGTCCGCGAGGAAAAGCGCCGCGAGACAGCCCTTGAAACTCTCGAAATATATGCCCCCATCGCGCACCGTTTAGGTATCAGAGCGATAAAAGAGGAGCTTGAGGACAGGGCTATTATCTGCCTTGATCCGGTCGCCTATAAGGAAATAGACGATTATCTCAACTCGCAGAGCGCGTCGCGCAAGGAGTTTCTCGAGAGCATAATCGAGAAGATAAAGGAGCGCATCGACCCGCTTGTCTCCGGCTGCAAGGTCGAGGGCAGAATAAAGAGCGTCCACGGAATATACCGAAAGATGTACATCGGCGGTAAAACGTTCGATGAAATTTACGATATCTATGCCGTCAGAATAATAGTCGAGTCGGTCATTGACTGCTATAACTGCCTCGGCGTTATCCACGATATGTTCCGCCCGATTCCAAACAGATTCAAGGACTATATCTCGACCCCCAAGCCGAATATGTATCAGTCCCTGCACACAACCGTTATCGGCAAGGAGGGCATACCGTTTGAGGTTCAGATAAGAACGTGGGAAATGCATCAGACGGCTGAATACGGTATCGCCGCGCACTGGAAGTATAAGCTCGGCGGCGGCACCGCGAGCGGCAATTTCGACAAGCGCCTCGCGTGGATTCGCCAGATGCTCGAGAGCCAGAGCGACTCCGAGGATGTCGAGGATATCGTCAGAACGATAAAGAGCGATCTCGTGCCCGAAGAGGTGTTTGTGTTCACCCCCAAGGGCGACGTCATAAACCTGCCCGTGGGCGCAACCGTTATAGATTTTGCTTATGCCATTCACTCGGCTATCGGCAACCGTATGACCGGCGCAAAGGTAGACGGGCGCATAGTGCCTATAGATTATCAGGTCAAGACCGGCGAGATAGTCGAAGTTTTAACGTCGTCCCAGTCCGGCAAGGGGCCGAGCAGGGATTGGCTCAAGATAGTCAAGACGAGCGAAGCGCGAAGCAAAATACGCAATTGGTTCAAGAAGGAGCGCCGCGAGGACAATGTCGCGGAGGGTAAAATCGAAGTCGAGCGCGAGTTCAGGCGCAGCTATATCCGCCTGCCGGACGATGAGATGAAGGTGTTCCTCCAGCGCATAGCGGAGCGCCAGCATTTCGATACGGTCGATGACTTCTATGCGGCCATAGGCTATGGCGGCGTGTCGCTTATCCGTATGATGCCGCATATAAAGGACGAGTATAACAAGATAGTCAAGGCGTCCGCCCCGCCGGAAATAGTTCTCGCTCAGCCGAAAAAGCGCGTCAAGAGCAGCGAGGGCGTCATAGTCGAGGGAATAGACAACTGCCTTGTCAAGTTCTCCCGCTGCTGCAATCCGCTCCCCGGCGACGATATAATCGGCTTTATCACCCGCGGTCACGGCGTGTCTATTCACACCCGAGCCTGCAGCAATGTCCCGAAGGACCTCGAGAACTGCGGCGATAAGGAAAGATGGATAAACGCATATTGGGACAGCTCCGTAAAGGAGGATTTCCGCGCAACGCTTATGATATCCTGCCTCAACAGAGTCGGTATGCTCGCGGACATCTCCGTTCAGCTCGCCAATATGCACGTTATGATAAATGATATAAATACAAGAAATTTCAAGGATGGCAGAAGCACCTTCTCCATGACCATAACCGTCTCGGGAATCGAGCATCTCAAGAGCGTCGCCGCGAAGCTCGAACGCATTGACGGTGTGCTCAGCGTCGAGAGAGGAGCCACCTGATAACAAGGAGGAATCACCGTGAGAGCTGTTGTTCAGCGCGTCACGTCGTCAAAAGTTTCCGTCGGCGGTAAGACCGTCGGCGAGATAGGAAAGGGTTTTAACGTCCTGCTCGGCGTTGCCGAGGGAGATACCGATGAACAGGCTTCGCTGCTCGCAGGCAAAATAGCGCGCCTGCGCGTGTTCGAGGACGAAAACGGCAAAATGAATTTATCCTGCCTTGATATTGACGGCGAAATTCTCGTTATATCACAGTTCACACTCTGTGCC
>OIZI01000507.1_pt1 | contig 19860 bp, 15 predicted proteins | sample 1588441 | NCBI WGS metagenome assembly OIZI01 (sample SAMN03283284) | human gut metagenome | biome: human-associated habitat; material: feces | host: Homo sapiens | place: Peru | collected 2012 | reverse complement strand
CCAAAGAAAAGGCTTATCTAATTCTTACACCTTTTCCATTTAGTACTTCACCTCTAATATCATCAGTTTTACATAAATACAAGTCGTAGCCAATGGCTGTAATATCGCAATATCTTGGAGGAGTAATGACTTTTCCACTTGGTGACATCAACCCATACCAACCAAGTTCTGCTTCATATTTTTTGCAATTTGCAGTCTTTTGATAAGGTGTTGGTTCTGCTTCTGCCGTTTCACCTGTTAAATTACCCTCATCATCATAGTTCTTTGCCGTAGTATATCGTATTTCATCGGTGTCATACAATAATCTGTCAACATTACTAATCAAGAAATCGTCAATCAACTCACCTTGCAAATTGTATTTGCGAAGAGTGTGGTCTTTCATTGTTGCTGTAATGTTACCACCAGCCACCCAAATGTCTGCTTCCATAAAAGGCAATATTGGTTTCAGATTTTCTGTAAGGAACTGCGCTACTATACCCCTTATATTTCAAGCTATTAATCTAAAGGATATGATTTCAAAAACTTATTGAATTCATCAGCACGTTTTGATATGCTGATTGCGGTTTTTGCTTCTTTTATCATGGTGTTGAGATATGGGCTTGAACAGTCATTATTATTGAAATACAATTTCATATAAGGAAGGTTTGATAGTTTTTGGTCTGCCTCAGAAATATATCTGTCTTTCAACGCAGGCATGGTTGCTGAAGGTATTTTCTTAAAAGCGTCCAATACAATGTTTCTCACCTCTTCGTATGTTCGGCTATAATATGACAATAATGTATCCCATTCTTTATAGTCTTTTTTTATAGTCTGATTGGCTATGTTTGCAAAATTCTTCCTTAGCGTATTTATTTTACTTTTGGAACATTTGAGGTTCATATATGTAATGATGACCTGTATTGTCATCGTATCAACACGTCCCAATTGTTTTTGGGCAGAAAGTAGTTGAGAACGAAGGTCGCCTAACATTTTAGAACTATCAATACTATCTGACTTCATCTTGTTGATAACGACATTCAACTTTGTGCATTCAGAATTAACAGCTTGTAGTTTTTTAAAAGTCTGTTCATTGATCTTTTCTCTATTTGAAATCAACGTATCTTTTGATACTATTATCTTGTTTAAACTTGTAATGCTATCATTCAAATGCTTAACACTTTCTTCCATTGCTTTCCATTTGTTCATCGATATAGTGACAGTAACATCTTCTTGTGCATAAGAGCAAGTGCAAGAAATCATTGTAACGAAGAATAAAATAATATTTCTAAACATAATATTTTACGATTTTCAATTATAAAACTCATCCTGACCAAGAGAACCATCTATTAACCTTTTCTTTAGTTCCTCTTTCTTTCCAGAGTTTCCCAAATAAGTACTTATATAATTATAAACTGTTGTGTTAAAATCAGAATAAGACTTATAATCGTTAAAATTGTATTTGTCTAAAACATAAGAAACGAAACTGTTCAATAGTGTATATTGCTCATCTAGCAAGTCTCTTCTTATTGCATTTGTCTCATCACTGTTTCCATAATAAGATACGTATTCTGGTATTTTATTATTCAGAATATTTTTTAAAGCTGATAGATATGTATTATATCCCTTAATGCCACCGCAATACAACTTACTGTTTCTTTTTAGATAAGCCAAGTGAGAGGCTTGTATTGCAGACGGCAACTCTTTTAATTTTTGAACTAAAGCGACACAATTTTTCAGCTTGTCATCATTAAGATATACCCCGGCCTGTCTTACTCTATTTTTGGTTATTTCCAAATTTTTGTAATCTGTACTATAAGCAAGTTGCCAAGCATTGTCATAATTGTCTATCACTTTTAAGACATCATCTAATTGTTTGATGTATTTAGAATTTGGTTCAACAACAAGATTCCCTTTAGAATTTTCAAAATGCTTTAGTTGGTAAATTCTATTCTTCATGAAATGGTGACTCCATTCAGGAGTATTCCAAACGGATGCTGCAAATGAAGAGTTACATCTTGAAATGAATAATGGAATGTATTTTATAAGTGCATCTTCTATACGAAGATCCAAAGTGTCTCTTCCAACAAGTTTTTCAACTTCATCCCTGTTGATCATATAAAGAACATCTGCATATTGAATTTCAAGAGAATCACTCGTTAGTAATTTTATTTCCTTACACAAAGCTTTATTGTGTGAATTTTCAAAAACAAATTGTTTCGGTGGGTCCATTACTGTATTTTTATAATACAAAATAGCTCCTATAGCCAATAGGATGGCCCCAACAATTAATATTGATTTGATAATAATTCTTTTCATATCTACTTAATTCTAACCCAACCCATGTATTTTACCTCCACCGGTCGAAGAGCCACCTCCAGTTGAAGAACTTCCACCAGTCGAAGAGCCACCTCCAGTTGAAGAACCTCCACCAGTCGAAGAGCCGCCTCCAGTCGAAGAACCTCCACCAGTCGAAGAGCCGCCTCCAGTCGAAGAACCACCACCAGTCGAAGAGCCTCCACCAGTTGTAGAACCACCACCAGTCGAAGAGTCACCACCAGTCAATGAACTTTTTGTATAATTTTTTATGTTTATTTTATTATCGCCAGGCTTATTATATAATTGACCATTATTCAATCCCTCTCTTGCCACTTTGAGTATGTCTTTCCAATAAGAAATATTCAAATTCTGAATTTGAGGATCCCAATAATTTATAATTTTTGAAAATTTTCTATTATTAATATCGTCAAATAACTCAGCAAGTTTATTTGAGATCATTTGCATATCATCTCTATTCCAACATTTAGTATTTTGTTTGAGATATTTTATCTCGTCTTCGGACATAGCCTTATTACATTCGCTGCATTCCCCATTAATCATATCTTTTCCACATGTAGGACATTGAGAATATGTTTTACAATTAGGACAACTCTCTCCTTGATATTCCTTCCCACATCTTTCGCATTTTGATATTTCTTCTGAAAACATTCCATGATATAACCAAGCACAAGATGAAATTATTCCGATACAAGCAAATAAGAAAACCACCAATCCGATTGCTATTTTTTTCCATCCATATCCATTCTTCACAAGAATAAATGCTTTCTTGCTATTGGAAAAATGGTCTATCTTATATCCTGCAATAGGTGATTTGTTCTCGTTATAATGAGTTGCTTCAAACGAGAAAGAAATAGCCTCATTAGGCACTTTGCAACCTTCAAAAATTAAATAATTGTATTTTTTAGGTAGTTTCTTTAAAGGTAAAGTTATTGGTCGCTTTACCTTTAATAAATTCAATGGTTTAAAACGAGCCTCTTCAAATCCTGTGACATCAACCACAATTATAGCGGAAGTTAGTTCATGGATATTGAAACGATTATATCCATCTCTGTCTACTTCTTTATCATTAATCGTAATTTTTACAGACGAAGATGGTATTTGGGTATCAGGAGCAGCCTTGTCACAGACTTGAAACCATGTCAAATCAACCTTGACATCCCATTCTAAATTAGCTAAACTAATTGTTTTTACAGGTTGATCTAATATAATTTTTTCTTTAATGGGCCAACATCCTTTTCTTGAAATATCAAGTATTATCTGTTGTCCTTCGTCAAACAAAAGACTTTGGGTAAATAGTTTCCCATTTACCTTCATTGCTATATCCGATGGAACAGATTTAGGATACTCTAAAATGCAACTGTTTTTAAAGTCTGATTCGGTTAAATCTTTCAATCCTTCTTTTGGAGAAATTCCAGATTCTGCATCTATAAGCAATACTGCTTTATAATTGCAATAGTAATTTTGGAAAATGGATCCTAAAATTTCAGGCAAAGAAAACGGTGTGCCAGAACCATAATAACGATAGGCATATTGTCCTTCCGAATTTGGTTCTACGCTTGGTACAGAATGATTCTGCACTTGCTTTGGTCCATAATCAATGGAACAAATTTGCTCAAGCTTTTGGTCATCTCGTTTTGTTTCTTGAAGAATCTCCTTGGTAGTGCGTAAAATATCAGCCAACTCCTTTCCATTTATATCCACAAAACCAGGGACGACAATCATGGCAGAAATTAAATCACTGTCTCTTCCAGAAATATATTTATTAGTGCATATAAAAGCAACATCCTTTCCGAATGTAACGAAATCGAAAAAGGTGGAATCAAACTTATCTTCTGATATTTTTTCAATATCAATGCATTTCAGATAGTTACGAGTGTCAAGTGCTTCGTTCTGCCATTGTTTTGCAGCTTCGCTTGAAAAGAGTATTTCTGCCCCAGAACTTACCCTGCTTACAATTATACCAATTTTATCCATGATTATCCTCTTAATATTGATTCTAACAGTCCACGTTTACCTATTCTATATCCATCACTTCGTTCCATAATAAGATTTACGATAGATTCAGCGTAGGCTGTATTAAATTTACAATAATTTTGAAAACAAACTTTGCCCAAAGAGAAAGGCAATACAGAAACTTTACCTCCATTTATTTGGTTGGCCTCGCAAATTTGTTTTAAGCCATTATAGAAATCTCCATAATGGTCAATAACATGTTCACTTAACAAAGCACTCTTATTCAGTCCCTTATGGGCTTTGAGCTTATCAACCTTTGTAACTACCAAGTATATAGCGTCTGTTGAAGTCTTAAATATGCTATTGCCCTTATTGTCTTTCAGACTATTGATATAATTCAATGTTGCTTTGAGATAATTAATCTGAGGTAAGCCTTCGTACTGACGATTTTCCGCTCCATATTCAACAACAAAGAAATGTATCTTTCTACTGCTTGTTCTGTTAGAGATTAGGATATTTGTTAGGGTGTCTAACGCACTTTTCTCTTGATTTGTTAATGGCTTCTTGGCAAACGTCTTATACATACATTTTATTAATTCACCTGCAAAATCAATACAAGTGATAGGATGAACCAATCCTTTTTGGTCAGTTAAGTCAAATCCCATTTCGTATGTTGACATAGTAGGGGTTCCTTCTGGAAGAACGCAGACTGTTCCATTAGAGAGAAAGCACTGAGGAAGTCTGTTCATATAGTCAAATCCTTGACATTCGCTATCCAATGTCATTGTTTTGGCAACTTGACCATTTCCTGCAACGCTTATTATTGCACCTAAAGCACAACTCTTACCAGACGAAGGAATTCCCCAAAAATACACCTCGGTTGTTTCTTTGCGAGAAATCTCTGATATAGATTCTGGAACATCAAATCTTGTACGTTGTACATTTCCAGCTAACTTTTGGATAAAATCTGGTTTGATTCCAATATCTTCAAGGTCACGATAATTAAGTCGTTGTTTCTTTACAAGTTCCTTTATTACCCATGCATTGAGAAAATTGTTGTCATCTTCAATTTCGTCGAGCAAATCGTCTATGTCTATTGTTCCGACTGTAAAAGCAGCTTCAATTAGTTCTAAAATTTGCTTATTAGGATCGTTAATAGACTTATCTGTTTGTGTCGCAAGTATATCTTCTTTTAGAGCCTCCATTCCGTAATGGATATAATCTCTGTTCTCAAGCTCATTCAATAATTTTTTAGCTTCATCGACATAGGCATTATCTTTATGCTCATCTATAAAGTCTTGCAACGCTTTCTTGTCGCTTTTATTGATACTATCAAAAAGAATTTTATCTTCAGATTTGCGAATATCAGCTTCCTTTTTTGCAGATTGCGTTTTCAATCGACTAATTGCATTTCTTGCCTCCTGTCGATGGATACCTTCACGATAATCGTCTAAATACTTCTGATACGCATTTATTGTATCTTCTTTTAATGCAGCGGCCCAATCATTAGGTTCTGCATTTTTTAACAAATCCTCGAGTTCTTTACGAACGGATGCTTTCATCGGCTCGTCCACGTTGTGAGGATCTTTTAGCTCAGGCAGAGTTACAACACCTTGTCTAATATATTTAAACAAATCTTGCGCTGTAAATTCTGGTAAATTATCAAATATGTCTTCTTTGTTCATTATGTTATATATTTTCTATTGGTGTTATTACAGAATCATCTTCTTCATCATCATTGTGATAACGATGCTTCTCGTGAGTTTGTTCACGTTTGTTCCTTCGCTCTCTTCTAAGACGGCGTCTGCTTTCTCTATCATCTTCTTCGTTGTCAACATCGTCTAAGATTGGTGATGCTAATATTTCATCATGAAAATCGTTTCCTTTTCTTTCATGTTTGTAATTATTGTCTCCCATATCTATTGGACCTATTTCTGGCTTTTTAATAGAACGATTTATGCTTGGATTTATATCGTTGCCTACCCATCGTCTTCCAAATAAAGTATAGGTGCTAACTCCATTTCGTTTTTGAACAAAATAAGGCAATATCATCATCAGATATAGTATGAATCCTAATAATATTGCAGTGTAAGACAAGTCATCATCCGCAGTGTAAATATCGCTAAGAGAATCTAAGTTCTTTAAAGTCGATTTTATTTCATTATAATCATAATCAAATGGTAGGACTTTATTACCGTCACTATTGTTTTCCGTTGATAATATTACAGATGAGAAATTATGCAACTGTTTATTCCAGTCTGTTATGGCATTTTTTATCTCTTTAATATTACCTACTAAAAAAACTTTCCAAACACTTGTATTTTGATTAGCACGATTAATCCAAGAAGTTGCCTCTGTTTGTAGACTATCGTAATTCTCTGTTAATTGCCGCTTTAACGTAGCGACCTCGCTATTAATTTTGCGATCATCATTCTTACCATCGAATCCTATACGTTGATAAACAGACGGCTGAATATCCTTACAATCTTTTACACGCTGCAAAAAGTTTTGGTAATCAACGATACGTTTGCTACTATATTTATTATATTCATCAAACATATTGGTTGATGAACTAATGGCATTCCTAAATTTTTCCTCAATTTCATCACTATGATTGGCAACATTCCATGCATGATTGAATGGTCCCATACATAATAAAAAAACGAAAGGAGAAGAGATTAATAAAACACGTTCAAAAAGAATGCATCTTGAAAACTTGTAATTATTATCAACACCTTTTAATTGTTGAACACCAAAGAACCAAAAAAGTAGAAGTACGACTATTCCCAAAGTATACCACAATGGTTCAGTAAGCCCTTTGTCTAATTTATAGGTTATTCCTACATACGTTACATATCCTATAAAAATTATTGCCAAGAATAATAGAATATGCGCCCATGAAAATTTGAGATTTCTATACATATTATTTATTCGGTAAAAGTTTTTCTAATTCTGTTATTTTCTTTTTGTATTCTGCTTTTTTTCTACGAATTGCCTCATAATCAGTTCCGCCAGTTTGTTGTGTGGGTGTTGGGGTGTCTGATATATCTTCAACGTCAACTACTCGACCTGCAGCAGAATCATCCCCATCACCATCTGGTACAGGTTTTATTTTCCGTTCTGTAGGTTCTCTGAAGTCACCTTTTTTAACTGCCATTAAAGCCTTGTCAACCAAAACCATAGGAGGAATTAATCCGTAAACATCAGCACCAGTATTATAAAGTACATTCCGAGCTTGCGCTACAGTAATGTCCTTTTTAAGCGATTTCATCAAAGCAATAGTTCCTGTAACTATTGGTGCTGCCATACTTGTTCCATCACATGATTGAAAGGTGTTAGAAGGGAATGAGCTATAGATACCTTTGCCTGGAGCTGAAATATCGGAACAAGGACCATAATTCGTGAACACTGTTGGATATAGCCTCTTATCAACTGCTGTTACAACTATAGAAGAAGCGTTGCGATTCTCTGGTGGAATACTTGTAAGAATGTCGTCATTTCCTGCAGCAAATACAAGAATTGTATTTTTCTTGGCTGCAAGCTTACAAACACGAGCCCATAAGAAAGCTACATTTTGGAATTGCGTCTTGGCTATTTCTGCTTGTTGTTCAACAGGCAGCACATTCAAACCTTTGAAAGAAGGACCGATGGATATGTTTACAACATCTGCATCATGGTGAAGTGCATACATTACTCCTGCAATGAGAGCCGACAAAGGACACTGCTTATTGTCAAATACCTGTATAGGCATTATCTGGCAGTTGGGAGCAACACCTGAAGCCCCCTTTGAAAAGTAATCTGCCGAACCTACTGCTAATCCTGCAGTATGTGTACCATGTCCTTCTCCAAGACTTAGAGCATTATTTTGGGTAAAGACATTGTATGCGTCAACAATTCTTCCCTTAAACATAGGGTGACTTGCTTGAATGCCATCATCTACAATGGCAACTTTTACATCTGAGCTACCTTTTGTATATGTCCATCCTTGCTTAAGATGTATCGCATTCAAATGCCAACCTACATTTTCTGTCGAATTACTGATTTGACCATGCAGTTCATACACTTCCTCGTCAAAAACAATGAACTTATGATTAGGAATTTTACTGTTTATGGTCTTGCGAATTTGGTCACGTTCGTTTTCTGGAATCTGTATGACAAGCAATTTTACTTCCTTGTCATATCCAATAATGCTATACTTATCATCTGGATACGCTTGTTTGAAGTCACGTGCCAATGCATCTACATTGTCGTTCTCATTTTCCATATACAAAAACAGGCGATTGGCAATGATATTGGGTACACCAGGTTGCTTGACAATAGGCGGTTCTTCACCACCTTCGCCCATGACTGGAGCAACAACCGTATTGTCATCAGGCAACTTGCCGTCACTTCCGGTAATCGGTCTTACCGCTCCATTATCATCAACACGAGAACCATCCGCTCTCGTGATGGTATCAATAGGAACAACGCCGTTTACAGGCGAATGGTGGCCACAGCCTTTTAGTAGCCATGATAGCAACCAAATCAACAATATTATAAGAAGCAGCCATAACAACCATTTTAAGCAACCTTTGCCAGTCCACAATCCTGCAAACCACAGCCACCATCTTTTGTACCAAGGCAAAGTTTTCTCGTATTGGGCGAAAAACACTTTATCCTCATCTACGAGAATATTGTTTGGAGATATGTTCCATCCTGTAAACTTGTACCCTTTGTTAGGTGTAACTATAGGTATTTCTCCACTTGACAAAGTAGTGTTGGCAGCTTTTCTAAATGAAGACGAACCTTCAATAGAACCATGTCCACCTGCTTCAAAACGGCAATTGTAGAAAACATCTTCTGGTTCTGTCGTAGGTTCTTCTGTTGGAGAATCTAAAGGGATTGAAGGTTCTGGAGATATTGGAGGAATAGCAGGCGTTTCTGAAACGACCTCGTCATATTGGGCAGTAAAAGTCATGTTGGAGTTTACTCTCTGACCAATAGGCGAAGGTATCCACCCTGTAAAATTCCAGCCCTCACAAACATCCACTGTAGGTATATCCAATTTTGAAAGTATCGATCCTTCGGCACGACTGATGGTTTTGTCAAGTTTTGAAATTGTTCCATGTTCGCCAGCATCGAATGTAATCTTATATTTCTTGGTGTATTCAAAGTCGTGAATCACGGAGCCAACAACCTTATGCTGACGCACATCAGGAGTCATACCCCATGCTACAAGATACACCTTGTCATCTGTACAATATACCCTATCTTCACTGACATATTTAATTGCACCTGCCATAATCTGCAAATCCTCTCCACTTAAATCCATAATAGAGGACTTGTATATTTTTATGGTGTCATCAAGTATTCCCTTATATCTGTCATACTCTGCTCCTGACAGTTCACTCAAACGGGTGGGATGCTGCTGCCATTTCTCTATATGCCAACAAATCTGATCTTCATCATCCATATATTCAGGAGTCGCAAGGAAATGTTGCAGATTTATAGGTATAACCCTTTTGACAACACTAAAAACACTGTCGTATCTCTTGTACATGGGGTCGTGACCGATACCTTGATAGTCGGTAAAATCAGACACCTCTGTATAGCAGAGTTTTTGTTTTCCAAAGAATGAATGTCCTGCCATTTATTTATCCTTTATATAAAATTTCACAAGCATCAATGATTGTTTTAATTTTAGCATTGGCTATTGGGTCAACATGAGAAATGTCACTTGCATATAGCAGACCAATTGTTACCAAATTCTCCCATCGTTGGAAGTTGTCCCAAAGTGGAAGTTTCATTAATGTTGATTTGTCAACAGTATCTATATCGGAGGCGGCATCAAATGCGCTCAAAGTTTGTAATAATGGTTGCGGTTTTCTAACTACATTCCATGCTGAAGAACTCAAATCAACTTTAATGTGACACTTATCTGCTTTCGCACGAATATTGTCAACGTCCTCATCGTTAATATATTTGCGCCCTACAGAACTTACAAAGTTGTTGAGTGTCAATGAAGCATAATCAGCTATAGCGTTTGGTTGCTCATTAAGACTGAACACTTTACAATAGCGGTCTATTCGTTCAGAAAGGATACGTTTCATCCCCAGCTTTTTCAGTAATGCTGATAACATAAAGACTACTTCATCTGAATGTGGAAGCATAGGCTCAAGAACCTTAACCTTGTTGTTGATATAGGCATTCCAATAATCAACAATGTGTTTGGTGACAACATCCGCCACAGTTGTCAAAGTTTCCGTTTCACTCGAAACCACCTCTGCAATGGTACAGCCACGTTCTTTTAACGCTTCTTCTAATCTCGCTTTTTCGCAGCCAAAGAAATCGCATAATTTTTGAATGTTCGTTTTCTTGTTGTCCGATGGATTAATGTCCGCTTGTTTGCGTATAAAGTTTATTATAGAAAAATCTTTGGGAGTATCGGTATGGCAGATGATAATATTATATGCAATGTCTCGCAAATCACCAACTGGCACCATGAGGTTGTCTATGATATGACCGAATATCTCTGGTCTCTCGCCAACACTTAAAATAAGGGACATTCTTATATCACTGGCTATCTGTTTTACCTTTTGATTCTTTGCCTCCTTATCTTCTGGCTCAAAATAAACAGAAAGTGCATTATACATCTCTGACTTTATTTTAGCTAATTGTGCAAGGTATTTCTTTTTTCTTGCATCTTCTAGTACACTTGCGATAGCGTCAAGATTACGAATGATGGCCTTTGAACCATCATTGTTGATGGTAGCAACATCATTCCAAGTCTGTTCGGGATTAGCAAAATGACGTTGCACAAAGGCATTCTTAAGAAAGCTTTGTTTCAGATTTTCGAAATAGTCAGGATAATCAGCATACGTGTGAACACTTTTCTCTTCTGACTTGACTGCACCATCACTATAGCCATCAAAAACACCATTCTTTCCAGACCAGTAGAAATCACGTAATGGATAAATGTTTTGGAAAGCAGCGGTTCGGAACAGTCCGCCTGTTTTCACCCAATTATCAAGCCACTTGTTAGGCTTAATAATTTCCGGAAATACGGTATCGAACCTGTTCCAATGTGTATCAAGTTTGTCTATGTTTGAGGAATTGTCTGTCTTTGTTCTCTCTAAATCGATATTGAATTTTGTTGCAACAAAGAACAATGGTGCAATACCATTTGTGTCATTGAGCATATTGGCTCGTTCCTCTGGTGTAGAACCAATATTGTCTTCAATCCAACTATTTATTGTTTCTCCAATGGTAGCTTCTGCCTTTTGGTCGTTATGATGACAGAATAACACACTACTGATTCTCAATGAGCGAGAGTACTTGTTGAATAAGTAGGCTACTTTTCCTCTTCTAAGAATCTTGGGAAGAACTGTATGAATGTCCTGCTCCTTGTATTTCTCACGAGAACGAGCACCTGGGAAATCGAGAAGATCAAGTTTATGTAAGAATTTCCTATTATCTGCAACCGAAGGCGGCAGTTCAAAGGTAAGTTCTGCAATCAGTGCCGAAAGATTTCCTTTATGAAAATCATGAGCAAGGATATTCCCATTTGAATCATATACATCTGTATAAATTTCATCATATCCAGTATCTATCTGTACACCGCAAACAGTGTCAAGCCATTCTATCTTCAACAATGTTCCTTTTTCACGGAGCACTGCAGCAAATGGTATATAAATATCTGTTTGAAAGTTAAGCTTCTTATATTCATTAATGAGGACACTGAACAAGTGACTCAATTCACTATTCCTGTTCCAAAGAAGACTGAATATATTAACCCATTTGTCATAGGAAACATATTGAATTACAGGAGCAACTATCTTACAAAAGTTTGATTGATTTACACCAGCCGCAGCATTCCCTATTACATCGTGGATGTAATCTGTAATATCCTTGACATCGTCTTCGTCAATTTCATTTTGTACAACAATCTTTGATGCCCAAAGACCATTCATATCTTCAAGAGCCTTGTTTATATCATCATAACGCAATACGCTATCTTGATTGATTTTAATGTCATTATAATACGAATCAGCCAAGAGAAGGATTATGTCCACAACAGACAAGTTGCGTACCTTTACAAAGTCACTCATTGTAGAACAACCTTGGCTAAGAGTAAAACGAGTGATAACACCAGTTGATTCTATCTTGGCATTGTTTCCACCACTTGGATTTATATCATCTATGAAACTATATGATTTTCCTGCATTAGTGATGACAAAAGGCGAGTTTGGAGAAGACAACAAACTACTCATCAAATAAGAGCTGAATTCAACTTGCAAATGCAACAGAATTCTGATTAATAATTTGTTTAAATTTTTCGTTTGGCGTGAGGTATCCAAGTCTTTTACGAGGTCGATTATTGAGTTTATTTTCAATCCACTTAATCTGTTTGTTGGTTACTTCACTAAAGTCCTTACCCTTTGGGATATACTGCCTGATAAGCCCGTTGGTGTTTTCATTGGCACCACGTTCCCATGAGTGGTATGGTTTGCAAAAATAGAATTTTATTTCCAATTTTTGCGCAATTTCCTCGTGCTTTGCAAACTCCTTTCCATTGTCAGCCGTAATTGTGTGTATTAAGTTTTTCACTTTCCGCAGTGCCCATACTGCAATCTTAGCTACCGGGATGGCTTCTTTTCCCGACAACTTGCGTATCCAGACCCTGCTTGTTGCTCTGTCGTTAATGGTAAGAATGGCACCTTTGTGGTTCTTACCAATAATTGTATCTATCTCTAAATCACCAAATCTCTCCTTCAGTTCCACTATCTCGGGACGCTCATCAATATCCACCCTGCCTGGGATAAATCCTCGCCCTGCATTTTTAGAACCACGTTTGGCATACCTGCGACCTTGTCTGCGAAGATATTTGTGCAGTTTGCCACCCCGCCGCTTATCCTCCCAAATCCAGCGATATATCGTTTCGTGAGATACCATCGCAATTCCCTCCAAGCGGCTCCTGCCGACAATCTGCTCCGGGCTGAATCCTTTCTTCAACAGCTTTATTATCCGTTTTCTCATTGCCGGTGTAAGCACTTCCTTGCGATGTTTTTGCTGCTTGCGCCTGTCTGCTTTTCGCTGGGCAAGCTCCATGCTATAGCTACCACTTCGGGCGTCGCAATTGCGCTTTATCTCCCTGTAAACAGTGCTTTTATCTACTCCGATAGCTTCCGCTATTGCTTTTTTGCTCATCGGTATTTGCAACATCATAGAAATTGCATACCTTTGTTCCTCGGTTATATGTTTGCTCATCTGCAACTTTTTTTTCTTTGGACGGACAATTAAAGCAAAGATAGCAAACTTTATCCATTCAGAGTGAGAGAAAGGGGGACATTGTCTCTCTTTCCTCTCTGAAAAATAAATGTTTTTATTGCTTATTATCCGCACCCAAAAAGTTGCATTTATAAGTTGAACTCAAGATATATAATCATTTCAGCACCATCCTGAACGTGGTTCCTTTCCCAAGCTCCGATTCCTTCACAAAAATCTTTCCTTTGTGGTATTCCTCCACAATCCGCTTCACAAGCGACAGGCCAAGTCCCCAACCACGCTCCTTGGTGGTGAATCCGGGATAAAAAAGGGTTTTGAACTGTGATTTCGGGACACCTTTTCCAGTATCGGAAATATCCAAAAGCACCTTTCCCCGCCTTTCGGAAATATGGAACAAAACCGTTCCCTCGCCGCCCATGGCATCCACCGCATTTTTCAACAGGTTCTCGATCACCCAATCGAAAAGCGGCTCGCTCACGGTAACCGTCACCCCATGTTCGGGAAAATCCAGATCGATCCGCACTTTATCGGAAATCCGCTTTTCCATATAACCTAACGATCGGCGGACAACCTCGCGCAAATCTGCCTGCCGGAGATCCGTGGCGGAACCGATCTTCGAGAAACGCCGGGCAATCATCTCCAAGCGATGCACGTCCTTGTCGATTTCGGACAATAGAGCGGGATCGATATCTTTCAGCTTCAAAAACTCGATCCACGCGACCAACGATGAAATCGGCGTTCCCAACTGGTGTGCCGTCTCCTTGGACAATCCCACCCACACCCGGTTCTGCTGCGCTTTCAACGAATTGCGAAGGGCGAAGAACACCAGCGCGATGAAAAATGCTATCACCGCCAGCTGCACATAGGGAAAAACCTGCAACTGCTTGAGCGTGTAGGAATCATCGTAATAAAGAGATTGATTGAGTTCGGTGAGTTCAATGGCATTTCGTTTTTTGGAAAATGCCTCCATTTTCTTTTGAAGAAACCTGTCCCGCCCTTTGTCGGGAAGTTTGATGTTGTTGACAATGAAACTTCGGTTCGATTTGTCGTACAAAATAACCGGAATGGTGGTGTTGCCCTGCAAGATCCGCAACACAAGGTTCATGTCGCTGTTATCGGTTTCGGTGGCGAGATGCTCGGTGGCTTTTGCCCAGATTTCAATCTTGTTGCGCTCCTCGATGGTCAGTTCCCGCACCAATTTGTTGGAGAACAACAAAGAAGCCAATGCAATGGCCACTGCAAAAGCAACAAAACCGTACTTGATCCATTGATGAGAATTGAAATCAATCATGCCGACATATCCGTTTAATCCGCATGCAAAGTAACGAAAAAAGCGGGGATTTATTGAACAAAAGTGATTTTTAAATTTATTAAGGTAAATATCTATAACAAACATTTGATTCATTGCCTGCATATGATATTTAATCGTACATTTGTGTTCGTACACGTAAAAACATTTGCAAGTCATGAGAAAATTACTCCTCTTCTTATCCGCAATCGTCGTTTCGATGATGATCAGCGCGCAAGATCGACCCGATCCGCAACCGGCTGCCGACACCTACGAGAAATTCAAGGTGGGAATGGCGGGTTATACTTTCGTGAATTTCGATTTGGACAAGACCTTGCAGACATTGGAAAAATGCGATGTCCACTACCTCTGCATCAAGGATTTTCATCTGCCGTTCAACAGCACCGACCAACAGATTGCCGATTTCCACGAGAAATTGAAATCGAAGGGAGTTACCGGTTATGCCGTGGGACCGATTTACATGAAAACGGAGCAGGAAATCGACAACGCATTCGAGTATGCCAAACGGGTTGGAGTGAAGCTGATCGTCGGCGTTCCAAACTACGACCTGCTTCCTTATCTGGATAAAAAGGTGAAGGAATACGATTTCAATTACGCCATCCACCTGCACGGCCCCGACATGCCGCTCTATCCCGATGCCGACGACGTTTGGGAAAACGTGAAGGATTTGGACCCGCGCATCGGCATGTGCCTGGATATCGGTCATGACAGACGCAACGGAAAAGACCCGGTCGCCGATTTGGAGAAATACATCTCTCGCGTGTTCGACATTCACCTGAAAGATGTCACCGGAGCTTCAAAAGCGGGATATTCGGTTGAGGTCGGCCGGGGAATCCTTGATATCCCCGGATTCGTGAGGATGCTCCGAAAAACCGGCTACGACGGCGTCGTCAGTTTGGAGCACGAACGCAACATGAAGGATCCGTTCATCGGAATTGCCGAATCCATCGGTTATTTCAGGGGCGTGGTAGCCACAACGAGCGACAGACAAAAATAAAAGATAATTTCATTCTCTCTTTATCTCGAAAGGGTTTGTGTTCCGATGCGAATGCAATCCCTTTTTTTTATGACATTTGACTCGGATGCCCACTTGAGGTGGAGGTCGGGAGTTGAAAAATATTCAGAACGCATCCAGGCGTGACTCTCTTCCTGATTCCGGCTCTTGACGCGGCGTTCTTGACAACCATCTGCACGGACTTTGCCGAATATGGGCCGCCCCACTGCCCTTCAAACAGATATACATCGGGCTTATGCAGGATGTAACAGGTGCGAAGATCAGTCAGAATGGATTCCGGGAGCGTCACAACCCTGTCTTTGTTCCCCTTGGACTTGACGATGCGGATCAGCATCCTGGCAGAATCAATATCGGCTATCTCCAGATTGATCAGTTCGCTCAATCGCAGCCCCGATCCATAAAGCATTTTGATCATGCAACGGTGCTTGATGTTTTCGGTGCCGTCGATGATCCTTTTCACTTCATCTATATTCAGACAATTGGGCAACGCAAAGGTCCTCCTCGACGGATAAAGGTGTTTTATCTTTAACTCCCTGCCATAAATCGACTTGTAGAACTTGTCGATCGACGCCACTATCATGCGCTGGTGAGAACTGCCGATCCTGTGCCTCTCGATTTTCCACAGCACATATTTCTCAACCGCCAACTCGTCGATTTCAGCCGGATGCGAGAATTTCCTTTTCGCAAGATCAAGGAAGCTCCTCGCGCTGCTTTTGTAGTTAGCGATCGAGTTCGCACTGTAGCGCTGCAAGACGAGCTTCCGCTCAAATTCAAGTATCAATCTGTCAACATCCATGCCTCCGGTTATAAGTGTGAGTGGCAAAGATAACAAAACATTCGTAAATGCAAAATAATTCTATGTTTATTTTCGTGCTTATCCTTCTCTCTATCAATATCATATCAAGGAGTTCCACTTTTACTCACAAATCGGTTTACGAATGTTATATGGTTTGTATTTACGAATGTTGTATATTTGTTGCGTAAATAAGACGTTGTACGACATAGTAAAACCGAACCAAACAAAATGAAAGTCAGAGAAGAAAAGTTAAGAACAATTATAGAATGGTCGGAGAAAAACGAAGATGTAAGAGTTCTTCTTCTGACAAGTTCACTTGTAAATCCTTTAGCACTTGTTGACGAATTTAGTGATTTAGACATTGAATTTGTTTTTGAGGATAATACAAATTACATTTCAGACAAAAGCTGGACGCTTAAATTCGGAAATCCAATTGCTATGATTGAAGAAGACGAAAGTTGTTTTAACCATAAACACGCAATGAAAATGCTACTTTATGAAGACGGTGTGAAAGTAGATTTTAAACTTTACAGCAAATCAAAATTTATAAAGGAAACGCAAGAGAAAGAATTACCAGAAGATTGGGATATTGGTTATAAAATTTTAATTGATAAAGATGGTATTACAAAGCAAATGCTGAAACCAACTTATCAAATTTCCATTATCAAAAAACCGTCTGAAAAAGAGTTTCAAAATCTAATAAACGATTTTTGGTGGGACACAACTTACGTGGCAAAGTGTCTTGTGAGAGATGAAATATTCTATGCGAAATTTATGTCGGAAACCGTTATTCGCACAGAATATTTAATTCCTTTAATTGAATGGCACATTGCAAGTGAACACAATTGGAACATAACGACCAATAAATATGGACGGCTTTTCAAAAAGTATCTTAACCAGGAAATGTGGGCTAAAACAGAACAAACATTTTCAGGGAGCGATATAAAGGAAAATTGGACTGCTCTATTTTCAATGACTGATTTAGTTTCAGAAATAGGAACTGAATTGTCAAAAAAATTAGAGTACAAATACCCGGATAAATTAGAAAATGACATACGAAAATATTTAGCTGGACTAAAACCCAAAACATAACTACGTCGTACAACATCGTATTGGCAATAGGCGGGCTGAACGGCTTCGTATCAACGGAAGTGCAAAATTCAACTTCTGTTCTTCGATTAAAGTTCAGTGCTAAAAATCCCGCCCATCGCCAATACGCGGCACGTTACCTGCAAGCATAAAAAACCAAACCGTAAATTCAAGAAACTAATGAAATCAAAAAGTTTATTTTCTTTTATTGTAACACTTTTCCTTATTTATGGATGTTCGTCTAACAGACAAGCAGATGGAAAATCAAATATTTTGGCTAAGAACGACATAAATATACGGGGCGACTTCCAAAATTATTTTGACAGTTGCGGAGTTGAAGGCACAATTGCTATTTATGACATTAGAAATGATAAATGGATTGTATCGGACACAGTTGGATTAGAAATTGAAACGCTTCCAGCATCTACATTCAAGATTATAAATTTATTGATTGCTCTTGAAACTAATACTATCAAAGATGAAAACGAAATAATAAAATGGGTTGGTAGTACAGATACAGTTAAGTATGGTTATAGACCCGAAATTTATCACGATATGCCAGTCAAAGAAGCCTTTGAATTATCAGCAGGTTGGGTTTTTGTAGAACTTGCAAAGAAAATCGGAAAAGATACCTATAGAAAACACCTCGCAGAGAGCAAGTATGGAAACAATAATTTATCCCAAACTGAAGCCGATTTTTGGAATTTTGGAGACTTTGCAATTTCGCCTAAAAATCAGGTCGAATTTGTAAAATCTTTTTATGAAGAAAAATTACCCTTTTCTAAGCGAAATATTGACATTGTTAAAAACGTAATGATTACGGAACAAAATGAAGAATATACTATAAGGGCTAAGACAGGTTGGACAAGGGAAAATAACATCAATACAGGTTGGTGGACAGGGTACATTGAGACCAAAAATGGGACTTATATTTTTGCAACAAGACTTTTACAAGACAGAAAAATGAAAAGGTCTGATTTCGGAAGTTGCAGAAAAGAAATTACCAAAAAAGTATTTAAAGACTTGAATATAATTTAAAAGAATGCCAGCAGGTAACAGGCGTTTGGCTCAATGGCGGGTGACGTGGTTAATTGAACATTCTACCTCGCATCAACTTTTGTGGTGTATTGACAGTTTTGTGCTCCAAAATCCGCCACTGCGCCAAGCGCCAAACCGTTATGCGGCAGCTTAAAAAAAGACGACACCAAACCAAAAAAATCATCTTGACAACCACCCGACTTTGAACTACGAAGGATGAAATTTTTCAGGGACAACTTCCAGCATTTCCAAAAAACAGTTTAACCATTGACTTGGAGACAAACAAACAATTTGAGCATTAAGGTTTAAACCGAATTTTTCCGAAATTGACCTGACCTGACTTTTCCTGAAAATCGACTTTAAAGCTGTTTTTACAGATAAATCAGGTTTCTCTAACAGACAGGAAATAAATGCTAAGTATTTGGCTTTAAACTTAAAATCAAAAAATAAGTGTTTTCTTTTAATGTTTAACAGGGCTGATTTGACAGTTGGCGGTGGCAAGAAACTTTCAGGACCTACCTCATAGACAAGTTTCAAATCAAAAAAAGTATGATAGAAAACGGTATATGGATTGTAAAGCTTCCTCGAAAATAACTTTTGTGTAGGTTCTAATTGAAGGACAATGGAACCTCCCAGAAAATTTCCAAGACTCTCAAACATCAGGATTTTGAAAATATCGGAAGTAATGCCATAAGGAATATTTGACACCACTTTGAAAGGAAATTTCGGAACTGCAAAATTCCTAAAATCACAACCGACAACTTGAACATTTCGGGCATCAGAAAATAATTTTCGTAAATGTTCAACCAAAGCTGTGTCGTTTTCAATAGCAACAACATTGTTGGCGATTTTTAATAAATGAACAGTAAGAAACCCCTTGCCTGCCCCAATATCTAAAACCGTATCCTGATTACTTATATTTGCTTGTCTTATTGCATCTTTTATTAGCACTTTATCAATAGTAAAGTGCTGACCCGTAAAACGAACGGGCAATTTCTTTTTTGTCATTAGTAACTTCTTACAGGGCTGAATTCAACTTGCAAATGCAACAGAATTCTGATTAATAATTTGTTTAAATTT
>OIZI01000506.1_pt1 | contig 19904 bp, 24 predicted proteins | sample 1588441 | NCBI WGS metagenome assembly OIZI01 (sample SAMN03283284) | human gut metagenome | biome: human-associated habitat; material: feces | host: Homo sapiens | place: Peru | collected 2012 | reverse complement strand
AAGTAAAAAGGGGCTGTGAAGAAATGAGGATTCATTTCTTCACAGCTCCTTTTTTGTTGCTGGTGACTTGACGAGCCGTTTCCCTAAATAACTTTTCGCGAAGACTGGAAAAAGAGCGGAAAGTATGGTATTATCTATGCATGAGTATGCGGGTGTAGTTCATCGGTAGAACGCCAGCTTCCCAAGCTGACACTAAAGTGATTTTCAAAAAATAAATAAAAATAGTCAGGAAGTGCAGTATTACGTGAAATTTTGCACTTCTTTTTTTATTACCTAAAAGCAAAATTTCCCTTTTACAACCTTACTGCAACCTTACTACCCGAGGAGTGATTTGGAGGATAAAGAAAGTCTCTGCAAAATCTGCAGAGACTTTCTTTAATCTAATTCTGTATGTTTATTGATGTAATAGTTAATGGCTTTTCGACTGATTTTCCAAATGCGGCCAATTTTAAACCCTTTTAATACGCCACTTCTAAGCAATCCATATAGAGTACCTTTTGAGACCATAAGAATTGCACAAGCCTCATCTACAGACACCAACTCTTCTTGCGTCATTTCTAACATTTTTACTCACCTCCTGTTACGCTTATAGAGATGTTATTTTAAAAACAGAAAAATACATAAAAATCATTCATACTGTGAAAGGGGTTTAGTTGGTGCTAGATACGCATAGATGAATTGTCAGCTTTGATACGACTGATAACAACATAGTAAAGTCATACAGACATGAAGAAACAATTCAATTTAACTCAATTCAACTCAATTTTGAATTAAACTAACTTGATTCAATTCAACTTTTGAATTAAAATGAATTAAAATGAATTAAATTGAATTGAGTTGAATTGCATCAAGAACAATATATAAGATAGAGGTGAAATATGACCATGAGTGAATTACCAATGCAAGAAACGCTAACCATTGAATTTAAAAGTGATCGAGGTGGGGGTTATCCTGATAGTGACTTAGTAGATGAAATTATAGGCATGGCAAATACAGAAGGTGGGACACTTTATCTGGGGATAGAAGATAATGGGCAAGTCACCGGTATTGTCAAGCATCATCAAGATCCTATCGGTTTAGCTGCATTAATAGCAAATTGTACGCGGCCTTCCTTATCTGTGCGTACAGAAATTATTTACGATCATGATTTGCCTGTCATGGTGATTTCTATTCCCAAAAGCTATTCCGTGGTTGCAACGGCTTCTGGTAAACTTTTGAAACGCCGTTTAAAGGCAGATGGTTCTCCTGAAGTTGTTCCTATGTATCCATACGAAATTTACACGAGACTATCTGATTTAAGGAAGTTGGATTTTTCCGCACAGCCAGTTCAGGATGGAACCGTAGATGATTTAGATCCGAATCAAATAGTTCGTTTGAGAGAGACCATACAGAATCAAAATGGTGATCAGCAATTACTATCGCTATCAGATGAAGACTTAGAAAAGGCACTCCAATTGGTTGTGCGAGTTGGCGAGAATGTATATCCCACATTGACAGGACTGCTGCTGATAGGGAAAGAATCCAGTTTAAAGCGATTAGTCCCCACAGCTAGTGCGGTTTTCCAAGTCATGCAAGGGACAAAAGTCGTTATTAATGAATCCTATCGTAAGCCTATCATCGAATTGGTTGAATTATTTTCTGAATACATGAAAGCCTGGAATCCTGAAAAAGAATTTGAATATGGACTATTTCGTATTCCTATTCCAGAATTTTCTAAACCAGCTTTTCGTGAAGGTTTAATCAATGCTTTTTCCCATAGAGATTACTCTATGATGGGAAGTGTGCGTGTACAAATCAATGATGAAGGATTGACCATTAGTAATCCCGGTGGCTTTGTCGAAGGAATTACTCTAAACAATTTGCTAACCGCAGAACCATATGGAAGGAATCCACTGTTATCCGATGCATTGAAACGAATTGGATTGGCTGAACGTACCGGACGTGGAATTGATCGTATTTTTGAAGGATCCATCACCTTTGGTAGACCTTGGCCGGATTATTCCGAATCTACCTCTCAAAATGTGACACTGTTTATTGCCAGAGCTAAAGCAGATATTCCTTTCATTCAGATGATTATGGATGAGCAAAAGGCTATCGGTCATACGCTGTCTATTAATACCTTATTGATTTTATCTATACTGTATAGCGAACGTAAATTGAGTGGGAAAGAATTATCTGATAAAACTCACATTTCTATTCAGCGAATCAAGCCGCTTATTGAGACACTGATTGAACGTGGATTGGTGGAAGAAATAGGTCGTGGTACTCACAGAATGCTTATGTTAAGTAAAAAGACTTATCAAAAAGCAGGCAAAACAAAGGAATACACTAGACAAAAAGGAATTGACCAAGTTCGTTTCCCGGAAATGATTTTACAATTGGCCCAAAGCCAGAACGGCATGATTACTAAAATGGATGTGGTTGAACTCCTGCATATTACCAAAGCACAAGCCTATACGATATTACAGCAGTTATGTGAAACGCATCAGCTGGAATTGAATGGTAAAGGACGTTATGCACGATATAAATTAGTAGTGAAATAAAAACGTTTGGTTATGCATATCAAATGATAGAAATGCAAAAAGGCTGGTATGAAGAAAATTTTCATACCAGCCTTTTTGTTGCACAAAATATATTTAACAAGAACTAATTGCATTCAGAAGAATGATTTTCCATTTTTTCACGGATAACTTCTCAGAGATTTTCTGGAACCCCCAATAAATCCATGGCTTCTGATAAAGAAAAATGCTGTTTACTCATTACGTTATTTAAACTGTAAATAGTGTTAGATACAATTCCTTTTTCGATTCCTTTCTTAACCCCGTCTTCATGGGCATCTTCTAATTGGGATTCTCTGTCCATACGAGCCATTTCACGGTTGATATATAAACGTCGTTCGGCAGTATTATTCAAAAAAATACGCATTGATGGTGATACGAGGCTTTAAATTCCGATAGGTCTTCCCTGCTGGTAAAGACATCAAATACATTTGGGCCGAATAATATAGCGTGCGGCGGGACATATTCTTTTCATTGGCGACTTGTACTTCCACATCGACCTGTTCTCCGCTGTCCAAGACACAAGCCACGTCGAGACGAATCAATTTATCATGATCGTGTTCTGGACTCATTTCTGTATTGGAAAATTGTAAATCATAAATATATGTGTGGCAAGATAGCAATCAACTCTATTGGTTAGCCTCACAACAAGCTTGTTTCTTATACCGTGCCAAGGTGGCGCGACTAATACCTGTCATTTGCACAACTTCTTTATAAGTGTGATCTTTTAACAGTGATAATGCAGTTTGGATTCTAACATTAGGGATAGGTGGACGTCCTTCACGAAAACCATCTTTTGTTTTAGCAATGGCTTTTCCAGCTGCGGTTCGTTCCAATATCAATTCTCGTTCAAATTGAGCAAATGCAAGGAGCATAGTAAAAAGCAACTGTCCCATAGGAGAATTATCAAACGGTTGCCCATTGCCTATATTCAAAATACGGATGATAATTCCTCTTTCCAGTAACTCACGAACGGTCTTTAACCCATCCTCAGCATTTCTGGCAAAACGATCCAACTTGCAGCAAATTAATTCATCACCGGGTTGCAAGGCATCTATTAGTTGTTTAAACTTTGGCCTCTTCAATGTCTTCCCCGTATATTGCTCGGTCACAATGCAATCAGCCGATACGCCGGCCTTTAAAAGTTCAGCTGTTTGCTCTTCCAGAGAGTTTCCTTTTAATTGAACAATTGAGGACACTCTAGCATATCCATATTTCATAAAATCACTCCTTTCAGCAGTATGCTTTTGAGCATAAGTTTTGATACACATCTTTTGCCCATAGTATAGCACATAAGATCACAATCTCAAAACTTGAGAGTTTTGAGATTGTGATAGAGTCTAAAATTTCATTTGCATATTATCTCTACGAGATGATTTAGATTAATACTAAACATCTACCCATGATTGATGGGGAACATAGCAGAGCAAGTATGTCTATACTCCCCGGGGATTGGCTATGTCTAAGCCATCCATATGTTTCTATAAAAAGGAGAAGAAAATGAAACAAGGTAAAACAATGGAAGAATTGGGGAAAGAATTACAGCGGCAGAGAGCTGCTCGAAAGGATTTCATTACTGATACGAGACAAATTCAGTTTCACACGGACTATGACGGACACTCACAATTGATTATTCCTAATGTGAATGTCGCTGTGAATGGAATTTCAACCAATAGTACTTATGAAATTTCTGAATTGGCTCATCGACAGATTGCTACCCGCCTGGGAATCCCTTTCAAGTATTATCAGAAAATGCAGAACTTGGCTCCCGACCTTCTGGATCGAAATGTAAGCAATTGGTTTTGGCAGACTCCCGAAAAGCGGATGCTTCGCACCTTAGATGGCCGGCTTCGTGCTTTTCTGTCGGATCGGTACCGGAGATTGGACAATCTGGAATTGTGCTTGGCCGTATTGCCAGTCATCAAAGAAATGCCTGATGCGGAAATCGTTTCTTGTGAAGTGACCGAAGGCAATCTGTACCTAAAAATCATAAACAAAGCCATTCAAGCAGAAGTAAAGCCGGGAGATGTAGTACAAGCTGGTTTTGTTGTTTCCAATAGCGAAGTCGGATTAGGCTCACTTAGAGTAGAACCGTTGGTGTATCGATTGGTATGTTCCAATGGGCTGATTGTCAATGATTATGGGCAAAAGAAATACCATGTAGGCCGGCAAGTCAAAGCAGAAGCCGAGTCTTATGAATTGTATTCCGATGAAACCATGGAGCAAGATGATAAGACCTTCTTTATGAAAACCAGAGACATTGTTCGAGCTGCTGCGAATGAAGCACAATTCCAAATGATTGTAGACAAGCTGAAGGATACTACCCATATTCCTTTAGCAGCAGAGCCAATGACTGCCGTTAAAGAATTGGGCGATCGTTTCCAGCTGAATGAAGAGGAACAAAAGGCCATTCTCCAAAATCTTTTCATTGGTGGTGATCATACCCAGTATGGTTTGCTTAATGCAGTAACAGCCACGGCGAACCATACAGAAAATTATGAGAGAGCCACTTTACTGGAAAGAATCGGGGGAAATCTACTCGACTTTTCTACGACTAGTAAAAGAAAACCGGCCAAGCTGAAACGAGTCAATGAGGAGAATAAAATTCCTTGGGGTCCAATTGAAAACGTTGTTGATTTGTAAGGAGAAATGAATGGATATTGAGAAAGTCTTATGGTTGGTGGCTCAAGTTATATTGATCGTAGTGGATCCTCCAGCAAATCAAAAGAATCGAAAATCATGAAACAAATAAGAGAGCGGAATAGTTCCGCTCTCTTTTCTTATTTCTAAATAAAGGAGAATATGATGCCTAACTGGTGTGAAACCGTATACTTTTTCACAGGAAATCAGGCCGAATTAGAATTTCTATATACCAAACTAGGAGAATGGACCTCTGAAGAAAAGTTCCCCTCTGATTTTGGTGCAAATTGGCTTGGTAACATTGCTATGGGAGCTGGATTGAATTGGAAGCAAATTCCTTGTCGTGGTACATTGGATTTTCTGAGTTTTGAGGAAAGAAATGGACAGCCAGTATTGCGAGTAGAAACAGAAACCGCTTGGGTACCTATGCATGAGTTGTGGGATGCCTTGCTCCATAAAATCGGCAGTCATTGTCACTACTTTTATTTTGCAGAAGAACCTGGCTTTGAATTGTATGAAACCAATGATACAGAAAAAGCCTACTTCGATGCAGATTATATCATTGACGCTTGCTGGGAAAGCCATAACCATGAGCAGTTTCAGGAATATTTTGAAGAAGGTTTAAATGACTGGACCTCTCATGATTTGAAACCCATTCTGCAAGAATTACTCAAAGACTGGAAATCTTCTTTACAAGAATTGATTATGCAGCTGACACAGCTACAAACAGATTGGAATGTAGGAGATGGCATTTACATTCATCCAGTAACCCGAATGGCATAAACCTATAGAAAGGAGTCTCTACCTATGCCTGCTACAAAATTTATTTGTCCCAATGGTGCTGAAACAGAAATCACCACATGTCTAAAACAATGCCCGGCCCATCACCGGTGTCTGTTCTTACCTACACTTCGTGCTATTGCACAATCGGTAGACAGAAAGCTCCCAAAAGCATCTGTCACGGAGCTGCTGTGCGGTACTAGGGAAATGTACCTCCGAAAAATCACAGATTATGCAGTGAGTCCCACGGATCAAGTCTTTGCTCTTCACGGCAGTGCGGTACATGCCCTGCAAGAGAATTTGACAGCCGGAGAATTGCTATCTGAAGAGCGACTGCAGGATACCGTTACTACAGGAAAGTTTGACCTGTACGGAAAAATTCTGGGAAACGATGATGGCGTACTGGGGGATTACAAAGTCACCAGCAGCTACAAACTCATGAAAGCTTTAGGTTACTACAAAGTAGACGTTCCCACCGGAGAATTCTATAAATCCGGTATCCGAAAAGGACAACCAAAATATAAAAAAGAATGGCGTACCGATGGAGTCCGTGATGTGTTTGAGTGGACCGTACAGCTGAATGCCTATCGCATGTTGTTAGAAAAAGCTGGATTTCAAGTACACCACATGGAAATCCAAGCCTTCTGCAGGGACTATAGCTTACAGATTGCGGCTCAACGGAATATTACCAAACCCATATACCTAATTCCGATTCATCGCATTAGTGACCATTGGTTGGAATTGTATCTAAAAGCCAAAGCCCAACGGCTAGAGAAAGCAATTGCAACTCGTACCATGCCACCGGTGTGTACTGCTCGCGAGAATTGGAATGGCCGTAAATGTTTAGGCTATTGTCCTGTATCGGGACATTGCCCCTATGGCTCTATGCTTCAGGCAGAAAAGAATAGACAGATTGGTTAAGAAAGGAGTTACAGAAATGGAAATGAACGAGAGAGAAGTTTATATTTCCCCTGTTATCGAAGAAATGATGGAAGAAGATTTGCATTTTAAGAAAATTGTCATTATGAGTATTTGCCGATTCGTAAGCCGTGTTTCCTTTGGTAGCGTAAGTGCTGTACAAAGACATATCAACGAAGAATTGATCCAACTCAATCAAAATGGAAATTGGGATATGCCTCATCGCATTTCTTCACCAAGAGACTTGATTGTAGGATTCTACACCGACTGCATCTTTGATGGTGGTCCGTCCATTTGGATTATGGAAGAAACCAAAGAGCGAACAGCACACCCTAAAATCACTGTCCTTACCGATGTAGAATACCTGCATTGGTATATCCCCTACTCCACAAAATGTTCTAAGAACCCCAAAATTGCCTAGATTCAAAAGAAAGGAACACTCAAAATGCAAAATATTTCAGCAAAAATGGTTGCCGTCATGAAAGAATGTGCCCATGTATTGAAAAACGGGACCAACAATTTTCATGGCTACAAATATGCTACCTCATCCGATGTGTTAGAAAAAGTCAATGCTGCCTTAGTCCAAAACGGAATCAGTTCCATGGCTATGCCTGAACTCATCAACTGCATAGATGTCACCAATACCAAGGGAAATAAAGAACACCTAGCTACAGTGAAAATTACCATTACTCTGACAGATAGTACATCTGGTGAAAGCGTGACCATTGTTGGGCTAGGCAGTGGGCAAGATGCCGGTGATAAAGCTGTTATGAAAGCCCAAACAGCTGCTATCAAGTATGCCTACCTACTTTCTCTGAACATTTCTACTGGAGATGATCCAGAAGCTGACTTGCAAACGGATCAAAACTTTTCAAATGAAAATCAAAGCACCCACTACTCCAACCCAGCACAGACTCCCTATAAAGCCCCGTTCCCTGTTGGTGAACAGGCTTCATGTGTAGAATGTGGAAACAATATTTCAGAAAAAGTAAGAAGATTCAGCGAAAGCAGATATGGTAAGCCACTCTGCATGCATTGCCAGCAAAAGCGGCAGGAGACAGCATAAAATGTGCTTGAGAATATACAAATGTATTCTATTTATCAACAACTGCCCAAGCTGATATTTAATATAATATGTGTAATAAAGGGACAATAAAGGAGAGCTTACATGGAAAATCGGCTAACTGTCTATAAAGTGATTGGTGCTAAAGTGGCGTACTATCGGAAACTGAATTGCTACTCACAATATGACCTGGCCGAAAAGCTTTCTGTTAGCCGCTCCGTTATCGCCAAGATTGAATCTGGAAAGTATAACGATAATATCCAGTTAAATATGTTATTTTCCCTGGCAAAAGCACTTCATGTAGAAGCATCCAAATTGATTACCTTTGATAATGATGACAAGCAGTTTCTAAAACACAGTGATTGAGCGAGGGCTGTTATGTAAAATCTCCCCGCTTTGGGGAGATTTATTTTTTATTAAATATATTAAATTATGGAAAGAAGGTGAAAACATGCAAGAAGAAATGGGATGTATCACTTTAGTAGTGCTATTCGTAGGTGCACTTATTATAAGTCTGTTTTTTACGGGCTTTGGTTTGATTGGAGAATTCTATACTGATATTGTTGGCTCTGACGGTTGGAATATATTTATTGTTATTTTATCTTTAATTTGTGGGTATTTTGTTTATCATCAGGCCTCAGAAGATAATAATGAATAGGAGGAAATCAGATGAATGGCATGGGTAGTACGGGCTGTTTTTTGCTAACCCTAGTATTCGGACTAATAGTATTCTTAGCGCAAGGTGTATTGACCTTTTTATGGGATTTTTTTACGTCACCGCTATTATATTTTTTTATTGTAGTTCAAGTAATTGCTTATTTCCTCGGATGTCGTAAAAAGAATCGGAATCATCTTGGCTAACAATTATCGCTTGAATTATTAATGCTATTGGTCGAAGATATGCTTGGAAATGAATCATATTGTATTTTAACGGGAATCACAACAGCATATCACACAAAAATCAGTTTTTCGGGGAGATTAGTGGATAAAACTATTTTCATAAACTAGCAATGTAATGATGGATACGGTGTTTGTCCAGCTTACACTCTGAAGGTACGGATGTTGCTCAAGCAGAATAACAAAATAATGGTGTAGGGAAATTGTTCTCTTGGCTATTTGGAAAAAAGCATTTATAGTTCAAAGATCTAAAGGAGGAATATTTATGTTAAAAAAATTGATGATGATTGTACTCTGTGCCTTCACGGCTATTGCTATATCAGGATGCTTTAGCAACGAGCCAGACATTTCTGGTGTTTATCTCGGTGAAAGAGCTGATAAACCGGAAACTATAATTGTTGAACTTATAAAAGGTTCTGATTTAAAAGATAGTGAATATAAGAGGTATAAAGCTGGATATGTTGTTAATATTTATACAGTTTATCCTACCGGTAACCAATTTTTAGAGCGAGTAATGCACAACGGATATGCTTCAGTACCTGATAAAAATGAAATTATTGGTATTTATGGGGATCCCGATGCTCAAAAGAATAAAGCTAGTCCCCAAGGTGTTCTTAAATTACAAGAAAATGGAGATCTTTTAGGTGTAACAGGGAAAGGACACAATCCTTTTTATAAAAAAACGTATACTAAACAACAAGAAAAGACTGTTGATGAACTTAGTAAAAGGCTAAAATCTGAACACCGCGATCAACATGCAGCTGGGAGATAATATCATTACATTTTAAGTGAGTAAAGAAGGTAAAAAATTATGAAAAAGCTCAAATCTGCGTTACTATTAGGCTCATTAGTTATTGCTACTGCACTTTCTGGATGCGGAGACGGAAATTTTACCAGTTTAAAAGAATCCTCTATGTATTACAGTGATACTCAAAATAAAATCTTATTAAAAAAAGTAGATGGTGCACCCAAAGTGGGGGATGCTCTTGAGAAGGCGATTCCAAATGGTAAATGGGAAAATGAAGAGAAAAAATATGATGATAAAAAAGAAGATTATATTGTTTATAAAGGTACACTCAAAACAGATGAAGTAAAAGCGATAAAAGACAATATTGATCATCATGACCAAGCTTTAAATGCATTAAGATCCACTCCTATCAAAGATTTACCCTCTCGGTTTGAGTGCGATCTAGGTGGAAATGAATATGTAGTAAAATTTTATTTTAAAGAGGTCGATAAAGATAATTTTATCCCGGATTCCATGGAAATTCTTGGTGATGAAAAAGCTGGATATGACAAAACTTCACTAGATCCAGATTTTGTATTGATGGAACTATTGGAAAAAGCAAACCCGGAATATGACTTCCAAAAAGATGGTTTTCCCATTATATACATTCCCAAAGCATTGCAAGAAGCAGAGGAGAAAATTCAAAATTTGCAGAAGGCAGATAAAATCGTTGGGCAAATTTGGCCAAAAGCAAGAGAAATAATGGAAAATTTAGACGAGGTTATTGCAAGTACCATAAAAGATGACCAAGATTACTCTAACTCTAATTTCGAAAATCAAAAAATGATTGCTGATGCAATCAAAGCGATAGATGATTCACAGAAAATTATATCTGATACAGATTTTGGCGATTCTAAGTTTAAAGAGATGTTGATGGCTGTACTTGACAAAGAAAAAGGGCTGATCGATCAGGCAAAAGATATTAGCGAAAAGCGGAACAACTTTAAGCTACCTAAAGATAAAAATGCCTTCAAGAATAATATTCGGGAGGATGCGTTAAAATTTGATAAAGACTGCGAAGAAATTAGCAAAATGTGTGGAGGCGGCAGGATTGTGCTTGCTTGGCATAAGCAAAACATCGCAGACATAGAAAAAATAAAAAAACAAGTATGGCAACAGTAAACTATTTATATCTGACTTTTCTCTCTTAAATTCTTAATTATAGAACATAAAATGAATGGTAAATACTAAGATGCTTGTAAAAATGACTCTTAGTGTTTACCATTTCATTTATGGCAGAATATTTAGAGACTAGTCATTAATTCACATGACCCGTACTTAACAAAAATGTTGTGCAAACGTATTAAACAGTACAAATGCTTATGAATTTTGACACATATCCTTTTTGCATTGATTTATTTTGTGTTTTTATAAAAAGAGCTGGGAACAGAATGAAGCAAGATTTTTTCAAACCAGCAAGAACAAAAACGATCATCAATAAAAAGAAAGGGTGCCTCTCATGTCATTGACTTCATTAATTCTTATGATATTGACTTTTATTGTCAATTTTATCATTCATTTCTTATTTTGGGTAATTACGTATAACTTGATTAGTCTTTTTCTGGAACCTAGCCCATTCATTTCACCAGGACAAGAATGGGATTTCTTTGGGAGGCTATGCTGTATTTCTATTCTTGCACCAGCCGTAATCTTTTCCTTAGGTCCTATGCAACGCTTTTTGGTTTGGAGTGAAGGTGGACGAAGTGTTAGTGGCGAATGGAGAATGCGAATGGAGCGAGCCTTGGAAGAAATTTGTGAGCAAGCTCATTTGCATCCTGGTGATTATAATTTATATGTAGGAGACACTCAGGAACTCAATGCGTTTGCATTAGGAAATCGCCATATCGCCGTTACTGCAGGGGCATTACAATACTTGAATGACCGAGAATTGACAGGAATCATGGCACATGAAATGGGGCATCTCCAAAAAGGACATACGAAGGCCGGCCTTTTTATCGTGGGCATGAATTGGTTTGGTCGTGTCATTGCCAGAGTTTATATGATAATGAATGTGTTATGCCGCCTAGTCAGTTGGGTTCCCGTCCTAGGATGGATGGTTTCTATTATTATGTTTTTCATCAACCTGCAGTATACCGTCTGCATATTTCTGTTGCAAATTCCTGCTTGTTTCCTCCTGCTTTCCGGACAGCGTGAGGAGGAATACGAGGCAGATCACTACGCCTGCTGTATTGGGTTGGGAAAGGAATTGGAACAGGGGTTCATGGTTCTTGATGATTACTATGGTTCTCATCGGATGGGCTTCTTAGAAAGACTACAATCCGATCATCCAGATACAAAGAATCGATTGAAACGAATCAGAAAATACAACGAGAAACTAAAGGTGGTATTGCCAGCACATCATACTCAGTAAGTATTGAGTATATGAATCATTGACTAGGTATTATTGGTTTCAAGTCCTTTGTAATGCTTCATTGATTGTGTCTGCTGAAAAAACTATTGTACAGCCATCTGCAATTAATTTCGCTTGTTGATGAGTTTGTAAATCCGTCACTACATACGGAGCAGGATGTAAACTTGCATAATTGATACGGCTATCTCTTATTCTCTGACCATAAGAAATGTATCGAGCAAAAGCAACCGCTTCCTCAGGACTTTTTGCTTTGATTGGTCTATATTGATATTTTTGTGGAAGCAATAGTTCCACTTGAAAAGAAGGTAACGGTGTTGTATCAAGATCAATCGGATATGGATATAAGGTAGGTAACTGTCCATAATTGGAATCATACAATTGATAATAATTACTGATTCCTAATTCTTGCCCTGCTTTCTCTTTTAACTGATTCCATGTATTCACAATTTGTTTTTCTTCAATTGAATATTTGGAAATGGGCGCAATAAAGAAGGCCCACTGCCCTGTACATTCATTTTTTACCACAAGCAAGGTATTATAGAGCGTGGGATTTTCATGATTATTGCGATAGGCAGTATCTCTTGCTAGCATGATAGCCTCTTGTGGATCACAGGCACAGGAGATGGAAAAAGTATATTCTGCAGGAAGCAGAGTAGTTACGGAATAGCTGCTAACAGGGAAATAATTCAGATTAATATATGGTACTTTGATTTCGTCTAACATAATTTTTTACCTCCATGGTTTATACAATAGAAAAAAGCAAGAAATAGTAATAAGAATCATCTTACCTTTTCTCCTATCATTTACTACTATGTAGTATCATTAATAAAAAATAAAAAAGTGCCCCTGGGATTGGGATCTCCCAGAGGCTTTTCTTTTATGTGCCTTCTCGCAAAGCTGTAATCTCTTGAGAAAGAATCCTAGCAGAATCTTTACGTTTAGCATCCAGCTCGTGTAGATATCGCTCTGTGGTTCGGATGCTAGTATGACCAAGCTGACTGGATACAGAAGTCAGTGGTGCGCCATTGGCTAAGGCGTAAGAGGCTGCCATATGTCTAAGAGAATGCACATCAATCAGTGGCAGCGCAAGCAATTTCGCCACTTTTTTGAGCCACATGTAGAAGTAGCTTGGGGTAATAGGAATGACATCTCCATTACGACGCTGGGTAATGAAAACGAAATTCTTTGGGTTTTTCAGTCCTGCTTCTTCTAGAAATTGCTTCTGATAGGCAGCATGTTTTTTCAAAAGTGACATGGTGTAATCATCGATAAATACCTTTCGGATAGATCCTTCTGTTTTCGGATCGGAAATCGTAATGGATTCTCCATCATAGTGCTTGATTGCTTTGTTGATAAGGAGCGATTGCTCTGCTTCATTGATACAGTCGTAGGTCAATGCAGAAAGTTCTCCTCGACGAATGCCTGTAATCAAGAAAAGGTAAAAAATCGTTTTCTTCTGTACCGTGTCTCTTGAATCCGGAAGGTTCTCAAGAAATTGGATAAACCGCTTGAGGTCAGCTTCTTGCCAAATTGGTGCCGGATGATATTTAGGACGTGGGCGTTCTTCCGGATCTAGCAGCTCACAGGGGTTTTCAGACAAATACCGCCAATTTACGGCTTTCTGAAAAATACTGCGTAATAATTTGAAATAGTTGTAGACCATGGTAGATGAGATAGGTTTGTCAGTCTGTTTCCCACCTTTAATGGCTTTCAGGTTTCTCATATCATCGATAAAATTCCGAATATCGTTGTCCGTTATTTTCGTCAGCACCTTACCACTGAAGTAATCCAGAATGTGATTGTCCAAAAGGCTCTGGTTTTTGATTTGCGTTGAAACTGCCAGCTTGGATGCATGTCGCTTTTTCCAAATCGCCAGAAAATCAGCAAAGGTAGTCTGATAAGTAGATTTGAACTCTTCTGTAGATAAATTATTCTGAATCAGATACTGTTCCATTTTCTTCTGTGCGGCCTTCTTTGTCTTACAGAAAAAGGTTTTTACCACTCGAACCTGCTTACCATTCTTATATCCACAAGATACTCGAACTTCAAAACGCTGACGGCCATGCTTATCTGGACCTCTATCAATAATGCTCATGTGACTTCTCCTTAAATACTAAAAAGCAGGAGCTATCCAAAGAAAGGATAACTCCTGCCATACCAACTACAATTATGCAATTTTAGGTTTATACACTTTTCATCTTTGCCCATGCTGGTGTAGAAAAGTTTTTACTCACCCATTGATCAACAGCTTCTTTTTCATAGATATAACTCTTCCCCTGACGGATGGCAGGTAGAAGGCCTTCGCGTGTCAATTTCAAAACCGCTTGATAGGAAATCATTCCACGGAAATACTTCTCACTTAATTCCCTAGCAGACAAGAAAATTGGATTCATATTTGTATGACCTCTTTCTTAATATACATAAGTTTGGATTCCATCATCACTATAATATCTAAGTTAAAATCCATTAGATATCACTCCCATAGTTCTCGATGATGCGATTCAAATAATTTAATGGGAGAAAAACCATTCTCTATGAGGACATAGTTCACATATTTTTTGATATCGGCTAAATCCCTTTTGTTTGGAGAGAAGCGTCTACCCGTTTTATAGTCTATATTGGAAAAGAGATAGTGAATGTGCGCAGGTGTCGTATCTAGGTGCAAATCCATCACACCTATAAATCGCAATTCACAGAATTGTGCCAATTCATCGCCAACTTTTCTTCCTACATCATAGACTTGCTCTGGGGTTTTATCCGCATCTTTGATTGGATCAAAAGCAAGAACGATATGAAAAATGACTTTCCCGTGACATTGTCCCGTTTGAGAGGCTAACCACTCCACCAGGTTTGTAAATTCCCGTGGCTGCACCTTAAATCCATACAGGTATTGTGGGTCAGTCACTTCATTTCTAGTGACGTAGGCATAGAGTTCTGGCAATACGTCAAGGATATTTCCTTTTCGGGTTTTGTAAGAGAGCGTAGTCATTTGCTTTCACCATCCTTCTTCACCAAAAATGTGTTTTCTAATTTCGATATTTCCTTCCCCATGCTAGTAGGAATTTGGGAAATCAGCTGGTAAAGCTCGTTGCTGCGAATATCACTGCGACATGCATAGGCAGAAAACAAATCACCGATAGAAATTGTTAGAATTTCTTTCTGGGATGAATCAGATGCAGGTATTACGGCAATTGCCTTTTTCGTTTCAAAAAGCAATTGTTTCATTGCCTCTCGATCCTCAATTTCCTGCTTCTGTACCTTAATCGCCATTTTGACAATAGCTGCTGGATCGTATTCTGCACCTGCCAAATCATCATTGAGAACACAATATTCTATATACCCGCTCTGGCTCATGTTTCGTTTCTTGGCATTACGTATAAGAGTTTCCTTTACTGCTGGGGTTGTACGAAAGCTCATCTTTTGATTCCGCTTGCCATTTACTGCTGTACCATCCTTTTTTGTTACCGGGATGACTTCTTTTTCTACATCCTGTTTTTCTTTCATGATTTTGTCCTCCTTAAAAGGCTAACTGTAAGATAGATAAACCATGGAAAGGAAATGTCATGTATGGCGAATTGCTAACTTGCTAAAGAATCCTGCCCTCAAGGCAAGGATTCTTTCTATACGGAGTGCTCTCTAATAAACTTTGTCTTTTCTCATTCACAGAAAAACATTTTCATGATTTCCACAATGCTCATTATCTTCATGTTGGAAAAATCATTACTAATCATTGTACTTGAACGCTATTCATTTCATTTCCTTTTTCATGGTTATGGAATGGTTTATTGCGTTTTTAAATTTGATTTAGCGGAGCCTCTAGAGGAAATTTGGAAAGCAGTTTGGAGTCGATCGTCCATTGGTATAAGGTATATAGGTCATATAAAAAGATATAGATGATATAAAGCATATAGCTGTATATACCATGATTGAAATAATTTGGTGTGGAGCCGTAAAACATGAATGGACCACGTACATAAAAGTAGGTAGTCATGAAATGTTGAAAAGCGTATAATTTGACTAAGGAATCAACAAAGCGAATAACGAAAAAATTTTATATGCCATTTAGTGACTCTTTCTGTAGGCTCTTTTTGTGAAAAAATTGTGACTGAAAAATGTGAGCGGTAAACATCGATAATATCGAAGGATTTTAGTGGTTAAATTTTTGAATGTGAAAAAGCTCACAGTGCTTTGTGAAGCACTGTGAGCATATTATGAATGGTGCAACAAGCCATTTGTATGATAAAAGGAGGATACCGATATGGACGAAAAGAAGAATACGTTTGAAATGGATGACTCACATTTTGACTCGATAGAAGAAATTATAAGGAAATACAAAACCATTGAACCTAAAGCTAGCCGCAATAAACGAAGTGATTGTAAACGAGAGGAGTTGCTTAACTACATAAAAGAAAAAGAAGCAAACCCTTTTATAGGCAGCCTTAAGCCCACAGATTTAATCGACTTACCTGATATAGCTACCAGAATCATGGAATATTTTGGCTATCAGACAATAGTACTAGAAACGCCATATGGATCAAAAAGCAGAACCGTTTTAGTAAAGAGCTTTTGGGGCGATGGATTTTTGATCACACTACAAGATGCAGATCAAGAGTATATAAAATGGAAAAACTGGATTAACTCAGCAGATAAATCTAAATCGCAATCCGAATCCCAATATCATATCCTTGATGCATTTCCATCACTTACACAATTTATGGCAATTTATTGCTATCATATTGAAAATATGTTGAAAAAACCGAACGGAAGAAATCAGCAGAGCTTTTCTTGCGTAACCGGATATATATTCAGACAGTTAGCAGCATTATATTTATACAAGAAATACAGGAATAAAGCAGCGATAGATTGGGTATCAAAGACTGAGTTGGAATGGAGTAATACTTGGCAAAATTACTTAAATTTCTTTCAAGTTGGTTTATCGAGTAATATAGCAAATTGCGAGGCAAATGGATTTTTGATTGGTGGATTACGTTTGGCCATGCCTGGTTATATCAACTATGACATAACAGGTACCACAATAAATAATCTAGCATTTCTAAATGACATAGACAAAAATAATGTTAAACGTTTGACTGATATACTATCTGGTCAGAAAGTAGAACATTTGAAAAAAATTCTGTGGCTAATTGGGAAGGTTATGTTGGGAGATCTATTTGTACGCCAGCTACGCCCCAAAGAAAGTCATTTAACCATTATTCAATATCATAAGCCAAACCGTATAGCAACATGCTTATCTATTATTTTTAATCATTTATTAGAAATAATAGATAAGCCCCAATTATTTATTTTCCTGACGCATCTACCTGGCTATAATAGGTATTTACTAGTAAATGATTATGATATATTTACACAAAACCCCAATAATATTATTAGCAATCATATCTTCAATCAACTTAATGGCATCCAAGTTTATATAATAACAGAACCTGACGCTAACAAAACAATACGTAACTTAGATTTCTACAAAGAGCTTTTTCCTGGAAACAAGGTAACTTATGAAGGTGCATATGACAAAATCGTAAACGAAAAAATAAAAAAGGACGGAAAAGAAGAAACCCAACAACTTCATTATTCTATTCCAAATGGTTTAAATTATACATGTAATGCCCAAACCATATTCATAACTAAAGGAAAATCAGATATGGCATCTAAATTATCAGATGCTAAGAAAACTGACATCAATTATATTGATATAGATTGGGACTTAGCACCATTGGAAGACTTTATACAGAAGGGTGCAATCACTCCTATAGTGGCAGGAAAGTTAGCAATGCTGAGTATGGTCTATATGATCAATAAGCTGTGCCTTGGAGTTGATGCCTTCGATATGGTAGCTCAATCCACAGCTTCTAGCTACCATGAAGAAAAAGCAGAAAGTGAATATATCGGTGAATTTTATACAGACTGTATTGAGGATTTGACAGATAATCTGGATTCAGCAGAAATGGTTAAGAACATGATGTCTGAATTAAAAAAAGCGGAGACAGGCTATGAGGATATTACCTGGGACAACACAGGTGATAAAGTAGCCAAAGCTGTCCGAGAACGTCTAGAACTGAATGAACTGGATTCTGTTTCAATGTATGACTTGTTGGTATCTTATCAGAAATGGAAAGAGTTAAAAGGGATTACTACACGTCAACCAAAGTGGGCAGATTTTTATGCTAATTTGCTAGAACATTTAAAAGTCATGAAAAATCAAGAACTTGCAAAATATCCAAAGATTTTTATTTGCAGAAAAACTATGTACAGCAAATACGATAAATCTGGGAATGAAAATCCTGCCAAAACGCAATGCATTGGTATTTTAGGAATACAGCTTAATAAGGCATGGCTCGAAAAATTAACAAATGAAAAAGCCATACAAGAAACACAAGAGAAGGAAAACTATGAGAGAGTCTTATCCCTATTAGAGAATCAATTTGATGATGCCATGAAGGAAATTCAGTCATTTAAAATTCCTTCACAGCCTTATATGCCCTAAAAAGTCAGTATTTATCGGTGCTTTTAAAATAAGGTGTTGGTTTTCCCAAAAAGTAAGGTGTGAAAACGTTTTCACACCTTATCACACCTTATTTTCAAAAAAATGATGGTAAATGACGGTAAATAATGAGAAACATTCTCTTTATATGAGATTGTGAAAAAGACTAGAAAAACAGGGAAAAGTGTGGTATTATCTATGCATACACAAAATATATTTCTACCATGCGGGTGTAGTTCATCGGTAGAACGCCAGCTTCCCAAGCTGGACAGGAGGGTTCGACTCCCTTCATCCGCTCCACATGAATTGTGAGAGCCCGAAAGGGCTCTTTTTTGTTTGGCTTGGTAGGATATAATAGTGGTGACTAGTGACTAAAGCCAAGAAAGGAATCAACGTATGCCATACACCTACTACGATATCGGACTGAATCTTTTTACGAAATCCTTCCCCCACCCGGAGAAGATCATCGAGGATGCGCACGCCGCGGGGATCCAGTGTATCCTGACAGGCTCGGAGGCGGAGGAGAATGAGCTCGTGAATGATTTCACGAAGACCCATGACGTCTACGGGACGGCGGGGATCCATCCGCACAGCGCCGACGAAGCGAAGGAGGAGGACGTGGCGCGCATTGAGGAAATATTGACCACGAATCCCCGCATCCTGGCGGTGGGAGAGACGGGGCTCGACTATGACCGCATGTACAGCAGGAAGGAGAATCAGATCCACTACTTCAAGGAGCTGATCCTGCTCGCAGAGAAATTGGGGAAGCCGCTCTTCCTTCACGAGCGGGATGCGGCGGAGGACTTCATTGCCTGCTTTGCCGGTCACGAAGCCATCTGTCCGCGCGCCGTCGTCCACTGCTACACGGGGGATAAGAAAACGCTCCGGCGGCTGCTCGATATGGGCTTCTACATCGGCATCACCGGCTGGATCTGCGATGAGCGCCGTGCGGATGACCTGCGCGAGGCGGTCTCGATCCTCCCGCTGGACCGTGTGATGATTGAGACGGATGCGCCGTATCTCACGCCGCGCGGCTTCCACCTGCCGAGGACGAATGTGCCGCAGAATATCACCTACGTGGCGAGGACGCTTGCGCAGTACATGGGCGTCTCGGAAGAGGTGCTCACGAAATGCGCGAAGGAGAATACGGAGCGGTTCTGGAAGATCGGATAGAGGGGGAATTAGGAATTAGGAATTAGGAATTAGGAATTAGGAATTAGGAATTAGGAATTAGGAATGAAGGTGGCGGCTTCGCCGCCTTTTTAGAAGAGGGTATTCCCGTATCGTCAGCCTTCCCCTCTAGGTAATGCTATTAAGTTAAGGAAATCGTTAGCTGCGTAACGTCTTGCTTCCCCCTTCGGGGGAAGTGCCGAAGGCAATAGGGGCATGCT
>OIZI01000504.1_pt1 | contig 19911 bp, 18 predicted proteins | sample 1588441 | NCBI WGS metagenome assembly OIZI01 (sample SAMN03283284) | human gut metagenome | biome: human-associated habitat; material: feces | host: Homo sapiens | place: Peru | collected 2012 | reverse complement strand
TGACCCGCTGGGGATTGGTGCTGGCGCAGCTGTACAAGGCATCTATGCTGGAATCCATATTGCCCAATTCCTTGACATAGTAAGTGCCTGCGGTCAACCCTGTTACGGAGAGCTTGCCGCTGGAATTAGTGGTGTACGGCCCGGATACCAGGTTGGTGCAGGAAGAATCAGAATAGACGCCGAACTTCCAGCCAGATAGATTCTGACTGTCCTCTGTGGTTTTGGTCAAGCTGATATTCCCCAGGGAGGGTGCCTTGATTTTGAAATAAGCGTTCAAACCGCTGCTTCCGGCATTGTACAAAGAGATGGTCGTCTGATAACTGGACCCCGACATATACCAAATATTGTAGCTGGAATTGGATGCCGAGGGCAGATACCGGGTTGCGGTGAACACCGTGGATTCGGAAATATTCCCGGTTTTTGTGATATTTAAGGTGTTGTCACTCTTAGAAAAACGGGCTCCATTTCCATTGGGAAAGCTGAAATTGGACAGCACTCCATTGGAATCATAAGCACTTCCGGTATCCCCGGAGAGCTGAATGGTAGGGGCGCTGCTGCTGGAACTGCCGCAAAAGCTGGGGATTTTCTTTGCGGACTGAATTGCGGATACCAGGCTGTTGTAGCAAGAGGTAAACCCGGACACCGAGGCTGAAGCGGCTGCATAGAACACGTCACCAGAAGTACCGCACTCGTTGGAGCTATTCCTGTTAAAGCTGCTGGGGTCACGCAGGCCGCAGACGATTTCATAGATCAGGATTTGCGTAGCTACCCGCAAGGGAACATTGGGATTGCTGTCCTTCTTTACTGATGTAACGCTGATGGAGTGGTTCCACTGCTGGTCACTATACAGAAGGATAAGCCCAATAGCCTCCCGCCGAGCGGAGGGCAATGCATACCACACATTGCTGCCGGTAGTGCTGCCGCTTCCATTCAATGTTACATCCCGGTCCACGGAGTTCCCGCTGGTACTGGCCGCATAATTGCGCCAAGGCTCGATGCAGTACAGCGGTTCATCCGCATAGGCGACCCCGCCATACCGGGCAAAATGCCATCCCATGTTCTTGACATAGGCCGTTCGGGTTGTGTCTGTACCATTGGGCTTATAAGTGCAGGACACTTGGTAATTCAGCCGGGTGGTGTAGTCGCCGTTATCGGCAAAGTCGAACAGCATAATGCTGTTCTGGGTGGAGGCGTAGGTATCCACACCCAGAATGCGGTCATCTGAAGCTGGACTGTCCAGCTCCTCCGGGGGTACGGTTTCTTCTGTCCCGTCATCGGCTGAGGATTCTGTGCTCTCCTCTGGCACAGCTTCTGCCGTAGTGGGAACGGCGATTTCCTCCGCAGACACATACGGGATCAGGCCAGCGCACAATGTAAACACCATGACGATTGCTAAAATTTTGCGTAAGTATTTTACCATCACATACGTCCTTTCATTGGAATGTGTTTATGAGAGGCGGGAAGTCAAAGGTGCATACTCATAGATTCCTCCCGTATACAGGCTCCGTGTTCTGACATTTCCTGCGTTTCGGCCAGCTTCTGATCGTATGCTTTCAAGACAGCCTCCTGCAGTGCCGTTTTACCCGCATTGGAAATGGGAAAGAAGATATCCGAATACTTAACGCCACCATCATTTGCCTTATAGGATAACTGTGGTGCGGCAACAAACAGGCCCTTATTTCCGGCCACTACCCGAAGCCCTTTCACAACGAACTGACCGTCCAGGGATACTGAAGCAATTGCCTTCACTCTTTCTCCGGACATCATACGGTCTATTCTCGCTTTGACTTTCATTGATTCACACCTTTCCCTCTAAATTCCCCACGGCTTGCCATCCGGCACCCGTGGGGATAAAATATCACATGCACTCAATTAACTTGCCAGATTCATTGGCAGTACATTGCCATGGCTGGCCCATTTTGCCGACAGATGCAGCACCGCCTCCCGTTGTTGTTCCAGCGTCAGGCTGTCAAGGAAGTCCAGCAATGTGGCAGGTGCGTCCTTTTCCTGAGTGGCCACCTTTCCGCCGCAGTTATCGCAGATTTTTTCTCGTCTGACCAAAACGGAATTGTCTTCCTGAATCGTGAAGCTCAGAACATCATTAGAGCTGAAACCAACCTGCTGACGGAAAGCATAGGGAATCGTGACCCGTCCGCGCTTTCCCAGAATGCGATAAATTTTCGTCATACAATCCCTCCTTTACGCCGCGTCACGCATACAGCTCTGGCATCTGGTACAGAAGTTGACGCATCGCCAATCTTCCGTACTGACTGCTTTATAATTCTCACAGGTCTGGTAGCACTCTGCGTAGTCCGTGTAGTCATCCGTATCCGCATCTGTGTCCGCAGGGTTGTCAGCATCTTCATAGGATTGGATATTGGCATAGACGATCAGGGTATTTCCATCCCGCTCAACCTTCATGATTCTTCCATCCAGGGCACAAATAAGGTCCAGGATCGTTTGAATTCTCTGTTCATCAGGCACAGTCTTTTTCATCACTCGAATTCCTTCCTTTCAATAATGTCTGCGGATCTTCCATTGTGTCAAACATACTTATCTGCGCAATGGAGTTGGACCGTTCTTCGGTGTTGTAATTTGAAATCAGCAATTCCGGATACTGGCATCCGGGGCTATATCGCTGCGCAATATTGGACAGTCTGCTGATCCCCTCTATGTGAATTCCTGGGTGCGTATAAAGCTCTCGGATTTCCGGACAATCATTGTATGAAAGCAGGAACTTTCCCCGCATTGAAAATAGCGCATCCGCGAGCCTTGCATGGTCTTTCCTCCCAAATCCTCCTCCCTTATAGCAGGACTCCGTTTTGTAGTATGGAGGATCTCAGTAAAAGAAGCTCTCCGGCCTGTCATACTGTTCAATCAGTTTCTGAAAGTCCTTATTTTCAATGACTACGGTTTGGAGCCGCTTCGCCGCTATGGAGATAAGCGGGAAATTTTTCCACATAGCATGTGGTTGTCCACCAAAACTATCCAGCCCGGAAGCATAGCTATAACGAATCAAGGCATAAAAATAGGCCGCCCTCCTGATATCAGGAAGAGCAGCCTTCGTTTGCAGTGCTTGCTTCATATAGTCAAAGTCCAGTCGTGCATTCAGCACATACGTCAATTTCTCTTTCAGCTGTTCAGGATTTTCCCGAACACACCGGTATAAATTGACTAGATCACCATTGAAATCGTTATAGACTTCGAAATCATTTCCAGGAGGTTTATGGAACAGCACCCAGCCCCCGCCGCCAAACACTTCAATATAGCGTTTGTATTCCAGTGGAAACCGGGGGAGTATTTCATCTCTGAGCGCCTTCTTGCCCCCCCACCCAGGACATAAAACTATTTATTTTTTCACCTCCCTTCAATTTATTTTTGCAGACTCAGTTCGCCATCCGGGTTCTGCGGTGTCTGCGCATCCTGCGCTTTTTATTCTGGCTAACATGATACATTACACAGAATGTGACGGCTCCGACACATCCAAGCGCAAACATAGACCAACGCTTTTTCAAATCATACTCATCCCTTTCTTCTGATCATTTGTCGGTACATCCCGCACCCGCTCATACTGATTTTCGTTATCCGCAAAGGGCACCATCGCATACAGATGGCACCCTCTCCCAGAAATCACGCCGTAATCTGTAAGCATCCCTTTTTCTCGCCCGAGGAGTTTCTCACCTTCCGGCATGCAGTACAGAGAGTTTAGCCACGTTGGATCAAACTCCTTCGGAAGCATTTTGGCAAGGTACTCCCTAAAGTAGTCGTTCTCGCTGTTCAGAAGCATATCCAGCTCATACTCGCCCGCATGCTGCGCACAGTCCATCAGGCCAGTTACTTCTTCTGGGTTTTCCAACACCAAAACTGCCTTGTATCGCACCAATTCTTCTTCCGACATGGCCTGAATCATGGCTGCCAGACTGTTCCATTTCTCGAACTCGAGCATTGAACGGAATTGGTCCTGCGATATCTGTGGAATAGCAGATTCCATCCCATAGCACATACAGCTGCAGATGGTGCGTTCATCGTACTCTTTTGCGATGCGGTCCGCCTGTTCACGAGAAATTGGCAACTCTATCCATTCTGCTCGCTCTACTGTGCCACCTGCATGCTTCGCAGAGTGCTGGCCAATCTTCAATCTGAAAACTGTACCGTCTTCACAGTATATATCTTTCGGTACGTTCCTGCCGTCAAATACGACGGGAAATTCATATTCACCCGCTGAGACATAGCAATTTCTGATAAAGATGCCACCTTCACGCTCTCGGAATCTCCTTCCTACTTGCTTCATGTCCAACATATCCAGTACGTTTTCCGTGAGGCCGGTCAGGTCATCGTCCAGATCGTTATCCAGGACAAAGTTTCCAAGCGAAAAATCGTCATCGACACCTATAAGGACGTTGAGCTCATCCAGTCCGTAAGTCATGTTGATGATATCTTGAATAGGCACGATGCCATCGAATGCGCCATCGTCCAGGCATCTTTTGACAACGCCCTGCATAGCCACTCGTTCAATCTCCGACAGCTGGCCAATTCGATATGCCAAATAGTTGAGTTCCTCCAGCGTGGGTGAATCCAGTCTTATTTCCGTGAGCTGCGGCAAATCCGCGCATCCAGTAACAGTAATTTCCCGATACCCCAAATTGTCAACCTGGAACCGGGCCTGTTGACATGCATCATCCAGCAGCGCTTTCATTCCAACAGGCAGGTCAATATTGGCATAATAAAAGCGCCCATCGGGCGCGTCCTCTCTCGATAATTCAACCGATAGTATCTTCCTCGACATTTCCATCTCCTTTCTCAAATCTTCAGTTCCATATCATGGGAACTACGTTCCTGGGATTCCAATACAACGGTATAGCGCTCGTTGCTGCTATTCGATCCCTGACTGTACACAATTTCCTGATTCAACACATATGATGCAGGCAGCGTTACACAGTTACCCGTGCCATCGTATATCTGAATCTGTTGACATTGTTTCAGTTCTTTTGCACGTTCTGGGGATATTCGAATATGTCCTTCATCCATAAGAAGATCTACCGTTGCTGTGGGGTGTAGCTCAAAGAAACCTCCCACTGTTCTTTGCATTTCTTTCTCGTATGCTTCTTGAGCGGCTCTTTCTCTGAGCGCTGTCGGCACAATGGTCTTAAATCTTTCCGGCTCTAATACCAGCCGTCGGAAACGGGTCCCCAAGGATACCATCGCATCAACGTCTTTTCCGTTACAGAAAAATCCGCCTGCCTCACTGTCAAAAGAAATACTCTCCAGTGCGGGATCGTCCGCAAACACTTTTCGGAAAACGGCTTCCCACTCATACCCATCCCCGTGCGTATAGAAACCGTTTTGGGTAATTGGGTCGCCAATCTCTTTGGCATACGCATTGAACGCATACTGTCCAAAGTCCATGTACTCATCTGATAAAAAAGACAATTCCAGACATAAGCTGACAGAATTGTCCCCATGATTTACCAGATAAAATGGGGCATTCTCCTGATTGAATCTTTCGATTATTTCCATTCGCATCTGAGGCATACCCTACATGAGCAGTGACATCCCGCTGCGCTCCTCATGGGAATCAAAAGCTTGTTTCTGGTTTTCTTTTGCAATTTCTTCCTCGGTCATTTTCCGGAAAGAATCGACCTGTGGAGCAAGGGCCAACCCACTACCATTGTCCCAATGTACATGAATCTGTCCAATGGAATCCACATCCTGAACCGTCCCCCTTGTCCCAGGCGGGACCGCCGAGTACGGATCGTCCATATGTCCCAAAACCACTCTTGTCCCTTTCGGATACATTTCTTTGTATCTGGCCGCCTCTCTATGAAGTCGCTCCCATTCAGATATCGGCATATTTCATCTTCCTTTCAATTCTAAATATTTGCATTTGTTTTTCATATAGCCAATGAAGTGCTATTGCCCCCTTGCTTCACATTGGCTACGTTGCTGCATCTCCTCAAATACTGATAGCTGCCTCTCATAGTGAATGTCCTGTGCTTCTTGGATAGGACGGATCGTGTACAGCAAACTTCCGTTCCACTTTTTACCAGCCTTTGTAAAAACGGATGTCGGCTCTGTATAAATCAGCCCCTTATCCACAAGCGAATCCACATGTTTCTTTACTGTTGGACGGCTCATGCCTACAGCCTTTCCTATCGTTGCAAAACTTGGATAGCACTGGTATGTTTTCCGGTTCTCACAAAACATGAGGTAGGCGTATACGGAAATCTCGCCGGCATTCAGATTCAGGTTAAAGATAGCGTTAGGCATTGGAAAGTATTTACGGATAGCATCTTTTGGGCGACTGCCGCTATAAACCATTCCACACACTACTTCCCAAGATTCTCCGCAACCCACTCCTGAAACTTATCCCGCGGGACCACAAAACGGCTTCCGATCCGCAGTGCCGGAAACCCCTTTTCGTGGAGCAGCTCATACGCGCTGGACGGAGACACCCCCAGCACAGAGGCAATGATCTGTGCGTTGAGGAACATAGGTAGGTCATCGAAGTTCTTGTATTGTTGTTCTGTCATCCATTCCCTCCTTTTTTAGATTCTGGTGCGCACCAGAAATACAGCATTGCGTCGTGGCAATGCATATTTCTAATGCGCCGCCAAGGTCTTTCATTGATTATGGCGTTGCAGTTTCTACTTTGTTGTGCAGTAAATCAGGCCATCCCGCAGCATCTGAGCCGGAATGATCGTCCGGCTCCGGGATTCCACGTGAACAAATGGGGCATACGCTTTCAGCCTCCACCGGTATCACCCTGCTATTTCTCTGCAGGCTGCTGTTAACAGGTGTTTTATCATTCGCCCCTCCCAACATGCCCCTGGAAACTGCTGTATTCGTCCGCAGGTTGGTATAAGTTCAATCGCTATCCGGACACAACCGGAGTCTCGGCGCACTTACCTGGCATTTGGAAAGGGAGTTAACCCGATCCACCACTATTCACTTTTCAAGGAACACGAAAGGGAATGCGGCTTCCACAAAACCCTTTCATATATATATTAGGAGACGGAGGCGAAAAAACGAAACACCCCAAGAAAAAAATTTTTTGTGCGTATGGAACCGTTTTTTTATTCTCTCCATAAAAATAGCATAAAAAGCACCCTGGCTTATGTAGCCAAGATGCTCTTTCATGCGGTTCTATTTATTTGATGACATAGGTGCTCAGTCTTCCGCTGCCTTGTTGTTCAAGTTTTCCGCTCTCACAGAGTTCTTTTAGAAGGCGGAATGCTTTTGTCGTTCCGGCATCAATCAAATCCTCAGCTTCTTTTCTTGTAACGCTACCGTTCTCCTGTGCATACTGAACGATGAGGCGCTTCTGCTCATCCAGTGAAATATCCCTATGCGCATTGTCTGTCCCCTCAACTTCAGCCACATGCCCCTCATTTCGATTCGGAAGTGTCACACGGAAAACACCTTTTGCTGTTTCGAATTCTGGCTGGCATTCACAAGCTCTATATGCACGTTCTATTTTCCCGATTCCCGTTCCATAACTCTCTATTAATCTCATGCGATAAAAGACAGCCGCTAGATTTGGATTTCTCGACTGTGAAACACCAAGGAAGATAGATTGTAACTCCAGTCCAGGTACGAGTCCACCCAGAGATACAAATTCAATTCTGTCCTCATAAATATTAACCAAGTTGCTTCCACTAAACGAGTAATCGCGATGAACAATACTATTCAATAGCGCTTCTCTCACTGATGCTTCCGGATAGTCTCTCCTGTCAGTTCGATTCAACCCAGAGAATGTTGCTTTTGTTTTATTGAGCAGGTCAATAAACTGATAGACATCCTCCAACTGTTTTAGAATTGAGCCAGTGAACTCTTTTCTATCACGAAACAATTCTTTATCGGTTCCCTGAAAAAACGCAACTTTTGTGGTTGTCTCACACTGGTCTGATAGCAGCAACGCCAAATTCGTATATAGGCCATCTTCACCAATCAATTTGAGCGTTCGCATCTGTGAGGGACCGATTTCAATCGACCTTTTCTGCATTTCTGCTTGAAGTGTCTGAAAAGTCAACTCTTGATTCATACTTCTACACAGCTCAAAGGATCTGCCGCTGTTCTGAAGAATCATCTCACGAATTCCTTCTTCAGTCATTGGCTGAGTAGAACTGCCTTTTCTTACATACACCCCACTGGGCTTCAAACCTTTTTCACGAAGATAATAGGGGCGATTCGTCCCGGTCATTACATCAATTTCAACGACCTGTTTTCCCTCAATTTCAGCGGTATTAACCCTGACAAAAGGCATCACATCCGGTGCTAATGAATCTTTCAAGGAATTCACAATTTGCAGCATCACACCATCCGGGTCATCAATGCCCAAGACCACCCCATCTTTTCGCACACCAACGTAAATTGTGCCGCCGTCTGCATTGGCAAATCCCATTACTTCCTTTCGGATGTCTGGAACATACTCTTGTTTAAACTCGATATTCTGATTCTCGAATGATAACATTTTGTACCCCTTCCTTTCTCACTTCTTTCTTTCCGATTATAAGAAAGAAAGAAAGAAAAGTCAAGAGGTGCATGTGCAATTATTCTGTCGATTGAAAATGCTCCCGCTTTTTCCGCATATGAGAATAGCGCACTATATTGACAGCACTCCGATTCCCGGAGTGCCTATCTACACCTTGGTGCCGATGGTGATTGTTTATAAATCTAAATTAGTTACGTCACATCTAAACATTGAGGAAAACATTTACGGTAGATCCAATACGCGTCTGGTGTTCTGTCTTTCCCCATATTTGCTAAAACCACACCGCATGAAATTACATAGAGCATATACCGCAAAATAACACAGCTGGTTTTCTCGTTTTCTCCGTTCAAAAATAGCTTTCCTTTCTCTTCCTTTTATGGTATGCTTGTGTTGTCAGTCATACTTAAATATCGAAGTAGGAGATGAATTGTTTTGCCCAAGAAAATACCTGATATTGCTAGAAAAGCAATTGTTGATAAACTTATCCTTATTGGTGAAGTACCAGGGAATGGATCATATCATTCTTTTTTCCAGCGTGTATATCCAAAGTCAGCAAATATTCCGTGTAATAAATCCACCCTTCTCCTTGAAATTGCACGTCACTGCGATGCTTTTCCTGATGATTGGGGCGATGAAGCAGGCATATTTAATGCCGTAGATATCCTCCACTGGGAAGATCAAGATTTTCTTTATTTTTGCCAAGAGTATGTCAATCCAGTCTTCAACCGCTCAATTTGGAATGAAGAAACCGGTGAATGGCATAGCCTACAACCCAAATGCGTTGACGCAATCAATTTTTATTTACGAGATTGCGGCTATGAATTGAGGCCATCGGCCCAAATTGGTGATAAAGTCGAATACGAACTTATTGACCTGACCGGTGTAAAAAGCAAAATTAACAATATAGTATTCGCTGCCACTATGAAGCCAGATATAGTACTTACAGATGTACTCAACAATGATGTTTTTATTCCAATTGATGAAGATAAATATCTTTTGTATGATCAAGAAATCTCTGCTAGAGGTCTTACATGGGGAACTTTGCTTGAATGGTACAGTCAAAATCATCTTCCCACTGACAAAAGTCTAGTGGATAGATTGTTGGAAGCCGTTAAAAATTGTGGTTCTCCTATAGAAGAGCAATTTTTCTCCTACTATTTGGAACTTGTCCAAGAACTGGGTAATGAGATTCCTGCATTGCTTCCACAAGTATATTTGTACTACGACCCAAAGGGTCAGCGAGAGCGTACCTTAAAAATATTTGATCATCAGTGCATGGACTTTTTAATGTTGTTCTCAAGTAGTAATAGAGTCGTTATAGAACTTGACGGTATTCAACATTATAGTGATGGCACTGTCCCGAATCCAGGAGGCCAATATCCTTATCACATTGCTTCCACATCAAAATACGCAAGTATGGTTTCTGCGCAGCGGGAAATGACACTTGCTGGATATGAAGTATATAGATTTGGAGGTATCGAATTTCAAAACCCGGAACAAGCTAGAAGAAAAATGAAGCAATTTTTCGTAGATTTACTTAATCGGCACGGAGTTATCGAATAACGCACTTTACTACATAAAATTTCGACCTACTTTTGTGCTAACGGAAAATTTTCAGTCCACTTTTTATCGGCCTTTGCAAAAACGGATGTCGGCTCCGCATAAATCAGCCCTTTATCCCCAAGTGCATCCACATATTTTTTGCTGTCGGACGGTTCATACCTACGGCCTTGCCGATTGTCGCAAAACTCGGATAGCATTGGTATGTCTTCCAGTTTTCACAAAACATGAGGTAGGCGTATACGGAAATCTCGCCTACATTCAGATTAAAGATAGTGTTAGGCATTGGAAAATATTTACAAAATACTACTTTCCAAGATTCTCCGCGACCCACTCCTGAAACTTATCCCGCAAGAACTACAAAACGGCTTCCGATCCGCAATGCGGGAAAAACTTTCTTGTGGAGCAGCTCATATGCACTGGACGGGGGGACACCCAGCACAGCGGCAATGATCTATGCGTTAAGAAACATGGTTAGGTATCAAAGTTCTTGTATTTTTGTTCTGTCACTCTTTTTAAATTCTGGTGCGCACCAGAAACACAGCATTACGCCATGACAATGTATATTTCTAACACTCCGCCAAGTTCTTTCATTGATTATAGCGTTGTAGTTTCTGCTTATTGTTCAGTAAATCAGGCCATCACTTAGCAACTGGAATTTTGTATATAAGGAAAGTAGCAAAGTCAGCAAGTTGCACAAATATTCTTTTCCTCACATATAATTTTAGTTTGCTATTGACAAAACAGTAATAATATGATATCTTGTACTCGTTAGGTGAGGTTGTGTGACCTTTCATGGAAGGTGATTGTACCTTGTCTTTCTACAATGTGTTTGGATTCTGCTTGCGTCTTTATGAGGAGGTATTACGATGAATGTAATCATTTGTGGTGAAAGTGTTGCTCGCTTGTATGAAAACAATTTTGACGCGTGCGTTCAAGACTATCAGCCAGGTTGCGGTTCTTACTGTAATTGTGACTGTAATGGGGATCATTGATGGCAGAATATGCTTTAAGTCTTTAGGATAGTCAAGAGGGGATGTCTGCTCATCTCCTCTTATTTTTATATAGGGGAAGTACTATGGATTTAAATGTTAAACCGTCACAGTTTATTTCATGGTGGAAATTTGATGGAAAAGTTTACCTTTTCTGCTCAAGGTCAGGTTTTTTCAGTGAAATCGATACAAAATCCGAGGAACTCATTAAAGGGGTAAAGAATATTCGAGAAATCAGTGATACAGCACTTGCTCAGCTGCTCCTTGAAAAAGGGGTTCTGGTTCCGGCTGAAATGGATGAGATGGGAGCGTTCCGTTATATGGCAATGGCTGAGCAATACACAGTAACGCCTGCTAAGCTTTCATTTACTGTTGCGGTTACAGAAAAATGTAATTATAGGTGTCGGTACTGCTTTGAGGTTGGCAAAATGTCAAGCAGAGAAATGTCATCTGAAACAGCTGAAAAAGTTGCTGATTACATCGAACATCAAGTAAAGAATGCTACACATTTAAAAGAAATTAAAATTACATGGTTTGGTGGGGAGCCTTTGCTGATGGTTCATACAATATCCGCTATATCTGAAAGAATAATCAAAGTCTGCGACGAATGTAACATCGTTTTTTCTTGTGCAATAATTACAAATGGTTCTCTTCTATCTCCATCAGTTATACAAAAACTGCTGGACTGCAGATTGTCTTTTGCACAGGTTACACTGGATGGAGATGCAGATATTTCATGCCATTACAAACAATGTTCACCAAGTTATTTTCATAGCAGTATTGAGGGAATCCTTTTGGCTGCAGAGCATATACGTGTAAATGTTCGGCTCAACACTGATGGCAAAAATATACATTCCATCCTTAGTGTAGTTGATAGAATTCGAAAGTTAGCAAAAGGCTCCATTGCAGAAAAAAATATTCACTATTATCTCGCATGCATCGATTCACCGGGCCAAACTATTGTGCCAGCGTGGTTCGTAGAAGCACATAAAATTTTTATAAATTACTTAATCCAAAACAGCATGAAGCAGGACCTTATTTTTGCATTGCCAAAGGCGCGTTATACATCATGTGGTGCTGTGACAAATTCGTTTGAATTTATTGGCGTTGACGGTAAAATAGTAAAATGTGAACATTATCTTGGCAATGTACCAAAGACGGTTGGGACGGTTGAAGATGGGCTTTATCACAACTACGAAGAATCGAGATTCAGAGATGATTATGTTAATGAAAAATGTAATGACTGCGCACTTTTCCCGATATGCAGACAGGGATGTCTTGAAAAAAGGCTGGACGAAGGAGTTTCTGTAAACTGCAAAGCATTCCACCAAAACGTAGAGAACATTCTCCATGGAATTGTATCTGTAATGAAGTAGAGGTCAAAGGAAGATATATGCAATTATGAAATTATCTAGGCTATAAAAGAAGGCGATATTCCCCAATTAGCTAAGTGATAAATAGTGCTGTACTGCTGATTATTGGGAGAATTATTTCTTCGTGAGAAAATAAACGCAGCGAAGATTGACGGTGTCGTAGCAATAATTGTGATCTTAGATAGTACAATCCATTGTAGGAACGACACCATCGAGTCCATCCATGATGGCTGTGGATGATTACTTCCTTACTCAAAGCGTTGAAACCACGCATCAATAATACGCCTTTTGATTTTCTGAAGCTTCTCATCTTGGCCTTCAAATATATAATCCAGAGTTTCATTCATTAATTCTTCATCCCTTTTAGACTTTTGGGGGCAGTATCTAAAAATTGCCTTACGGATTTTATCCTCAATTTCCTCATCTGTAATTAAAGACCATGAGTGTTCAAATACAGGACGATGAAAAACAAGGTAATCTTCGGATAGCTCATTAAAACTATAACTACCTTTTAATCCCGCAGTTTGCTCAACTGTGGTCATAGACCACTTATCGATGACTTCAAATAGTTCACTATACTCCGGTATCCAGTACACCGTAGCAGAAATTTCAAAACATCCCTTGGTATGAAGTACATCGCGCAGTTCTCCAATCTCTTTGCCTGAGCTAACTTTGAACTCATCATCACATCCGTTCCGGTCGAGGCAAATTCCGTTCTTGATGCGCCAAGCTTCAAAAAACTCGATATCATCTATTATTTGGCTCTTTGGGCGAGACACTCGTTTGAAATGCTGGACAATATAACCATTGGAATCTCCTGAGTTAGTAATAGCCGAGACTACCCAATTAATTTTGTAGTCGAAAGAAAATCCCTCGCTATGATAGCATTCAACTTCATCCATGTAATACGAATATTCCAAGAACATTCACCCTTTCATTTGTCTTCTTGTAAGATTATATCACAATACATGTCCAATAAATAAGACTAAATAGAGAGAATCAGTCTGTCTCGTGGCAGTTGAACAGAGCAATCGTCCGGCTCCAACATTCCGCGTAAACAAATAGGGCACATGCTTTCAGCATCCACCGGTATCACCCTGCTATTTTCTTGCAGGCTGCTGTCAACAGGCGGTTTTATCATTCACCCTTGCCAATATACCCTGGAAAATGCTGTGTTTGTCCGCAGAGCGGTATAAATTCAATCGCTATCCGGAAACAGCCGGCGTCTCGGCGCACTTATTTGGCATTTGGAAAGAGAGTTAACACCTGGTCCACCACTATTCACCTTTCAAGGCCCACGAAGGGAATGCCATTTCCACAACCCCCCTTCATATATATTAGGAGATGGAAGTGAAAAAACGAACCCCCACATATGTAAATCGGAAATATAGTTCAAGCCACTCACCAACTTAGTTGAATGAGCGGCTTTCTAGCTATACTTAATTTTTTAGGACAGGAATATCCCCCCACCTATTTCTAACTATGGGGATCATCCCTCTGTTTTAATCTTGTACCTGAGACAATCATCCCTAAGCAGGGAAACTTATCGTCATACAAATCTTGCGGTAATTGTTTCTACGATACCGTTTACTATTTTGCTAGAAAATATACATGTATCGAGATCAGCATTTTCCTTCTATGCTTAATTTTTTCTGGCTATCTAGATATACTTTTCTTTCTGACAGCTCAAACATACTACACAACTGGGCTCTCATCCGGTAGTCACATTGATTGTATCTCAAGTAATTAGATACGCTATTCGTGAGGACAAAGCGAGCAAACTTATTATTTGTTCTCAGCAAATCGCTATTAAGTTGTTCTAGTTCTTCAATATTTGGGGCTTTAAGATGGTTTAACTTAAGCTCTTGCAAAACCAATTGGGCAGATATAGCATGCTCATTTGTCAATGCTTCCGTTGCAGCAATAAGCAAGTATGGACTATTCATTGTGCCAGCTACCATTTGTACCATACCACTCACCATACCACTAATCAACATTGTCACAAACTTCCTAGCGACCAGCACAATTTCATCCCTATTATAGTTTTTATTGCTTTCCTTTGCGCGTTCAATTACAGCGTTAACTAACCCTTCCTCTGCATACCCCATCGTTTCGACTATAGCTTGGACAGCTCTCATCCCCAGATTGTGAACTTCTGCTATAATCTCGACTTTCAGATCGCCATCGATATCTGCCGGATAATTCTGAAGAATCTGTCCAAGAACCTCTAGTGTTTTTATTGACGCAGTAACCAGCACCAAATCAGATTCCATGTTTTCTTCCTCATCAATAATATCTTGGCCTTCTTCAATATGCCCGTCCAAGACACCAGCTTCATCCATAGCCTTTAGCTTCTGGCTCTGGTGCTCACGTACATCTTCATTACTTCCAACATTTTCAGGCAAGAGCGTCTCGATTACGGATTGAATGTCATCAAATAGGGGACTACTTTTTTCAAAAACAAAGGGTTTATATTTATCGAGTGTTACATATGCATTGCCCAATACTTCTTCAATTACTTCTTGGCTATTTGCAAAATAGCATACAAATATTATAATATTTCCATAATCCTCATTATACAGTCTGCTACTCATATGCTCTATTTCTTTTCGGACAAGCTCTTGTTTTAGATGATACGCTATATACCGTCCAGCAAAAAAATAGAACATATAGGGATAGTGAAATCGATATACCCTACTAAAGCCCGGTACTTCCTTGAAAATCTTGGTCTTGAGCATTCTTCTTAGTAATTCAGCTTTAGAAATTCGAATTTTCTTCTCTTGTGCAAAATTCTGTGCTATTTTTTCAAATTCACTTTCTGTAAATACTTTTTTATTCTTACTCTGGAGCAAATAAAAAGCTAGCGCAGAAACAACGCCTATATCAATATTCTTCGCTCCAGTCTTCTGGTATTCCATGTCCACAACTGATAGATTGTGCTGTATTAAAGATTCATATAGGTAGCCATATTTACTTCCACTAAATTTGATGTTAACCGCTGCGTCAGTATTTTGAAGAACACTGATGATAAAAACTGGACATGCCGGTATAAAGCTTGTACCATTTCCTAGAAATGTATTAACTTGGTTTACACCATGTTCGACCAGTCGCTCAATTTCAAGTTCACTTTTAGTTTCATTATTTAAGTTATACCATTTTCGAATGAGTTCCGTTCTTTTCCTATTGCCCATTGGTAGCAACTTATAGGCCGGGATTTCTTTCTCCTCTTTCATGCATTCCGCTGCCAACAAAGAGTGTACATCCATCTCTGAACGAAACAATAAGATAACTTTTCCGAAACATCCATATAAATAGTCAATAATGGTATTTCTTCTCTCGCCATGGACATGCATATTGTCCACATCATCAACTATAATGACTTTTTGCTCATTAGGCAGCTGACGAAACTCTTCAAGGTATTTCGAATCATATTGCTGGATAAATGCATTTTCGACTGTAGCTGCGATCTTATTTGGATCCGTTGAAGTAAAAGTATCTCCTGTCAATGACACACAACAAACCCTTTCATCTGCAAAATAAAGATATATCATTTTGGCAAATGAACTTTTTCCGCTTGACACCGCCCCTGTAAAAATTGCGATATGCCCTTCCGTAGCTATTTCGAGGATATTTTCCGTAATCCTCTCTTGAAAAGAATGTTCATCAGAAAATTCCAAACGATTTAACTCCGGCCAGACATATAAATCCGGCAAAAAAACATCGTCTTTTGCAAAATGTCTGATTGCTAACCCCATATCGCGATTATCCTCAATTGCACCTTTATTGGGATTATAAACCGAGTCAAATATTGCTACATTTTTGTGGAATAATCTGTATTCTTCATTTTCTCGAATGTACGCTGTCTTTTCTTGGCTCCATCTAAAGATTTTCTCATCATAACCCTGCATTGCGGAATCAAACGAATACACCGCAAATGCACTGCCTAGTCCATTACTGTCCTGAAGTTCTTTGGCATGGATTTCTTCAAAACTCCACTTCCCGCCAGTCATTGTAAATTGGTCTCTCTGATGTTCATGCCCAACAAAAGCTATGTCTGTAACAGACCGGATATAATTCGTAAACCTAGTCTTATAATCTGGATTCATCCAGTTAAATGGATGATGAAAAACCGAAAAGACTGCCTTATATTCTTTAGGGTCGATATGTTCATAAAGTGTTTCTGGCATAACAATTTTTCCAGGGCACTCATGCAATTCAGACATCCATGCAGTATTCACAAGCAAAATTGCAATTTTATTTCCCTGAACTTCAAACTCTACTTTCGAAGTCAGTTTATTCTTTTCTATTCCATAAATGTCTGCAAAATCCCAAAAATTCTTTTGGACCTTTGCAACTTCATTATAATACCCATCATCGACCTGAGCCGTGGCAACGCCTGACATCAAAGTTTCTCTGATTGAGCTGCTTTCACTAAAATCACAATCATGATTACCAGGTACAAATGCATAATGCATTGAAACGTTCCGTTGTTCTGTAAGATATTCGGATAATTCATTGATCATGGAAAACGCAAGTTCATATTGTGATGCCTTTCCCGAAAATGCAATATCCCCAGAAATCAATAATAATACGTTATCGCCCGGCATTATTACTGATGCACATGCCTTTTTTAGCTCTACAATACGTCCTAGCACCAAATCCTTATCAGATTTGATGTGAATGTCAGACAAATGAATGATTGAGAAACTCATAACATTATCACCTCCAAGTAAAATAATAACATTTACGGAAGTGATTTACAATATTTTTCTACAAATTATGCTGGATACAGTCCTATTATAAAATGGTCCATACAGTATTATCAAAAACTAGGCGCGTTTCTCCCTTATTCGTTATACACCTAAATACATGTATTTCTTCCCTTTCACCTTTATTAATTCTCTCGTACCTCGAAATCGTATGTATAAACTCCGTATGCCCGTCATCGTATGTAATCCCAACCGGAACAATTACTCCACTGTTATAAAAATCTGCTCGAACAAAAATAATATTACGCATATTTTCCGCCTCTTAAAACAAAATGCACAGATGATATTTTATAAAATCGTCAACGCAAAATCCATCGTATTCTCCTAATTCAATTGCTACTCATTATACAATTATTTACGACCTGTTTTTCTTTGTTTATAGTGGCACAATTTTATTCTGCAAGTGACTTGATTCAGTCTCCTCTATAAGCTACAATAGTGTAAATAAAACCGCTTTCTGGACTTAGCGTAGTGTTCACTATGAATCTCAGAAAGCGGTTTTTGACCACAGTTTTGACCACAACAAGAGAAAAAACAGCTGTAATCAACGGAGATATGAGTTCTATATATTAGCTATTTATGCACAGAACCGTTCTATACGGGGCTAAAGAAGTTGATAAAATTCTACATATGCCTTTGGGAGCAGGATGCCGCAGGTTCGAATCCTGTCACTCGGACCACCTTTCCTCGGAAAACCGCCTTTTTAGGCGGTTTTTCTGCGTTAAAAGTTCAACTTTCAGACTGCATTTGACCACATTTCAACTGTGGTCAGAGAGGTGAAATGGCAGTAATAACTGCGAGAACCGTAAAATCCCTAACCAATCCCTAACGGGTGTAAAACCAGATTTATGTCACAAATGCGCCCCCGAATACACCTTTGCAAATATTCGGATTGAAAAAGCAGTCGAAACGAAGTATAATGAGAAAAACTTTGCTATTAAAGTATGGCTTGTTGATAATTGTCTAAAGGAATGAGTGTATGCCACGGGATATCGAACTGGTTAAACAAGAAATGGAGTCTTCCACGACTTCTATCTTCATCACAAAGTGGATATTAGAACATACTCCCTATGTTTTTGAAGATTATGAGACAGAATACATTTCTTGGCGGCATGAAATTGCAGAAAAATTGCGAATTGACGCAAGGGATATTATTATCACCGGCTCTGCTTCTTTAGGATTCAGCCTCAATCCAAATAAGAATTTTAAGAGTTTCGACAAAAAATCGGATATTGATATTAGTATAATATCTCATCACTATTTTGATGTTGCATGGCATGATTTGATTCATCTTTCTCCCGTTGGTATCTCTCCCAAAATGAAAACCGCATTGGATGATCACAGAAAGCGCCTTATCTATTGGGGGACTGTCGCAACGGACAAAATTCTTCCGCTCCTTTCTTTTGGTGGAGAATGGGATCGCATCATAAAAACTTGCCAACTACCTGAACCGCTGGTAGACCACGAAATAAACTTTCGGATATACAAGGATGCTCTGTCTATCCGAAATTACATTGCACTTAGCGTCAATGAAAGAAAGCATGCTTTGATGGAGGGAAAAATAAAGTGAAAAACTATTTGAATACGACAACATATAATATCTCTTGGTTCAAAAAAGCTTCCGATGCTGGTGAACTGGAAATGAGTCCCCCGTTTCAGCGAAATCCAGTATGGACGGACAGGCAAAAGAGCTTTCTCATCGATTCCATCCTAAACGGATATCCTATCCCCGAAATTTATATTCAGGAGAAGATATCCGCAGATGGGAAGACAAAATATGTTATTGTTGATGGGCAGCAACGGATTCGTGCTGTGCTTGGTTTTATTGCTGGGGATTATGAAATCTCAGAAGATGAAAGCACTAAGTGGGCAACGTTCTCCTTCGAGGATTTATCCGAAGAAGATAGAATTAATTTCTTTTCCTACAAATTCGTTGTCAGGAGTCTGCCTGACATCTCTGACGAAGAAATACGATCCATTTTTCAGCGAATCAACAAGAACAATGTTGCGCTCAATCAGCAAGAACTTAGGCAATCCACCTACTCCGGGAAATTTATCCAAGCCATGAATCGGGTTTCAAACAAGGAGTATTGGAAAGATCTTGGCCTTTTTTCTGCAGAAAAAGTACGCCGTATGTTGGATGTCGAATATATAAGTGAATTAGCCATCGCCGTATTGAATGGACACCAAAACAAAAAAGACAAGTTGGATTACTATTACGCACTATATGAGACTGACTTCATCGAGGAAGAGAGCATTGAGTTTACTTTCGACAAAGTCTGTAATGAATTGGTGCAAGTTTTACCTGAAATCAAGAAAACACGTTGGTCACATCTCATTGATTTTTATAGTCTGTTTACTGTTTTGGCCGAAGTTCAAGACTCTCTACCGATGGCACAAGATGTCCGCGAAACGCTTCACGAAAAACTGCTTGCCTTCGGAAATGGGATTACCTCATATCAAAGAAGAAGCGATGACGATAAGAAATCTGACAATACAAACATTGTGTTGTACGCTTCCGGAATTCGAAATTCTTCTGACCTGAACGCAAGAAAAAACAGATATTCTGCCTTGAAATCAGAATTAGGGTTTTAAATATAGGTTCTATAATAGAGTAGGAGGCTAGTTTCCTAGCCAACCTCTCACACCACCGTGCGTACCGTTCGGTACTCGGCGGTTCAATCGCATAAGTGCAAGGACTCGTATCGGTCGAGGATGCTGTAGTA
>OIZI01000503.1_pt1 | contig 19935 bp, 17 predicted proteins | sample 1588441 | NCBI WGS metagenome assembly OIZI01 (sample SAMN03283284) | human gut metagenome | biome: human-associated habitat; material: feces | host: Homo sapiens | place: Peru | collected 2012 | reverse complement strand
TGATGTTTTAGTTATTGGGGATAGTGAATCATTTACTAGTATTTCTCCGCTTTTAATATGGTAATGTGAGGGATTGCCAAAAATGCTCATGGCAAATTCCGTACGTCCCGCACCCATCAGGCCCTGAAGGCCGACAATTTCGCCTTTTCTGACATTCAGATTGACGTTGTGAAGGATTTCCTTACCCGTTGCGGAATCCTCGACAGTCCAGTTGCGAACCTCAAAGCTGATGTCTCCAATATTTTGCTGCTCCCGCTTCGGGTAGATATTGTCAATCTCCCGACCGACCATGTGCTTGATGATTTCGGACTCGGTCACCGCTGTCTCTCTGGCATCCATGGAACAGATCGTAGCGCCGTCCCGCAGTACCGTAATGGTATCCGCGATTTCTATGATTTCCTTCAGTCTGTGAGAAATCATGATGCAGGTAACGCCCTGTTCCTTCAGTTCTCGAATCAGCTGCAGCAGGTTTTGGCTGTCATCCTCATTCAAGGATGACGTAGGCTCATCCAGAATCAGCAGTTTTACATTTTTAGAGAGTGCCTTGGCAATCTCCACCAGCTGCTGTGTACCGACACCCAGATTCTTCACCTTTGTGGAAGGATCCACATCCAGCCGCACCTTTTTCAGGACCTCTTTCGCCCTAACGATGGTTTCGTTCCAGTCAATATGATGACCGGACATAATTTCGTGCCCGAAAAAGATATTCTCATAAATTGAGAGTTCCGGAACCAGGGCAAGCTCCTGATAGATAATCGAGATTCCCTGCTCCTCGCTGTCCGCAATGGATCGAAATTGCTGAACCTCTCCGTTGTAGACAATATCTCCCTCATAGGTTCCGTGCGGGTAAACGCCGGAGAGGACCTTCATCAGTGTTGATTTTCCGGCTCCGTTTTCTCCGACGAGGCAGTGAATTTCTCCCCGCCTGACTTTAAAATTCACATTGTCCAGGGCCTTTACACCCGGAAATGTCTTTGTGATGCCGCGCATTTCCAGAATATATTCGCTCATGCCCTGCCTCCTTTCGATCGTCCGCCTCCCGGCGGCAATACAGTTCATTCATGCTGATTCTCTTTTAATATGTTTCATCAATTCGGATTAAGCATTTTTTTAGAGAATCATATGAGATGGGAATATGTGATTTCCCATTTCGAAAATCACATATTCGGCAACGCCAGCAGGCGGTGCCTTCTTGAGAACAATTAAACTATTTCATCGAGAATTCGTATCAAATCTGCCAAAAGGCCGGCTTTTTGAAGCCAAAAGCCGGCCTTTCGCATATGGTAACTTTCTTCCCTTAGAAATTACAGACCGGTGAAGTCAGATGCGTCATAGTACTCGGAATCGATCAGTGCTTCTTTCACGTTGCTCTTCGTTACAACGACAATGTCAGTCTGCTTTGCGGGGACATCCTTTACACCATTGTTGTAGGTGGTGTCGGTCTTGGGCGTTTCGCCGTTCAGAATGGACATTGCCATCGCGACGGAATCAGCTGCCAAGGTGCGGGTATCCTTAAACACGGTCATGGACTGCTTGCCATCGATCACATACTGGACAGAAGCCTTCTCAGAATCTTGACCGGTGATTACGTAGCTGGAGACATCCTTGTCAGCGGCGAACACATCCGCGATAGAACGGGCAGTGCCGTCATTGGGGGCGAGAACCAGAACGTCGCCCTTCTTGTCCGCGCCAACAGCGGTCAGATTGGCCTCTGCCTTGGACTTAGCAACATTGAAATCCCAATCCGTCGTAACCTGACCGACGATTTTGCCGACTTCGTCACGGGTGAGCTCAGCCTTGTTCTGCAGAGCCTCTGCCTCGGAAGAGTTCTCAATCACAAAGGTTCCGTCAGCAATCTTGGGCTGGAGCACGCTCCAGGCGCCCTCGAAGAAGATAAACGCGTTGTTGTCGGTAGCCGCGCCGGCGTACAGGTACAGGGGGATGCCGCTGCCCGCAGGGGCGTTGTCTACCAGATACTGGCCCTGAGCCGCGCCGACCGCAAAGCTGTCGAATGTCACATAGTAATCAACTGCGTCCGTACCGGTGATCAGCCGGTCATAAGCAATAACGGTCACGCCGGCAGCCTTGGCCGCTTCAACGGCAGCTGCGGCAGCAGCACCGTCCTGCGCGCAGATAATCAGCACGGAAATTCCCTTGGAGATCAGCGTCTCAACGTTTGTCTTTTCAGTCGCGGAAGAACCCTGGCTGAACATGACCTGGTTAGTGAATCCGGCATCGCTCAGGATGGACTCAAACTGTGCCTGATCCTGCAGCCATCTGGGCTCATCCTTGGTAGGCAGCACGATGCCAACCTGAATGGTTCCGCTCGCAGACTTGTCAGCGGCAGGCTTCGCTTCGTTGGTGGCCTGTGCACTGCCGGAACTACCGCAGCCGGCCAGCAGGCCGATCAGTAGGGACGCCACACAGAGCAGACTAATCAACTTCTTCTTCATAGAAAACCCTCCTTATTATTGGCCGTCAGAATTTGCTCCGGCCTTTGATGGTTTGACTTTATCATAAATAATGATGAATTTGTTTTACACATTCTTCACATTCCTGTGCATTCTGAAAATGTTTTGCCGGGAATAGCATTGTTTTGCGTTATCGCTGTTTAATAGGTTTGAAAATTGCTACATATTCATCATAATAACAAAATTCCCAGGGGTGATATTTGTACTAAATGCACAAACGCAGCGAGAGAACCGGTAATACCAACCAGTTCTCCCGCTGCTTCAATTCAGAGCTTCCCTTATCCGATTTACGGTTTCATCAAATCCGGTCGGTTCAGGTACACATCCTCTCTCAAATGAAATCCGCTGTCAATGATAACGCTCTGCATATTGTCCAGTGTAACGGCAACAGGCGCAAGACGGATATAGGGAATCTGATCCCCGTCTTCTGTAAGGAAATATTCACATTCAAGGGTTTCGCCCTTTATCAGGCGTACCGTTTCCTGCGCTGCCCGGGAAGCCAGCTTGTCCACCGGCTTGTATACCGTCATGGACTGGGTGCCCTCCACAATCCGCTGGCAGGCTGCCAGATCTCCATCCTGACCAACTACGCGGACTTTTCCTGCCAGGCGCTGCTCCGCAAGCGCGTCCACCACCGCCCCGGCCAGATTGTCATTGCCGCACATAATGCCGGAAACGGACTCCACCAGCTCACGATGCTCCCGGATGTAGGCTCCGGCATTCTCCGGCTTCCATCCGTCGGTGTAATAGGTATCCAGAACACTTACGTCCTTCCCCTGGATTTCCGACAGGAAGCCTTCCTCGACCTCCAGCACGTTATGATCTGTCAATGGGCCGCAGATCAAAAGAAGGTCGGATGTCGTTTCTGTATTGCTCAAAAGCGTTTGTGCCATCAGTTCCCCTACCTTTCTGTTGTCAAAGGTGATATAAAGGTCAGGATGCGCACCCACAATAAGTCGGTCGTAGGCGATTACTTTGATATTGGCACTCTGTGCTTTTTTGACGGTCTCCAAAAGAGGAGCGGAGTCAATTGGCACGATCACGATGGCATCTACTTTTTTCTGGATAAAGTATTCCATCAGTTTGACCTGTTCTTCTACACTTCCGTTCGCGTTCTGTACATTTACTTCTGCGCCCAGCTCCCGTGCGGCAGACACGAACACATCGCGGTCTCTTTCCCATCGTTCCATGACAAAGTTATCAAAAAGCATACCGATCTGGAGGCATGCCTCCTGCGTGTCCGGCGATGCTTTCGGCTCCGAACCGCAGCCTGTCATCAGGATCAGAAGCAGGGCTGCCGCCAAGGCAGCTCTCAAGCGATCAGCGATTCTCATGTCCATCGTTTCCCCCTGTACTCTGTAGGTGTCTCCCCGGTGTTTTTCTTGAAGGAACGGCTGAAGTAATTGGGGTCGGAGTATCCAACGGCGGTACAGATTTCTTTCATGCTCTTATCCGTTGTGTTCAGCAGCGTCTTGGCCTTTTCCATCCGAATGCTGGTCAGATACTCCACAAAGGTCTGCCCCGTCTCCTCCTTGAACAGCTTGGTGAAATAATACGGGCTGACATTGACCTGACGGGAAACATTGTCCAGAGACAAATCTCGGGCGAAATGCGCCCGAATATACTCCTGCGCTTGCTTGATTAGTCCAGCGGAGTTCTTCTCCCTGCTTTCAGTCAGGTTTACAGCCGCTGCCCGCATCTTCTGAAGGAACCAGATCCGAAGTTCCTCGAGAGTCGGCGCACTCAATACAGCAGACAGATAGTCGCGCCGGGAAGCAAAGTGATAGGTTCGCCCACCGTTTCGGTAAGAGATTCGCTCAGCCCATAGGACGTATTCCAGAGCTTTCAGCCGCACGTCCTGTGGGTCTTCCTGCCATTTCCCAGACATCCATTCAAAAAAACGATTGGATTCCGCGACAGTTCCCGCCACGTCGCCTCTCTGCACACACTCAAAGATTGCCTTTTCTGTTTCAACGGGGTAGTCCTCCTCATAGCCGCAGGACAGTGGGAGGTCTCCGGCATGCGCCACGCTTCCGGAGGAAAACTGGAAGGAGCTTACCGCTTCCGTATAGGAAGTATGGGCGTCTTCCAGACTTTTCACGGAGCCGATTCCAACACGGAATCTGGCATCCACAATGTCCTGGAGTTTTCTCACCATCTGGCGGGCTTTCTGGATGACCTGAATTCTCTGCTCGTATTCCTGTTCTGCGGGGCAGCGGGCACAGGGTACAAACAGGATCACGGTATTCGCCATCTGTGGTCCAATGACCGCAGGAAAGAACTCCTTAATCGTTTCCCGGAGCCGGACGTCATTCTTATACATCTGGACACTGAGATCCACCGTGTTGGAAAGCGTTCCAGTCTCCTTCTGAGCGTCATATTCAATGACCATCATGAAGCCGCTGTCCTCCGTAACCCCCAGCAGATCTTTGAACTGAGAAACTTCCCGGACGTAATTTTGCCGAAACAGCACGGAGTAAATGAAGCCGCTTTCCACAATCGGTGTCGCCGTTGCCAGCTGCTCTTTCACCCGAAGGTCGTTGCTCCGCCGCTCCCGCTCCCCGTTAATTCTCTCCATGGCCTGTTCCAGAAGCCGGGTAATTTTCACCCGGTCAATGGGTTTGTTGACATATTCCATTACCCCCAGTCCAACCGCTTCCCGGGCATAGTCGAACTTGTCATAGGCGGTAATCACGATGAAAATGATGTCCTTATTGGTCTTGCGGATCTCCTTCATGGCTTCAATTCCATTGATACCCGGCATCTGAATATCCATCAGCGCAATGTCCGGGCGAAAGCTCTCTGCAAGTTCAATCACACTTCTTCCGGTCTTGGCAGACCGCACCTGACAGGTCTCTCCGAAACTCTTTTCAATGATAAATTTCAGCGCGTCAATCACGATTCCCTCATCGTCCGCGATCATGATTTTATACATGGCTTTTCCTCCCCTAAACCGGTATAAAAACGGCAACTTCCGTTCCCATGCCGGAACCCGTACTGGTGATCTCCATCACATCGTCCCGATTGTAAAACAGCCTCAGCCGTCCGATCACATTCCGGAGTCCAACGCCGGTGGTGTGCTCCTGCAAACCATTCCCGTTGAGATCATTATTCAGAATGCTCTGCGTCTGTTCCGGGCTGATCCCGATGCCGTTGTCCCTGACGCTGACGCAGATTCGGTTATTTTCCCTGTAAACGGAAAGCCATATCTTTTTTTCCCATTCCACATCTCTCAGGCCATGATTGATGCTGTTCTCCACCAGCGGCTGCAGAATCATAGCCGGCATAGGGACATCCGTTACGCCCTCCTCAATCTCCTTTATGAAATGAATTTCACCGGAGAAACGGACGTTGATAATATAGATATAGTTGTCCACCAGGCCGATCTCCTCGGCAAGAGTCGCAACACCGTCTTTTTTTCGCACATTGTATCGATAGAAGTCCGCCACATTCTGCACATAGGTATAGGTTCGGTCAGCCCCTTCCAGCATAGCCAACTGTGCGCAGGCATTGAGTGTGTTGAACAGGAAGTGGGGATTGATCTGGGATTGGAGATATTTCAGTTGTGTATCTTTCAGATGCGCCTCCATCAGAAGCTGTTTTTCTTTCATTGCGCTTTCCAACGCAATGCGCTGTCTGGCCTGCTCCATGTTGTCCTTCAGGCTGACCACCATCTGATTGAACGCCGCGGTCACGATTCCAACCTCATCGTTGGCCACCGGGCCAGAGACCTCCGCGACCAGGCTGCCGTTGGCTACCTGCTCAGCGGCTTCCGCCAGACGCTGCAGCGGGTCTGTAATGCCTCTGGTCAATAGGAATACCAGAAGGGTCACCAGCGCGCTGGTCATGCATAATATGGTAAGATTCGCTGTTTCTGAATATTTTAGGGAGGTAAACAACGCCTCATAGTTATGCGAATTGCACTGCAGCTGGCGGCTGTTCAAGCTGTATATGTAAGAATTGATATAGGAGAACAGACGATCCGCGTCATCGTAGTATTCCTTATACTTCACTACGTTCCGCCCGCGCTTGGCCTCAACCGCCCGGTCCGCTGTCCGGATATATTCTTCGGAGATACTGCGGATATTTTTTTGTGTAATCATGCTGTCGTCGTCCAGCAGCCGCCCGTTGAGCTGCTCCAATCTGTTTGAAAACTCCTGCTGATTCCGCAAGTATCCCTCAATAGCCTCCGTATCCCGGGTATCCAGGAATGTTTCCAGGTAGTGGTGCACCTGCGTCAGGCTGATTTGCAGCTCATTCAGCATCGTATTGCTCGCATAGATGCCGCTGATATCATCTATCATGGTATTGATTTCGGCATTGATATAGGCATTAATGCTCAGAAGCATGATTGTCGGAATCATAAATATGACAAGCAGCTTATTTCGGATGCTGATAAACGGCGTGCCGTGATTATCCTTTGTCTGGACTCGCATTGTGCAGATACCCCTTCACATTGTCCTTCGTTACTGTGTTTACATCCATTGCCACAAAATCGCTCACATAGCCCGTCTCCAGGTATTCATCCAGCGCCTCCAAGCTTCTGATGCCCAACTGCTGTGTATCCACGGCGATAGATGCCGTAATGACATTCCGGTCGATTGCGTTCAGAATGGTCTCAGTGGCAAAATAGCCCAGAATATCCACCTGTCCAACCAGGTTGAAATCGACTACTGCCTGACATACGCTGACAGTGTTCTGCTCGTTGAGGCAGACGATGATTTCCGGCATGGTCTCCGGATGCAGGTAATACTCCTGAAAAATGCTGCGTATTTCCTCTGCTCCCCCAAACTGGGAATCCGCCATAACTGCCTGTGCGGTCAGGGTCAGATTCAAATGGTTTCCCTCGTTGGCCAGCGTCTCTTGAATCCCGTTGAAAATGATGTTCTGCCCCGTGTCCTCCGCTGCCGCGTTCATCAGGATCAGGGCTTCCTTCGTATTGCTGTTGGCCTCGCGGATAATCTGCCGTCCATATTCACGTCCCACATCATAGCTGTCAATTCCTACAAAGCTCTTCCGCTGGCTTCCGCTGCAGTCGGAGAGGACAGTGACGACCGGAATGGATACCTTGTTGGCCTCCGCGATCAGCTCTCTGATATCTTCGCTTCCATCCCCCTCCAAAATAATGCCATCCACGCCGGAAGCAATCGCGATCTCCAAAAGCTCCTTCTTCGTGTAGTCCACAGTGAGATCTTTTCCTATCCACTCCAGGTAAATGCCCCTTGTGCTCCCGTAAAGCCTGGCCTGATTAAAGATTTCCTCCCAGAAAATATCGTCCCTGGAGGATATGACAAAGGCGTAGTGACGGCTGCATTCCTGAAAAGGCTCCTCTTTCGCAGACACAGAAGCATTTGCGAGGTGCCGGATATAGGACAGTACGCCCGCTGTTGCGGCGAAAAGGAAGAGTATCACAATAATCAGAAAGAAAAATGGTCTCCAGCTTTGTGATTCTTTTGTATCCACAAGTTACCTCCAAAGTAATAGCCCTATCTCATCTCTATGATTTTATCATATCATGGATTTCATCGGATATCAAAATTTTTTTCACCCCTGTGACTGTGCCGGCAGCAAAGGGAAATACCGGTTGGCGCAGCAGATAATTCCGCAGTCCCGTATCCACGACATAATACCTGCCGAGGGTTTTCAGGGATTCCTTCCCCTTAATGTCAAACCGCTTGATTTCATAGGAGATATAGGAATCCTTCAGCGCTTCGAAATAAGCCTGAATGGTATGGGTTGCGGGTTTGACTTTTCGATTGCCTTCCGTCAGCAATCCCTCGCTGACCAGGGTATTTCCAATAGAGGTTGCGGAGACACTGTTGCCGATATTATCCGCAAGGAACATCATCAGCTTGCGAAGCAGGAGCGAATCCGTAATGGTGTATCCGTGGAAATCCAGAAACTCCCGGAAGGACAGAGGCAGTACCTGGATCTCCACATACTGCCCCGACAGGTAGGTGGAAAGCTCCGTGGACAGCAGGTGGGCGTTGGAGCCGGTGATTATAGATGTCACAGTCATAATCCACCCGGAAGGAATTCACCGCGTTTTCCCAGCCATCGAGGCGCTGCACTTCATCAAAAAACAGATACATCCGCTTTCCGGGAATGACCCGTTCGCTGACATACCTATACAGATCTTTCGCGGTCATCACCGCGAACCGCATGGATTCAAAATTCATTTCTACGATCTGCTTGTCCCCGATGCCGCTGCCGCGCAAATGCTCCACCATCAGCTTCATCAGGCAGGACTTTCCGCAGCGGCGGATACCGGTAATGACCTTGATCATTTCCGTGCCCTGAAACGCCTTAAGCTGCCGCAGATAGATGTCACGGTTTTTCAGGCTCTTTTGCATAGGTGCTACCGCCGTTCACCGCTATCATAACACAACCGTTTTGTACCGTCAAGTTTGTTACATTCATGTAATAAACTTGTGTTTTATACTTTTTTATTACATCGCAGATAATTGCAGCACATCCTGTCGAGAAAGCTCTAACATTCCGTTCCAAAAAACGGTCGTTTTCTTTACGCAACGGGTAAATTCAGAACTTCCTGACCTACCCCAGAAAAAGTCTCCGCGCGCATTATCCCTTATTGGTTTCATCCGCTGATATGGGCGGCCTATCTGCTGTTCTGCCGGGATTTGGAGATGGCCTGTGACGAGCGGGCGGTGGCCGGCATGGGAGAGGGGGAGCGGAAGGCCTATTCCTACGCCCTCCTGTCCTGTGCCGCCCCCAGACATACCATAGCGATGTGTCCAGTCGCTTTTGGCGAGAACAGCGTGAAATCCAGAATCAAAAATGTTCTGCGCTTCAAAAAGGCGGGCTTCTGGGTCATCGCCGGTGTGCTGGTGATCTCCGTAATTGTGGCGGTGTGCTTCCTGACTAATCCGAAGGAGGAAGAAGAACCGCTTTTGCAGACTGTGCCGGACACGGTTCCCACGGAAGCCATGGAAGCGGCGGAGGAAGATTATCAGCCCCTTTCGGGTTACTACGCCTATACCAATGGCGGCCTGACGTTGGAAATCGACAAGGTTTCCGGCGTGAAGACCCAGACGGCGCGGGACAGCAGCGGGGAAGCATATGAGCAGACCATTCTTTTGACGGAGCCGGGGACCGTCGTGTCCATCGTTGACCCGGATATGAACGGTGGGGCGGAGAACTGGCGGCTGTGCGAGGCCACAGGCAGTCTGGCCCCGATTCCCATTCGGGACGATCTTGGCTCCATGCGCCTTGCTCTGGGCGCCAATTCCTATTCTCTGGAAGATGGGGAAGGACGTTCGGTTCTGATTCTGAAACGAAAAGCGGAGAAAATCAGCTCCTATCAGCCAGCCACGGCAACAGACGCGGAAGCCTATGACCTGAATGACGGAAAGCTTCTGTTCTCCTACCAGCGTTTTATGAAGACCCTGCCCGGTGACCTGGGCAAGCTGGCGCTGGCGCTGGTGGTGCTGGAAGACCACGACCCGCAGGAGCTGGTGGACACGACAAACCTTCCTGCCTACCTGTCTGAACCAATCTACCGACAGTCATTCTCACTTGCACAATCGGGAATGCAGCTGGAACGGATGGGGGAAATGACCGTGGAAGACCTTCTGACTATGATGCTGATTCGGGGCGGTGATGACGCGGCTTATGCCCTTGCCCGGTTTGCCGCCGGAAGCGAGGAAGCCATGGTTGCGAAGATGAATGCGTATGTAAAATACGCCTGTATGGATACGAATTATACCGATCTCTATGGATACGCGGAGGGACAGTACACCACCGGCATGGACACCATTTTCCTGGTAAACCGAATGCTACAAAACCCCTGCCTGTCCAAAATCTGGGAGACGAGAGATTATACCGTCCGCTTCCCGGATAATGGGGAGGAATACACGGGATATACCTCCAATTATCTGTTTGACAATCGCACCATTCCGGAATTCTACGATGTCCGGGTCACCGGCGGCTTTGCCTATTATCGCGGGACTGCCAGCGCGGTCTGCACCGCCCGGCAGGACGGAAAAGACGTTCTGTTTGTCATTCTGGGCGCGGAGCGGGAGTTCATGGAAAACGGCTGGCTGCTTAAGCGGTACGGGAATTTTGACGAAATGGGAAGCCTTATCAATACCGTGTTCGAGGCCATGGACAGCTACCCGGTTCAATTTGCAGACTAACAAAAAAGTCGGACGGTTCCTTCGTCCGACTTTTTTCTATGGCTCAGCGAGCATACACCGCTTCCTGAAATGAGACTTGACAGCCCTGTCTACTTGTAGTAGAATATAGTTGTCTACTAAGAGTAGAAAAAGGAGGAACCCTATGGCAGAATACAAGCTCGGGGAAGTGGAGTCCATTTTCGCCGATATCATCTGGAAAAACGAACCTCTTTCCTCCCGCCGACTGGCGGAACTAGCGGAAGAACGCCTGAACTGGAAGCGCACCACCACATACACAATTCTAAAGCGGCTCTGCGATCGAGAACTGTTTCAGAACGAGAGCGGTAAGGTAACCTCTCTTGTTAGCCGAGAAGAATTCTATGCCCGACAAAGCGAGCAATTTGTGGAGGATACCTTCCAAGGTTCTCTTCCGGCTTTTCTGGCGGCGTTTGGCAGCCGGAAGAAGCTGTCTGACGCGGAAATCGATGAACTGCAAAGCATCATCGATTCCATGCGGGGGTGAGGGTATGCAGGCTGTTTTCGCGAAAATTCTCAACATGAGCATAACCGGCAGCATCGTCATTGCCGTGGTGCTGCTGGCGCGGCTTTTTCTGAAACGGGCGCCGAAAATCTATTCCTACGCCCTGTGGGCGGTGGTGCTGTTCCGGCTTTTGTGCCCGCTGTCCATCACCGCCGGGCTGTCCGTGCTGAAGCCCATCCCGGTGACCACCACTCCCGGCATCAGCTCCGTATCCTACCAGCCTGTTCAGCAGGCTGTCAAGTACAGCAGCAGAACTGTCATGGAAGTCCAGCAGGAGCAGATGCCCGTTCAGGAAGCAGAGCAACCGAAGCAGGGGGTTTCTCCCATGGAAATTGCTGCCTATCTCTGGCTGGCCGGGGCGTCCATGATGGCCCTTTACAGCGTTGCGCAGTATCTTGCTTTGCGGCACAGACTGGCGGAAGCGGTGCCACTGCGCGAGGAAATCTATCTTGCCGACAGCATTTCTTCCCCCTTCGTCATGGGAATTCTGCGGCCCAGAATCTACCTGACGTCCAGTACCCCTAGGCCTGAGCGCCGGTTCATCGTTGCCCACGAGCGGCACCATATCTGCCGGGGCGACCCCCTCTGGAAGCTGCTGGGCTACGCCGCGCTGTGCCTGCACTGGTTCAATCCGCTGGTGTGGCTGGCCTTTGCGCTGGCAGGGAAGGACATGGAAATGAGCTGTGATGAAGCGGTCATCAAGCGGCTGGGGGAACACATCCGGGCGGACTATTCTCAGGCGCTCCTGCGGCTGGCGACCCACAAGCGCATGGTTTCCGGGATGCCCCTTGCCTTCGGGGAGGGTGACACCAAAAGGCGGATGCTGAATATGGCAAAATGGAAGAAGCCGAAGGTCTGGGTGAGCATCCTCTGCGTTGCGCTGTGCCTTGTGATTCTGGCGGCCTGCGCATTGAATCCAAAGCAGGAGGAAAAGCCGCTGGAAGAAATGACCCGCACCACCGGCCCTGCCGATATTGGAGCTTGGGGGCTGTTTTTTATCCTTCCCGAGGGCTGCACCGAAGAAATGCAGGAAAAGGGTGACGGCAAATGGCGGGACAGCCGGGAAGGCTGTGTTATCATTATGACCGACGGTCAGAGTACGATTGGCGGTGTCATGGCATTCCCCATCCCGGAGAATTTCAGTGCGGACAACTGGGATTGGCTCCAGGAACTCGACCTGCCCGAGTGGCAGGATGAAACCCTGGGGTACTCTGCCGGCGGCGCGCCGGGCGATGAGGTCAGTGTGGAATTTTTCAGCGATGTGCCGGAAGGGCAGGAAAGAACCGTCCTGAATGAGCATAATCTCTACTTCTATGAGGGCTGGATTTATGACCTGTGGTTCGATAAGCTGACGGTGAAGCCCGAGGTCATGGACGCCATTCTGGACACCGTCAATCTGGGAGAGCCAAAATCGAATCATACGACCCTCCCCTATGAAATTGGTGAGCTGCCCCAGGGGTATGCCGCCGGCGTATCCGCAGAGGGCAATATTCTGATCAGCAATTGGAAGGGTATGGTCGGCTGCATTACCAGCTATCCGATCCCCGAGGGCGTGTATGACCCCAATGACGATGCCTACCTGTGGCTGGAGGATGTGGGCATCCCGGATTTGGAGAATCCATCCCTCACAATATCCGGTATGTTTTCCTGGGGCGGCAGCAATGGCTGCGCCCTCACCGTTGTGGACAATCTGGAAAATCCCACGGTGCAGCGCACCCATTATTTCCGATTTGCCGGGAATACCCTGTATGATTTCTGGCTGGATGATCTGACTGTAGACGAGGTTGCCCGCTCTGCCATCCAGCAGGCAGTGGTCTATCAGGGACCCGTGACACAGCAGGAAGCACCGCCCCAGCAGAAAGAGCTGACCTTCTATCTGGAGGGCATGGAGGAAAAGGCTATGGCAACCCTTTATGCCGGGGATGGGTATTCCCTCTACATTTTCGATGAGGATTGGGTCTATTACCTCGACGATGGTCAGCCCGTCTGGGAGAGCCGCTTTAACCCGGATGTGAAACTCAGCGTCATTCACCTGAAGGATATGCCACTTTCTGTGGCACAGGGGTGGGTGCGGCTTAAGTTTGAAGGCTTCGACCTCATCGAGGACAATCAGGGCGGTTTGGGCGGAACCAATGCCGAGAACATTATGGCGGATGTGCGGCTGATTCCTTCGCAAGACGATGTGTACGCAGTCAGCAGCATCTATCCCATGGAAGCGGCTGAGGGCTTTGGCACCCGGCTGGCAGTGATGGCAGACACATTTACCCTGACCTCCCCGACAGCGGGGGCGGAGTTGTCGGAAGAGGAGACTGCCTTTGCCAAGGCACAGGCGGTGATGCAGGGCTTGCAGGATGTACCCGTCCTGATTCAGACCGAGTGCCGCTATCAGAATACCCCCGAAAAGGACTATATTGAAACGTTCTGCTATGACAGCGAGATCGGCTTTCTTCATGTCACCACCACCGCCGACGGACTGGATCACGCGCAGCTCTACGTAAACGACCGTTACTATACCAATGCCGGCAGCGAGACAAGCCCGGAACCAATCTGGGTGGAAGCGCAAGCCCCTTCTGAGTTTAGCAGCCCGTGGCTGGGCAGCTTCAACTTCATCCGCCATTATGTGACCTACGTGGACACGCTATTGGATGGGGAGAAGACCCGCTACCTATTTCAGGTGAATGCCCCCTTTGAGGATACGCCGGGTGCGGCGAACGTCTACGCTGCCACCTTCGATTTTGACGCCGAGGGGAACTTTATTGACGTCTACCTGCAAATCAACATACTCATGGACGATGCTTACACCTTAACCCAGTCCATCGTTACCACAGACCCCCAGGTTATCACAACAAAGCTCAACGGCGAAATGATCCGTGCTATGAAATAACAGCCAGCGGCTCTCCATCCCGGGGAGCCGCTCAGCTTAGTTTTTTACCATATCCCACGACGGAAATATTTGTTGCAATTTTCCGATTTTCGGATTATAATTCACTCAAACACAAATCATCTACTACCGAAAACACAGCGGCTCCGTGAATTCTTCCATGCGCTGAGCTGGATGATTCCCTTCGGCCAGTGATCGCCGCCCACTATGACCGTACGAAAGCAACTATGGTTTGCACAGATATGGAGGAGAGTAGCATGGACTATATGATTGATTTTTGTATAAAAGTAAGCGAACAGAAGTGGATTAAGTCTTTGCGTAATGGTACAGTATCTTGAAATGAGATGCAAATGCAACCGATTGGAGGAGTAACTCCGATGGAATGCTGCTGAAAAACGCAGTCAGAACCCCAAATGGGTCGCAGCCTGCGTGTCCCCACCATGGTACAAAACTACATTATCATATTTGAAACCAGAAAAATACCGGGACAGCACTTTTTTAGCTGCCCCGGTATTTGTTTACGCATTGTCGTCATCGCACAGTTCTTCACCAAACAAAATCGACAGGTAATCTCTCCTGCCATATAGAATCCGGTCTACCATGACTTCCTCATTGTGAACGTGATAAAACGCCATATAGCTCCCGCAGACCAGATAGCGATAGGCAACAGGACTGCCGGGAATCAGAATCGGCGTTCCGGCTTCCGGAAACTGCTCCAAAGTATGCAGCTGGGTGGCGATCCGCTTCAAAGTCTGTCTGGATGCACTGGGATTGGAGAGGACTGAGGAAATGTAGCGGCGGGTTTCCTGCAAGTCTGCCTTTGCAGCAGCTGACAACTTTACCTTAGTCATGGATTCCCAGTTCCTTTTCCACATCCTCCAAAGAGAAGTACCCCTGCTCCTCCCCGGAGCGGCGGCCCTTTTCCAGCTCGGCCATCAGCTTCTGCATCGCCATTAGTTTTTCATACTGGCGGTATTCCTCCATGTCCAGAACCGCGTAGCGGCCGTGACCATTCTTGGTCAGAAACACCGGCTGTCCCACGGCAACATCCCGCAGAACCTCACCATAGTTGCGCAGATCGGACACAGGTTTGATGTTTGGCATAGCAAACGCCCCCTTTCATGGGAATATTATATGGAATTTATTCTAAAAAATCAACGATAAATTTTACGATAAATTAGGCAGGATGTCGCGAAACGCGACTCCCTTATCCCGGATGGCTTTTTAAGTTATCCCGGGATTGGAGTGGTTTTTTCGTTTTCTGACATAACGATAGTGGAGGACAAAAGCAGCGCAGATTACTTCCGCTTCTTTCGGTTCCCTTTCCCGTGCACCGGATACGGCACAGCTTTCCCGCGCTGATTATTGGGGCTTTTCAGGTGCTCGGATTTCTTCAGAATATTGATTTGTGTGACAAATTCCTCCGGGGTCAGCTTGTCATAATCAATGCCGAGAGTAGCCAGGAACAGCCGGGCTTTCTTTTCTTCCTCGGTGCCCTCGTAGTGCATGGCGGTCTCCATCTGCTTTTGGATAGCGGCAACAGGAGAAGTGGTATCGGCAGTGGTGGTGTCTTTCCTGTGGGCTTCCCGTATATCCTGCATGATACCGTCAATGTCCTTATGGACGACATAGGCAAAATAATCTTCTTCCCTGACCTGCGCCAACTCCAGGGTGCGCACATACAGATCATTCTCGCCGGGATTGTGTTTCTCTATGATCTGCTTCCGATTTGCTTCCAGAATAGAATTCATGTCATGGATGCGCATATCCGCAATCCGATCAACGAAGATTTCAATATCCACCAGAAAGCGCTGGAAATCCTTGTGCAGAGCCAGCTCAGACAGCAGCCGGTTGTTGAGCTTTCCGCTTTTCAAAAGATCAATTATGTCATCACCCAGATGCAGATCGTGCAGGTCTGTGTTTGGGTGATTTTTTGTTTCCGTTCAGTCCCAGCAGATAGTCCGTGGACACGCCGTAGTATTTTGCCAGCGTGACGATACTGAATGGGCTGATGTCCTTGAAGTCATCGGATTCATACTTGCCCAGTGCGGATTTGGAAATGCCGGTTTCTTCCGCAAGTTGCTCCAAAGTCAGATGCCGTTCCACCCGTAGATCCTTCAGTTTCTCCTGTATTGTCAGTTTTGTGTTCATAAAAGTTGTCTCCAAAACAGTTTTCTTCCATTATATCACGGCTGTCTATAACCGTGGAAATATCAAATTTTGTGGGTCTTTTCCATCCTTTTGGATATCCGGGAAAGACCCTTTTTTGTTGTAGAATACGGACAGATTCGCCTGCATTTGAGGCTACGGGTGAAGCTTGAAAATTGAATGACCGTCCGAAAGGGATATGTCCTCCGGGGAAGCATCGCGATGACCACGAGCGTGCCAATGGGGAGAAAACGCCGGGTGAAACTCCGGGCAGGAACTGGTTCGGGGAGAGCGGCAAGTACATATGGGAGCTGTCCTGTTTTTTGAAATGGGCTTGTCCTGCGATTCGCCTGTTTTCTGAAAATTTCCCCATAACCATAGTGAGAGGGTAAGCCCGGCAGCTTACGCTCCCCAAAAAAGGAGAAAGGAGGATGACTGCCTATGGCAAAAACAGAACGGGAACTGACTGTATCGGAGCGACGATCCATTCGGAAACTGGTAACCGGAAACTGCGCCAACTATGACAAGGAATACGGCTGTCTGCCGCTGGACTGCGAATGCCCCATGCTGTGCATCTGCTACACAAACAGCGCCATGTGCCGGTACTTCCGGGAATCGGTTCTGCCCAACGATCCGGAACTGGGAGCTGCCTTGCAGGCGATGCCCACAAAACGCTGTAAGCACTGTGGAAAGCCCTTTCCGGTCAGTGGGCGGAGGGTGTACTGCTCCGACAAATGCGCAGACGCTGCCCGCAAAAAGCAGACCGCCGCCAGAGTGCGAAAGCACAGGAACAAAGCAACGATGTAACGCTTTGCCCCGGAAAAAGCATTGCGGCGCAAGGACTATTCGGATCGGATTTGAAAAGGTGGTGTAGGTATATTCCCAAACCCTAAAATGCCCTGCAAATGGTTACAGGGCGCAAAACAAGAATCAGGAGATAAGAAAATGAACCAATTTGAAAGCGTAAAGGCAGCCGTTCCCCTGCGGGACGCTGCCAAACATTATGGGCTGACAGTGAGCCGAAACGGCATGACCTGCTGCCCATTCCACGAGGACCGGCACCCCAGTTTGAAGATGAACGAGGATTACTTCTTCTGCTTCGGCTGCGGAGCCAGCGGGGATGTCATCGACTTTACCGCACGACTGTTCGGCATCAGCCTCAAGGATGCCGCAACAAAACTCGCCGCTGATTTTGGCATCTCGGCGGAAACAAAGCAGGTTTTTATCCGGCAGAATCCACCTCGGCTGGAAGAACTGCGTTGCCGTCGGGCGCTGACAGACTATCTGCATCTATTGAAGAAATGGAAAACCCAATATGCACCCAACACGCCGGGGGACAGTCTGGATGACCGTTTTGTGGAAAGCTGCCAGCAGTACGACCGCATTGCGGGGCTTCTGGAAATGCTGGATGAAGCCAGACCCCCCCAGCGCAGCCATACTGTATCCGCTCTGACAGCAGACGGCAGCGCTGCTTTCTGGGAAGGTGTCGTGGCAGAGAATCGAAAGGAGGCAGGATACCGTGCAAAAGAACCCACAATCGCCTGATCTTCCCATCTGGTTTGACGGGAAGAACATCAACGAGGCGCTATTCTGTGAGGAGTTTCTGCGTGAGCACAGAATCATCTTCACAAACAGAGCTTTCTTCACGCCGGATGGTCAGGTGACGGACGATTTACCGCTGCGGGGAGAGATTTATGAAAGTCTCAAATCCTGCGCCGTCAACAACATCCCCAAGAAAATCAGCAATATCGTGGAGGTGCTGAAACTGGAAGCGCAAGCAGAGGATCTTCTGCCGGAGCCGGATCGGGTGCATCTGAGCAACGGCACGCTGCTCCTGGATGGAACATTCATCGAGGGTAAGCCAGAGATTGTCCGCAACCGTCTGCCGGTGGCATATAATCCGGACGCAAACGAGCCCGCCCGATGGATGTCCTTCCTGAATGACCTCCTCTACCCCGAGGACATTCCCACCCTACAGGAATTCATCGGCTACTGCCTGATTCCCAGTAACGCCGGGCAGCGAATGCTGATTCTCAAGGGTAGCGGCGGCGAGGGCAAGTCCCAGATCGGCGCTATGCTGGGCAGTCTCTTTGGGAGCAATATGAAGGACGGCAGCATCGGCAAAATCTCGGAGAATCGATTTGCCCGGGCGGATTTGGAGCACACCCTGCTGATGGTGGACGACGATATGCGCATGGAAGCACTGCGGCAGACAAATTATGTCAAGTCCATCGTCACGGCACAGGGCAAGATGGACCTGGAGCGCAAAGGTAAGCAGAGCTATCAGGGTTGGATGTATGCCCGGCTGCTGGCCTTTTCCAACGGCGATTTGCAGGCGCTCTATGACCGCAGTGACGGCTTCTACCGGCGGCAGCTCATGCTCACCACCAGACCGAAGCTCGCCGGACGGACAGATGATCCTTATCTGGGTGAAAAACTGAAAGCGGAAGTGGAGGGGATTTTCCTCTGGGCCTTTGCAGGCCTGCAGCGCCTGGCACTTAACAACTTCCGCTTCACAGAGAGTGAACGCGCCAGAGAAAATCAGGAAGCGGTGAAACGGGATAATAACAACATCTTTTCCTTTTTGGAATCCGATGGATATATCCAGCTCAAAGCAGATGCTTCCATCAGCTCCAAAGACCTGTATTCCATTTACCGAATGTGGTGTGATGAGAATGGGCTCTCACCCCTGAAAGCCCGGAGCTTCAGCGATGCTCTGGTTGCCCATGCAGGCAAATACAATCTGGAACACTGCAACAATATGACCAATCCAGCCGGGCGCAGGGTTTGGGGCTTCATGGGAATCGAGGCCGTGGCAAGACCCGATATAAACAGCTTTTGTGGTAATTCGCTGCGTACGTACGTACCGGACGAAGGGGACAAGTAACATCCCGCCGTACGTATGTACGCAGCAAAAAAACGCAAACTCTCCTTTACTGAAGCATATGGCAGCAATGTGGGGTAATCCCTTAGGAACTAAGGGCGCACTTCTATACGGGGTATTCCCCGTATGTGCGCTCTGTGAGACTGAACGCCCCGGGCACCTGAATGTCCGGGGTGTTTTGCGTCACTGCGTTCCGAACAGGGGGCTGCGCTCCCTTGCGCCGCTATGCGGCTATCCTTGCAGACTGTCAGTAATGCTGGCGATCATTTTTTATCCAAATCTTTTAGGAGGTTATTCAAAATGTCAAAACAGAAATCCCTATCCCAACTGGAAGCGGAGAAAGCCGCCTGTGAACGGCAGCTTGTCCAGCTCCAACACAAGGTACAGCAGTATGAAAACCGGATTGCCTACTGTGAGAAAGGCGAACGGCGAAAGCGTACCCAGCACATCCATATCCAGTATGACGGCATCGGATTCATCCCTCTGGACGAACTTCTGAAAGAAGAAACGGCGTGACCGAAGCCACGCCGTCCCTTGAAAACCAATGGTTTTCAGATTGTTGAATTTAACTGTCTTATGAACACCCCGCTAATAGCCGCCCCGCTTTTTCCCGAAATCCGCTTACCGTCGAAATACCGCCCGGACGGCAAGCATGACGCCCGCGATCACGGGCTGATGCACCAGATAAATAAGCAGCGCCTGTCTGCCGCAGGCAGTCAGGAAGGGGATCACGCCCCGGCTGGGGTCCACCCGGGGAAACTTTGACTTTCTGTCCCCGTACGCCCGGTGCCCCAGCACCGCCCCCAGCAGGAAAAAGCCCAACTGGGGAAACAGGGGAAAATAATCCGACGAGGAAAAAGTCTCCGTCTGGAACC
>OIZI01000499.1_pt1 | contig 20099 bp, 19 predicted proteins | sample 1588441 | NCBI WGS metagenome assembly OIZI01 (sample SAMN03283284) | human gut metagenome | biome: human-associated habitat; material: feces | host: Homo sapiens | place: Peru | collected 2012 | reverse complement strand
GCGGCGAGGCCTTCGAGGGCTACACCTCCGAGGAGATGAAGATGCAGAACGAGGGCCGCAAGATCCTGCACCTGCCCGACCTGAAGGTCAGCTGCACATGCGTCCGCGTTCCCGTGGTTCGCAGCCACAGCGTATCCATCGTGGTGCGTACCAAGGATAAGATCAGCGTGGCCGACGCCAAGGCCGCCATTGCCAAGGCGGCAGGCTGCCGCCTGGTGGACGATCTCAAGAACAAGCAGTATCCCATGCCGCTGGATACCTCCGATCAGGACATCGTGTTTGTGGGCCGCATCCGGGACGACCTTACCAGCGACAACGGCCTGAACCTCTGGTGCTGCGGCGATCAGGTGCGCAAGGGCGCCGCCACCAACACCGTGCAGATCGCCGAGCTGGCCATGGGCCTTTGATTTTTCAAATAAGAGAACCTCTTCATAAACAAGGAACAGGGCCGCGGCCCTGTTCCTTGTTTATTGCAGTCCTCTTCTGTTAGGCTGCTGTATCATTGTTTTTTTATGATATCCCGCACCACAAGCAAAACATGCTCCGGCGACAGCCGCTCGATCTCGCGGAGCAGCTCCTTCGACTTCTGCGGAGCGGCAGCGTCCGTGTTAAAGAACTCCTGCGGGGTGATGTTCAGGTAGTCGCAGATATAGAAAAAGCCCGTCATGGACGGCAGCGTCCGCTTGTTTTCGATCTTGTTGATATAGCTCTCGCTCTGCCCAAGAGAAAGGCTCATGTCCCGTGCGGAGACGCCCATCGGCTGCATATCAAGGGACTGTGCAAAGAAAGCAAACTGCTTCCATACCATGTCAGGTTCTTTTCCACCTACGATGAGGCGCTTGCCTTTGATGGCCGGGCGGTAGGTCTGTGCAAGATATGCGGCAAAAATCAGAACAGCTCGGAGGTGCAAAAAATGAATCTTGAGCATCCTTTTTTCAAGAAGCAACGTTCAATTAAAGCATTTAAGGCGTTTAGGGATGAGAGCTCTTTAGCGTACCATGCCCAAAAAGATGATCCTGCGGTGGCGGAACTCGATGCGGCGCTTATGTCCTGCCCGGATGAGTTAGCTGGCGCAGCTCCCTACCTTCGGGCGGGAAGATCGCTCAATGTAGGAGCTTGCTGTGTAGTTGCCCAGTACGAGGCAAAGATTGTCACAGCGCGATGCATCAGTGGCGCTGACATACCCGCCACACCTCTTTTTTCAGCGGAAAAGGTGGCTGCCATTCGGTCAGATCCAGAACTGCAGCATGATGCTGACGAGGCGCGCAAAATGGCAGGTGCGGCAAAAATAGCGTTGGATGACGCACAGCGTCAACTGGCAGAAGCCGAAGCCGATGTGGAAGAAAAATGCGCGGAAGCTGAGGCACGCCCCACCCCCGCTTCAGAGGCACAGAAAATATTGGATGGTAAGGTAGCGCAAACGATGGAGCTGCTGCAAAAATCCATCGCTGCTCGAAATGAACTCTATGCCGCGGGTATTATCTTTGGGAAATACCAAAATGCGGTTGCGCTGTCGTCTTTCTATGAATACCTTATGTCAGGGCGCTGCGAAAAGCTGGAGGGGACGAACGGTGCCTATAACCTGTACGAGTCGGAAGTTCGCGCCAATCGCGTCATTGAACAGTTGGATACGGTGATCGACTCGCTGGACCAAATAAAGGCCAACCAATACATGATGTACTCCGCCATGTGCAGCACGAAGCAGGAATTGACGCAGCTCAACGACACGATGAACAGCGCCTTGGCCGCGATATACAGCATAGAAAACAGCGCGTCAGATGCCGTCATACAACTGGAAGGCATTTCGCAGATCGGCACTACTATCGCCAAGAACAGCGATGTGATCGCGCACAACACCGCTGCCACCGCATATTATGCAAAGAAAAACGCTGAACTGACCAATGCGATGGGATATTTGGTTGCTTTGAGATAAGAGATATTCCTTGGGTACTAAAAAATAATTCTAATACGCAAAACAGGCGGCCTCCCCAATTAAGGAGGCCGCCTGTTTTTTTGCTGCGGCAAAATCCACAAAAGCCAATTTCTGCAACTTTTGCGGGCATTTTCCAAATCATTACAACAAAGCTTTTCGGCAAAATAACGAAAAGCCCTAAAACCATAATGGTTTCAGGGCTTTTGACGATGGTGCGCGGTACAGGACTCGAACCTGTGACCCCATGCACGTCAAGCATGTGCTCTAGCCAGCTGAGCTAACCGCGCGGACAACGGTAATATAATAGCGTATCTTGCCGGTTTTGTCAATAGCTATTCCGCAAAAAACGCAATTTTTTCTATCCGCGTCTCAGCTTCGCCCGGCATACTTCCGCAGCTGCTGCTCAAATTCCGGGCTGCGGGGACAGCTCACCGTGACCAGCTCCCCTGTCCGGGGATGGACAAAACGCAGCTCCACCGCCTGAAGGCACTGCCCCGCCAGTCCCGGCACCGGCTTTTTCGCGCCGTACACCGTGTCGCCCAGAATGGGGTGGCCGATGTAGGCCATGTGTACCCGGATCTGGTGGGTGCGGCCCGTTTCCAGACGGCAGCGCACGTGGGTCACGCCGTTATAGCGGGCGATGACCTCCCAATGGGTCACGGCGCGGCGGCCGTTGCGGGGCTCCACCGCCATCTTTTTCCGGTCGGAGGGATGCCGTCCGATGGGCGCGTCCACCGTGCCGCTGTCCTGCCGCAGATTGCCCATCACCAGACACTCGTATGTCCGGGCCAGCGTATGGTCGCTGAGCTGAGCGCTGAGTGCCAGATGGGCGGCGTCATTCTTGGCGGCGATGATCAGGCCGCTGGTGTCCCGGTCGATGCGGTGGACGATACCGGGCCGCTTCTCACCGCCGATGCCGGACAGCGAATCGCCGCAGTGATGCAGCAGGGCGTTGACCAGCGTGCCGTCGGGATGGCCCGGCGCAGGATGCACCACCAGCCCCACCGGCTTGTTCACCACGATCACGTCCTGATCCTCATACACCACGTCCAGCGGAATATCCTGCGGCTCCACGGCGATCTCCTCCGCCTCGGGGCGGGTGACTTCCACGGTCTCGCCGCCGGTCAGACGGTAGTTTTTCGCCGCGCTCGCGCCGTTCACAGCAACACCGCCGCTCTCCAGCAGCTTGGCCGCCGCGCTGCGGGTCAGGCCCTCCACATGGGCGGCCAGCCACGCGTCGATCCGGGCGCCCCGGTCTTCACTTGTCGCCGTCAGCGTCAGTTGCATCGTCTTTCTTCCTTGCGTCGTATTTTTCGTAGAACCACAGGTAGTACACCGCGCCCAGAATCACGCCCACCACCACGAAGCAGTCGGCCAGATTGAACACGGGGTAGTCGAACAGCAGCAGGTCGAACATATCCACCACGTAGCCGTTGGCGATGCGGTCGATGATATTGCCCACGCCGCCGCCCAAAATCAGCAGCGCCGCCGCGACGCCCAGCGGATGCCGCACGATCCGCCGCAGCAGCAGATAGGCCACCGCCACCAGCAGCACCGCAGTTACCGCCACCAGCAGCACCGTTTTGCCGGAAAAGCTTGACCACGCCGCGCCGTAATTGTGTACGCGGGTCAGCTGTAGAAAGCCCGGCAGGAAGCCGGTGCTCTGGCCCAGCTCCAGATGGCTGACCGTCCAGCTTTTCAGCAGCTGGTCGCAGCCGATCAGCGTCAGCACCACCACCGTATAAAGCGCATATATCATATCGTAGCCCTCGTTATCTTCAAAATGATCCCCTCTATCATAGCGCAAAGCCGCCGGATTTGCAAGCACAAGAGAAGTCCTCCCCTGCACACAGGCGGTTGACCGGCGCCGCAGCAGGGACACCATAAAATTGACAAAACATACAAAATGTTTGCCGAATATTTACTAAAAACAAAAAAGCTATTGCACGGAGAAAAACATATCTGCTATAATATATTATTATCGTATAGCATTTCAACAGTTTGCCCGGAAGGGAGATTTTCTATGGCGGAGCGTATTACAGCGCAGAAAGTATATGAATATGTAAGAGAGCAGATCGTTTCCAAGGCGCTTTTCCCTGGGAACCGCATTGTGGAGGATGAGCTGGCGGAGGCTCTGCACACCAGCCGCACCACTGTCCGCAATGGCATTGCCATCCTGAGCTATAACGGTCTGGTGGATGTGATCTCCAACTACGGTACCTTCGTGACGAAGCCCACTCTGTCTGACATGGAGCAGGCCTACGCCGTGCGCACCGTACTGGAGGTGGAGGCGATGCGGCTGGCTATCCCGCGGATCACCGAAGGCGCACTGCTCAGGATGGAAAAAAATCTGGAGGCACAGCGGGAGCTGACACGCAACTACTCCATGGCCACCTATGTGGATCTGAATTCCGCATTTCATCAGGAGATCGTGCAGGCCGCCGGCAACATCTACATGGAAAAATACCTGCGCGAGTTGTACAACAAAACCGCCGTCTTTCTGACGTTCTACGATACCTCCATTTCCAACATTAATTCTCTCAGCAGCCACGAGCAGATGTACCAGGCGCTGAAGGATCGGGACGAGGCCGCTGCGGTAGAGGCGCTGCGGCAGGACATGGTGTTTGCCACCGAATGCATCTGCATCAACTGAACATACCGCCATGGTAAAAGTGCCTGCGTACTATCCGGTACGCAGGCACTTTTTTTCTGAGTGTCTCTCTTGTCAGCTTTTTGCACAAAAAGCCCGAGAGGGAATCGTGTGTTTCTCCAAAAAACAGCAATTTTCACAAAAGGACTTGCGAAAACGCTCTTCATTGTGTACAATCAACAATACAATGTTGCATACAGTCAAATGCAGCGCTCTCACTCTTTTGAGCGGGAGGACAAAAAAGGTCGTAAGATCAAGATGAAAGAGGAGGAACCTATGAAAAAGATCACTGCTCTCTTGTTGGCGTGTCTGATGATGGTGTCCCTGCTGGCTGGCTGCGGCGGCGGCAGCACCAACACCAATGACAACGCGAACGTCGCACCGGAGGACAGAGTCCTTCACATGCGCACAACATCCGCGCTGCTGTCCACCGACTGGCAGGCTTCCACCCTGACCGACGACATGAAGATCCTGTGGGTTCATGTGTTTGAAGGTCTGTACGGCATGGACGAGGCCAACGGCGGCTACTTTAACCTGCTGGCCAAGGACATTGCCGTCAGCGAGGACGGCCTGACCTACACCGTTACGCTGCAGGACGCTACCTTCCAGAACGGAGACCCCCTGACTGCCGAGGATGTGGTGTTCAGCTATAAGCTGGCCATGGAGAACTCCCGCTTCAACTATGTTACCAGCTTCATCAGCGACATCACCGCGCAGGACGAAAAGACTGTTGTCTTTACGCTGGACTATCCCTATTCCGCCATCGCCCACACCTTCTGGACTATCAAGGTGGTCAGCCAGCGGGAGTATAATGAGATCGTCGCCTCCGGCAAGGAGTTCGGCACCGAGCCCCACACCGCCGGCACCGGCCCCTACATCCTGACCGAGTTCGATGCCAACTTCGTCAAGCTGAAGGCCTATGACGGCTACTGGAGAGGCGCTCCCGACATCAAGAACGTGGAGTACCGCGTCATTACCGAGAACGCCGCTGCCGTTATCGCTTTCAAGAACGGCGAGCTGGATTACTTCACCGACGTGCCCCTGACTGACTGGGAAAGCGTGAAGGCTGCCTCCGGCGAGAACAACGCCATGCTGAAGGCCAACGACATCCACTGGCTGGGCATCAACTACCTCTCTCCCACCAACAACAATATTCTGGGCAACGAAAAGGTGCGCGAGGCCATCTTCTGGGCGATCAACAAGGACGACTGCATCACGGCGGCCACTGCCGGCTACGGCTCTCCCGCCTATGAGTACATGCCCTCCGAGTACGTGGCTACCTCTCCCAACTACCGGGACGGCAAGTTTGCCACCTATGACTACGCTCCCGACAAGGCACACCAGTGCCTGCTGGACGCCGGCTTTACCGAGGAGCAGATCGCTTCCGGCATCGACGTCGGCACCATCCTGACCTATGGCGACGCCAGTCTGCCCAAGGGCAAGGAGTGCGTGGTCATTCAGGCCAATCTGGCCGCCTGCGGCATGAAGGCGGAAGTGGAGACCGGTGATTACTCCGCCGTGGGACCCCGTATGTACAGCCAGGACTATGACATGGCCATTTTCGCCGACAGCGGCAACTACGACTACAACAACATCCGTCAGCAGGTAGACTCCGAGTCCGTCGGTATGTATGTGGTACGCTTCAAGGACGACAAGAGTCCCTTCGACTGGCAGAAGATGGAGGAACTGGTGGATGCCGGTGTTGCCACTGCCGACACCAAGGAGCGCTATGACATCTATACCGAGCTGTGGAGCATGGTCATGGATACCAAGACCATCTACCCCATCCTGCATACCGGCGTGGGTGTGGCATGGTCTCAGAACATCAATGTCCCTGATGTACCTCCTCTGTACTATCACATTGAAAAGATGACCTGGGCCAACTGATCTGTTGGATCACACTGTCACATTCCAGTAAGCAAAGCACCCGGCGTCCTCGCTGCGCGCGGGGACGCCGGGTGCCTTATCATCAGGAGGAGCTATGTACAAATTTATCATAAAGCGTATTCTGTTCCTGATCCCCACCATCATCGGCGTGACCTTCATCATTTACGCGGTAATGAACATCACACCGGGCGATCCTGGCCGGGCGATTTTGGGAACCGGCGTATCTCAGGCAGACATCGACGCGTATAACCACGCGTTGGGGTATGATCTGCCGTTCCTGCAAAAATTCGGTCTCTACATCAAACGGATGGTGATAGACCAGGACTTCGGCATTTCCTATGTGACCAAGCAAAACGCGTTCCATGAGATCTGGCCCCGCTTTCTTGTCACGCTGAAGCTCAGCTTTCTGGGCGTATTTCTTTCGGCTATTATCGGTATCCCGCTGGGCATACAGGCGGCTGTGAAGCAGTATAAGCTGGCAGATACGATCCCGTCGCTGCTGGCGTTCCTGCTGGCGGCTGTCCCCACCTTCGTACTGGGGCTCGCCATGCTGTTTCTGTTCTGCGACAGGCTCAACTGGCTGCCCTCCTACGGCATCGATACCTTCAAACACTATATCATGCCGGCGCTGGCCATTTCGCTTCCGCCGGCGGCGCAGAATTTCCGCTTCACCAAATCCTCCATGCTGGAGGCTATCCGTCAGGACTACGTCCGCACGGCCCGCGCCAAGGGCGTGCCGGAGCGCACCGTGATCTGGAAGCACGTTCTGAAAAACGCGCTGCTGCCGGTGGTCACGCAGGTGGGCCTGAGTCTGGGTACCCTGATCTGCGGCGCCGTGGTGGCAGAGAAGATGTTCTCCATCCCCGGCATCGGCAGTCTGATCGTGGATCGCATTAACTTCAAAGATGAGCCGGTCATCATCGCCGGTACGATCCTGATCGCCGTATGCTTCACGCTGGTCATGCTGGTGGTGGACATTGCCTACGCCTTCATCGACCCGCGCATCCGCGCAAAATACAGCAAGACCAAGTAAAGGAGGGACGGTTTGATGGAAAACAATATCACAGCCGCCGCGCCCGCCAAGGCGGTCTATAAGCGTCCCAGTCAGGCCAAGGAGATCTGGCGCCGGTTCCGCAAGGGCAAAGGCGCCGTGGTGGGACTGATCTGTCTGGTCATTATTCTTCTGGCGGTTCTGGTGGGCCCGCTGCTGATCCCCTATGAAAACGCCACCACCCAGAACTTCTCCAACTATCTGGCAAAGCCCTCCGCCGAGCACCTGTTCGGCTGCGACGGGTATGGCCGCGATATTCTGGCCCGCGTGATCCACGGCGGCAAAACGTCGCTGGGCATCGCCATCCTCGCCACCATCACCTCCTGCATTTTTGGTAGCCTGCTGGGCGCTGTGGCCGGCTTCTTCGGCGGCAAGGTGGACGCGCTGATCATGCGTGCGCTGGACATCTTCATGTCCGTACCTGACATTCTCTTCACCATGGCGGTGGTCTACGCGCTGGGCGCCAACTTCATCAACCTGATGGTCGCCCTGACGCTGACATTCTTTACCAACTATGTCCGTCTTGTCCGCTCTCAGGTGCTGACGCTCTCGGAACAGGACTATGTGGAGGCGGCCCGTGCCGGCGGCGCAGGCGGCTTGCGGATCATTCTCAGCCACGTGCTGCCCAACTCTGTGGGCGTGATCATCGTCAATACGACGCTGAACGTGGCCAAGATCGTGATCTATGAATCCACCCTGAGCTTTCTGGGTCTGGGTATGCCGCAGCCCGCCCCTGAATGGGGTCAGATGTTGTCCGAGGCGCGTGAATTCATGAGCACCGCGCCGCATCTGCTGCTGTTCCCCGCGCTGGCTATCGTGCTGACCGCCTGCGCCATCAACCTTGTGGGCGATGGCCTGCGCGACGCGCTGGATCCGCACCTGAAGTCCTGACCATCGGGCAGAAAGGATGATAACATGAAGAAGAAGCAACAAGATACCGCGGAGGTCAAGCGGCTGACTGTCCCGGAGGGATACGACGGGCCGATGCTGGATATCCGCGACCTGCGGGTGATCTATAAAACCGATCTGGAAACGGTGGAGGCCATCAACGGCATCTCTCTGCGGATCGGCAAGGGCAAGACCTTCGGGCTGGTGGGTGAGACCGGCGCAGGCAAGACCACTACGGCGCTGTCTATTCTGCGGCTGCTGCCCCATAACACTGGCCGTATCCTCAACGGCGAGATCCTGTTCAACGGTGTGAACCTGCTGGACGAGGACGAGGAGGTCATGCGGGCCGTGCGCGGCAACCTGATCTCCATGGTGTTTCAGGATCCCATGTCCGCGCTGAACCCGGTATACACGGTGGGGGATCAGATCGGTGAGGCTGTGGCACTGCACAACCCTGACTTCACCAAGGAGCAGGTGGAGGAGCGTGTGGATGAGATGCTGAAGCTGGTGGGCATCATGCCCTCCCGCAAGCACGATTATCCCCATCAGTTTTCCGGCGGCATGAAGCAGCGCGTGGTCATTGCCATGGCGCTGTGCTGCGAGCCGGAGCTGCTGATCGCCGACGAGCCCACCACGGCGCTGGATGTGACCATTCAGGCGCAGGTGCTGGCCATGATCCGGGAACTGCGCGACCGTCTGGGCACCTCCATGCTGATGATCACTCACGATCTGGGTATTGTAGCTCAAACCTGCGACGATGTAGGCGTGATGTACGCCGGCGAGATCATCGAATCCGGCACGGTGGAGGATATCTTTCTGGGTGACAGGCACCATCCCTATACCGTGGGCCTGTTTGACTCCATTCCCAACCTGACCTCCCGTGCCACCCGGCTGAAGCCCATTCCCGGCCTGATGCCGGATCCCACGGCGCTGCCCGACGGCTGCGTTTTCGCCGACCGGTGCAGCCACTGCATGGAGATCTGCAGCACGCAGCACCCTCAGGTGTACACCAACGGCACCCACAAGCTGTGCTGCCATCTGTTTGACAAGGAGCTGGAGAGAGGAGGACAGGAAAATGGAACACAGGACTAACGAAACTCCTCTGCTGCAAACCATCGGACTGCAAAAGTACTTTAAGGTGCGCGGAAACTCCCTGCTCCACGCGGTGGACGGCATCGACCTGACGCTGTATTCCGGCCAGACGCTGGGCGTGGTGGGCGAATCCGGCTGCGGAAAGTCCACGCTGGGCCGCACGATCCTGAAGCTGATTGAGCCGACCGGCGGCCAGATCCTGTACAACGGCAAGGATATCACCAAGCTCAGCACTCGGAAAATGCACCCCTACCGCAAGGAAATGCAGATCATCTTCCAGGATCCCTATTCCAGCATTGACCCCAGAAAGTCTGTGATCGAGGTCATCGCGGAATATATGCTGATCCACAAGGTCTATAAGACCCAAGCCGAGGCGTTCAACCGCGCGGCGGAGCTGATGGATCTGGTGGGTCTGGCCCGCCGCTACACCAACTCCTATCCCCACGAGCTGGACGGCGGCCGCCGCCAGCGCATCGGCATCGCCCGTGCGCTGAGCCTGAACCCCAGGTTCATTGTGTGCGACGAGCCGGTGTCCGCTCTGGACGTATCCATCCAGGCGCAGATTCTGAACCTGCTGATGGATCTTCAGGACGAGCTGGATCTGGCCTACATGTTCGTGACCCACGACCTGTCGGTGGTCAAGCACATCTCCGACAGCATCATGGTCATGTATCTGGGCCGCTGCGTTGAGCTGGCACCCTCGGACGAGCTGTTTGCCAACCCCTTGCATCCCTATACCAAGGCGCTGCTGGCGGCGATCCCGGAGCCCGATTTGGAGCGCAGCCGCAGCAAAAAGCTGGAGGTCATCCGCGGTGAGGTCAGCAGTCCCATCGATCCCAAGCCCAGCTGCCGCTTTGCCGCCCGCTGCGAATACTGCAAAAGCTGCTGTACCGAGAGCAATCCAGAGTTTGTGGAGGTCTCTCCCGGACACTTTGTGTCCTGCTTTCTGGTCAATGACCGCTGATGTACCGTGTCAGGCGGCAGAACCGAAACAGGGAGAAGTTCTATGTATTTGACAGAGAATTTTGAACCGAGGCGCGTTCTTGAGCGCTTCGAGGATATCTGCGCCATCCCCCACGGCAGCGGCCACGAGCAGGCGCTGGGCGACTGGGTCATGGCGCTGGCGGAAAAACGGGGGCACGAGGCCATCCGCGACGCCGCCGGAAACATTCTGGTTCGCGTTGCCGCCTCCCCCGGCTGCGAGGCCGCACCGCCTATTCTGCTGCAGGGTCATCTGGACATGGTGCTGGCGCAGGAGGAGGGGCTGGGACGCGACATGATCCGCGAGCCGGTTCATCTGGTGCTGGAGGGCAGCATCCTGCGGGCTGACCGGACAACGCTGGGCGCGGACAACGCCGTGGGTCTGTGCCACATGCTGGCCTTGATGGACGCCGACGATCTGCGGCATCCGCCCATGGAGCTGCTTTTCACCGTCTGCGAGGAGGAGGGACTTCAGGGCATACAAGCCTTTGATCTATCCCAGCTTCGCGCCCGGCGGATGATCAACATGGACATGGGGGATCCCGACTGCATGGTGATCGGCAGCGCCGGAAGCGCCAAGCTGACGGTGAGCCGTCCGTGCCGTCACGCCTCCTGCCATGACGCAGGTCTGGAAATCTCCATCTCCGGTCTGCGGGGCGGCCACAGCGGCCTTCTGGCAGGAAAGAACCACATCAGTGCACTGCATCTTGCGGGCCGTGTTCTGGGAAAGCTGTGCGACGTGCAGCCTGTGCGGCTGATCCAGCTGGAGAGCGACGGCGGCAGCGGCATTCCCCGCAGCGCCTTGCTGCGAGTGGCCGTGCCGGACAAGGACGCCGCCATGACGCTGCTGCGGGACATGGCGCAAAGCCTTACGGACGAACTGCGGGAGGAACCCAGCTTTTCCATGTCCGCCGCGGAGACCGCCTGCGAGGCCGCAGCCTCCGCCGGGGACACCCGCGCTCTGGCTGATTTTCTTGTGCTGGTGCCCTATGACGTTACCATCCGCAGCACCCTGCATCCCGAGTGGGTGTTGTCCTCCGCGCTGCTGATGGCCGCCCGCTATGAGACGGGACACTTCTCCGGACTGCTGTCCATTCGCGCCAACCGGGACGAGTACTTTGAAGGCACGATGCTGCGCATCAGTACCCTGTGCCGCATGACCGGCGTCACCGCCGCCATGCAGGGCAAATGGATCCCCGCATGGCCGGAAAGTACCGACACGCCGCTGCAAACCGCCTGCCGGGATACCTTCCATGCGCTGTTCCACCGCGAAATGCAGCAGGAGGTAGAGCACGGTACGGTAGAGGTCAGCGTGATCGCCAAGGCGATCCCCGACATGGATATCGTGGGCTTTGCTCCCAAGTCAAGAGGCGCCCACACACCGCAGGAGCACCTGTATCTGGACACAATGGAACCCTTCTGGAAACATCTTACCGCGCTGCTGGCAAGCCTGTGCGAAGGATAAAGCTATATTTGTTTAAAGAGGTATGAAACTATGATTATTGGTGTATTAAAAGAGATCAAGCCCAATGAGTACCGTGTTGCCGCCGTTCCCGCAACAGTAACTGAGATCGTGCGCCACGGCCATACCGTTTACGTAGAGTCCGGTGCCGGACTGGGCAGCGGCTATTCTGACAGCGATTATCAGGCGGCAGGCGCCATCATCGCGGACACCGACACCGTCTGGGAGAATGCCGATCTGTTCTACAAGGTCAAGGAGCTGTTCCCCCAGGAGTTCAAGTGGATGAACAAGGATAAGATCCTGTTCACCTACATCCACTCCAACGCCCACCCCGCCGAGACCGACTGCCTGCTGGACAGCCACGTTTCCGCCGTGGCCTACGAGGACGTTCCCGACAAAAACGGCCACTTCCCCCTGCTGCGCCCCATGAGTGAGCTGGCCGGTAAGGGAGGTTTTCTGGCGGCGCTGCACTATATGCAGTCCGTGAACGGCGGCCCCGGCAAGCTGCTGGCCAATGTAGCCGGTGTGGAGTGCCCCGTCATCACCTGTCTGGGCTGCGGCAATATCGGCGTAGGCGTGGCCGAGCTGGCCTGCGGCTTCGGCAACGAAGTACGGATCCTTGACGTGAACATGGACGTGATGCTGGAAGCTAAGAAGCATCTGCCCGATGTGAGCTTCATGATCTCCAACCGGGCCAATCTGGAAAAGTGCCTGCGGGAGTCCGATGTGATCGTCAATGGTATCCAGTGGGCAAAGGACCGGAAGGATCACATCATCTACCGCGAGGATCTGAAGCTGATGAAGAAGGGCGCCATGATCGTGGACGTGGCCTGTGACGACGAGGGCGCTGTGGAGACCTGCCGCAGCACCACCCATGACGATCCCGTGTACAAGGAGGAGGGCATCCTCCACTATTGCGTGGATAATATTCCCTCCGCTTTCGCCCAGACCGCCTCCATCACACTGGCCAACGCCACCTGCCCCATGCTGCTGCAGATCGCCGACAAGGGCTTCAAGAAGGCCATTGAGGAGAATCCCTATCTCCGCGCCGGTATGACCTGCTATGACGGCAAGCTGACGCTGAAGGAAACCGCCCTGAAGCAGAATCGTCCCTGGACAGACGCGGAAGATCTAATCAAGGTCTGGTAATATACAGTACTGTGCCCAGCACCGTGGAAATATCCTCCGGCTATCCCGGAGGATATTTCTCGATTTTTATCTCTGCTCTCTGTAGGGGTAGAAAGGACGTCTGAATATGAACACAACAAGCAGAAAAGGGTCGATGACGCTGGCGCTTTGCTGCGGCGTCACCGGCAACGTCATCTGGGGAGCCAGCTATCTCTTTACGCGGATCGCGCAGCAGGAGGCGCCGCCTATGGTGCAGATGTCCCTGCGGTTTCTGCTGGCGTTTCTGCTGCTGAACCTCATGATGCTTTTCGGCTGGGAAAAGATTCGGCTGCGGGGGAAAAATCTGCGGCCGCTCATCGTGCTCTCCTGCGTGGAGCCCATCTACTTCTTCTTTGAGAGCTACGGCATCTACTATTCCAACAGCACCTTTGCCGGCGTTACGCTGGCCATCGTCCCCGTCATCGCCATCGGCATGGGTGTACTGATCCTGAAGGAATACCCCACGCGGAAGCAATTTCTTCTCTGCTTTGTCCCCATCGCGGGTGTGATCCTTGTGACCATTGCCGGCTCCGGATTGGGCGCGGTGCAGCCCATCGGCGTGGTGCTGGTCTTTGGTGCCTGTCTGTTTGCCGCCTTTTACCGGGTGTATAACAAGGATTCCTCGGCGGAATTTACCGCCTTTGAGCGCTCCTATTTCGTGATCGGCATGTGTATGCTGGTATTCACCGTTGCGGCGCTCTGCATGGAGCGCGGCGATCTGACACCCTTTGCGGCGGCGCTCCACAGTAAACGGTTTGTGCTGTCCACACTGGTGCTGAGCGTATTCTGCTCCGTCGCCGCCAATATTCTTGTGAACTACAGCGCCTCTATTCTTCCTATGGCCATTTTCTCCAATCTGGGAAGTCTCATCACCGTCTGTGCCATGTTTCTGGGCATCATCTTTCTGGATGAACCGACAAACGCCATGAGTCTTGTTGGCTCCGCCATGGTGCTGGTGGGCCTGTTCCTCATTGCCCGTGTCAGCGGAGAAAACTCCCGGAAGCCGAAGAAGGAATCCCCGCAGAGGCCCGACGGTCAATCATGAAATCACATTAAAACGCAGCAAGCCCACCCCATCAAGGGGTGGGCTTATTATGTTCGCCTTATTTTGTAGGCGTGACCATCTTTTCCGGCTGCACGATCCGGTCATACGCTTCCTCCGACAGACTTCCTCTGGCCAGCACGGCTTCCCTGAGGGTAAGCCCCTCCTGCAATGCCTTTTTGGCGCAGGCGGCGGCCTCCTCATAGCCGATCTCGGGGGTCAGGCAGGTGACCAGCATCAGCGAATTGTTCAGGTTTTCCTCCATCCGCCGCGCGTTGGGGGTGATGCCGTCCACACAGTGGACGCGGAAGGAATCCATGGCGTCTGCCAGCAGATTGCAGGACAGCAGGAAGTTGTACGCCGACACCGGCAGGAACACGTTCAGCTGGAAATTGCCCTGCGAGGCCGCCACGCTGATGGCGGTATCGTTGCCCATGACCTGCACGGCCACCATGGTCAGCGCCTCGCACTGGGTGGGATTGACCTTGCCCGGCATAATGCTGCTGCCCGGCTCGTTGGCGGGGATGTTCAGCTCGCCGATGCCGCAGCGCGGACCGCTGGCCTCCCAGCGGATATCGTTGGCGATCTTCATCAGATTACAGGCCAGCGCTTTCAGCGCACCGTGGGCAAAAACCAGCGCATCCTTCGCGGTAAGGGCGTGGAATTTGTTTTCATCCGGAATAAATGCCACACCGGTCAGCACGGAAAGCTTCCGGCATACCGCCGCGTCAAAGCCCTGCGGCGCGTTCAGCCCCGTGCCCACGGCAGTACCGCCGATGGCCAGCCTGCGCAGCTCCGTCAGGCTGCTCTCCAGCATCCGGCAGGGCGCCGCCACCATCTCGCGCCAGCCGGAAACCTCCTGCGCGAAGCGGATAGGCGTGGCGTCCTGCAAATGGGTACGCCCGATTTTGATGATCTCCGGATACGCCTCCTCCAGCCCCTTGAAGGACTTCTCCAGCCGCTGCGCGGCAGGCAGCACCTTCTGAGAAACGGCCAGCACGGCGGCAATGTGCAGCGCCGAGGGATAGGTGTCGTTGCTGGACTGGGAGCGGTTGGCGTGGTCGTTGGGGTGCACTGTGACGCCGTGATCCGCCGCAATGTGGCTGATGACCTCGTTGACGTTCATGTTGGTCTGGGTGCCGCTGCCGGTCTGCCAGACCACAAGAGGAAACTCCTCATCCCACTTCCCTGTCCGGATCTCCTGACAGGCCCGCGCAATCACGTTCACCTGCTCTTTGCTGAGCAGCCCGTCCTCAAAATTCGCCTGTGCGCAGGCCTCCTTGAGATAGGCGAAGGCGGTGATGATCTCCTGCGGCTGGCGCTGGCCGCCGATTTTGAAATTGTCCTTGCTTCGCTGGGTCTGCGCGCCCCAATGGCGCCCGGCAGGCACCTGCACCTGCCCCATGGTGTCGTGTTCGATTCGATATTTCATAGTCGTTTCCTATTTAATTTAGATACGGGCCACGCCGTCTTTCCTCGCGGCCTCTGCGGCAGCGTGAGCCACCGCGTCCCGAAGACGGGGATCAAACGCCTTGGGAAGAATATAATCGGCGGTCAGCTCCTCGTCGCTGACGAGACCGGCAATGGCATACGCGGAGGCGATCTTCATATTCTCGGTGATCTGGCTGGCCCGGACGTCCAGTGCGCCGCGGAAAATACCGGGGAAGCAGAGCACATTGTTGATCTGGTTGGGATAGTCGCTGCGGCCGGTGGACACCACCGCCGCACCAGCGGCCTTGGCCTCGTCGGGGAAGATCTCCGGCGTGGGATTGGCGCAGGCGAAGATGATGGGATCCTTGGCCATGGTGCGGATCATGTCCGCTGTCAGCACCCCCGGTGCCGAGACGCCGATAAACACGTCGGCGCCCTTGATGACCTCGGCCAGCGTACCGGACTGCTTTTCGCGGTTCGTCACGGCGGCGATAGCCTGCTTGGCGGGGTTCAGCCCCTCGCGCCCCTCATAGATGGCGCCGGAGCGGTCGGTCATGATGACGTTTTTCAGGCCCATACTCAGCATCAGCTTGATGATAGCCGTTCCTGCCGCACCCGCACCGCTGGTGACGATCTTCACGTCCTCCAGCCTTTTGCCCACCACCTTGAGAGCGTTGATAAGGCCCGCCAGCGTGATCACGGCAGTGCCGTGCTGGTCGTCATGGAATACGGGGATATCGCACGCGGCCTTGAGCCGTTCCTCGATCTCGAAACAGCGGGGCGCGGAAATGTCCTCCAGATTGATGCCGCCGAAGCTGCCGGCCAGCAGGGAAACCGTCTTTACAATGTCATCCACGTTTTTGCTGCGGATGCACAGCGGGATGGCGTCCACGCCGCCGAACTCCTTAAAGAGCACACATTTGCCCTCCATCACGGGCATACCGGCTTCGGGACCGATATCGCCCAGTCCCAGCACGGCGGTGCCGTCCGTGACCACCGCCACCGTGTTCCAGCGGCGGGTGAGCTCATAGCTTTTGCGGATATCCTTCTGGATCTCCAAACAGGGCTGTGCGACGCCCGGCGTATATGCGAGGGACAAGGCCTCTTTGCTGTCCACCTTTGCGCGGGAAACGATCTCGATCTTGCCGCGCAGCTGCTCATGCAGCTTCAGCGATTCTGTTGCATAATCCATGTGTTTCGCCCTTTCGTCTTGTACTTTAACCTACAAGATAAAGCCAATGGGTGTATTTGTCAAATCTTTTTTCTCCGGCCAAAGGGAAAAGCTTTCACGGCCACAAAGCGGAACACCGACCGCAAATTTTCCAAGATTGCAAGGAAAGATTCCGTATCGCTGAACGCACAGGATTGACGGAGAAACCAGATTCCATTACACTATATATTAGTATAGTTCCGGCTATTGGCAAAAGCGTACCGACGCTTTTCCTTTTCCGCCACGTTATTCTATTATAAATATAACGTAATCAAGGAGGACTGACCGTGATTTTTTATACCGCCGATCTTCACTTTCTCTATGAGCCGCTGCTGTCCTCCCGGCCCTTTGCCACAGTGGAGGAGATGGACGAGACGCTGATCCGCAATTGGAACAAAACGGTATCGCCGGACGACACCGTGTATCTGGTGGGCGATATCGGGTATAACGAGGGGCAGGTTCCCTACCAGCTGCTCTCCCGCCTGACGGGACACAAGCACCTGATCCGAGGCAACCACGACACCGGGTACGAGGATGCCGCCTCCCTCTACCGCTATTTCGAGACCATCACCGACTTCAATGAGATCGACGACGGCGAGACCCATATTCTGCTGTGCCACTACCCCATCATCTACCGCAAGCGGGGCTATATGATCCACGGCCACATCCACCAGAGCCGGGGACAGGAGTACCATCTGCTGAAGGAGCTGCCCCGCGTGCTGAATGCCGGGGTGGATATCAACTTCTACCGCCCCGTGACGCTGGACGAGCTGATCGAAAACAACCGCGCCTTCTACAGCGGTGAGTGGGATGACCTGATCCCTCCGCCGCCCCGCACGCCCCGGGGCGATAAGGGCTGGCTTCCGGCCACGCCGGACTTCCGCCCCATCCCGGAGCGGCCAAACGGCCAATGAAAGGAGCATGCCCCATGGAGCAGGAAAAACGGGACAGCGTGAAATCGCTGGGCAAGGCGCTGCATCTGATCGACATTATCAATCAGGCCCGCACCCCCATGACCCTCATGAGCCTGAGTCAAGTCTCCGGCTTTTCCAAAAGCACCGTCTACGCGCTGCTGAGCACCCTGCGCAGCTACGACTGCATCCGGCAGAGCAGCGACGGCCGCTACTATCTGGGTACGCGGCTGTTTGAGTGGGGCTGCGGCGTGTCGGCGTCGTGGGAGCTGAACAACGTAGCCCGGCCCTATCTGGAAAAGCTGGCGGCCCACACCGACGCCACGGCGCTGCTGAGCCGTATCGAGGGAAACAGCGTGGTGGTCATCGACCAGTCCACCGCCATGTGCGGCGGCATCTACGTCACCACCGAGATCGGAACCCACCTGCCGCTGCACGCCACCTCTCAGGGGAAACTGCTGCTGGCGGCCATGTCGGACGCCTCGGCCAAGGCATTTCTCAGCGGCGCGGGGCAGCTGGAGTCCTTCACGCCCCACACCATCGTGGAGCAGGAGAGCATCCTGCGGGAGCTGGGGCAAATTCGCGCCAACGGCTACGCCGTGGAAAACGGCGAATACAAGATCGGCCTGCGGTCGGTCTCCGCGCCGGTTTACGACCGCTGCGGCGTCATGAGCTACGCGCTCAGCGTGGTGGGACTGTTCCGCAAGGTGCGCTCTCAGGAATTTGAGGAAGTGGTGGCCTGCGTCAGCGCCACGGCACGGCAGCTGTCGGAGGCCATCGGCTACCGTGGCTACCGCACGCCGCTGCCAAGAAAGGGACAGAAACAATGACAACACGAACCAGAATTACCGCGCTGCTGTTGGCGGACGTGAATCAGGACGGCCTGCGGAACGCACAGGATGTGCAGCGGCTGTACGAACAGCTGACGGGTACTGCCTGAAACAAAAGATTCCGCAATGCGGAACAAAAATTCCGTTATACGGTGTCCGCCGCGTTGACGGAATACGGTAAAAATCGGTAAAATGTGAATAGGGCGAATGTTGCCCTATCACTTTTATACTTCGTTGTTCCGTAAAAAGAACAACGAGCAAAAAAATGAAAAAGGAAAGGAAACAACACACATGAGAGTGAAACATTCTCTAAAGCGGCTGACTTCGCTGCTGCTGTGTCTGGTCATGCTGATGCAGACAGTGGTAGTGGCGTCGGCAGTTGGGTTCAACCCCAAAGCTGAGACGCCTGAACCTACGGCGGCAGATGCCTTCGAGTTCAGCAAAGGAACGATCACGGATTATGTCGGCAGCGACACCAACGTGGTCATTCCCGCCGCCATTGACGGCACGCCTGTTACCTCAATCGGACAGGCCGCGTTTATGGACAAGAGCATCGAAAATGTTGTGATCCCCAGCACTGTTAAGTATGTGGGCGACTACGCTTTCGATGCGTGCGACGATCTGAACAGCCTGTATTTCTATGGCGATGTCCCGAGCAATCTGGATAGTGCCACTTATGATATGGATACGAGTGTCACCATTTACTGCAAGAATACGTATCAGAGCGACTATGAGTATGAAGTGGGCGACTATTTCTCCGTGTCCGGCAGCATTAAGAGCACGCTGGAAGACCCCGCCTAGGGAAGTATCATTGTCCCTGAATCGTTTCATCGCCTTATCCGTAGCAAGCGGATATTTCAGAATGGTTCGGAATCGCTACCAACCTTGCTTTCCGTGATAACCCTTGTGGGCAGGAAGTTCGTGGCGCACCTTCATCCGGCTGGGGTTTTCGTCTCCGCGCAGGAATGTATCTGATGAATGTATATAAAATTTTCAAGGTTCACGGAAGGCTCATCGCCTTCTCACTTTCCCTTTGCCGAATTTTTTTGCGAGATTCCCACACTTTTTCAAAAAAATTTTTGTGCCGGTTCCAGAAAACAAAAAAGCGCCCACTGCACCTGTTTAGTAGGCGTAGTGAGCGCAAAAAATAAGACCGATAATGTACAATAACTTGCGCAAATTGAAAACCGCATAAAAGAAGACATAGCTTGCAGGCTCTGGTAGAATGAAGTTACCACACACCATTCTGAAAGGAGACAGCAAACTATGTCCGAGAAAATTGTACAGCTGAATGAGGAAATTATCAAGGGGCAAATCAAGGAATTGGTTCGCGGCAGCGTGGAGGAAACCCTGAACGAGCTGCTGGAAAAGGAGGCGGAGTCGCTGACCCAAGCCGCCCGCTATGAGCGCAGCGAGGCCCGTCAGGGCTACCGCAGCGGCCACTATGACCGCAACCTCACCACGACCTCCGGCGACGTCACGCTCCACATGCCGCGGCTCAAGGGCGTATCCTTCGAGACTGCCATCATCGAGCGGTATCGCCGCCGGGAGAGCAGCGTGGAGG
>OIZI01000493.1_pt1 | contig 20306 bp, 15 predicted proteins | sample 1588441 | NCBI WGS metagenome assembly OIZI01 (sample SAMN03283284) | human gut metagenome | biome: human-associated habitat; material: feces | host: Homo sapiens | place: Peru | collected 2012 | reverse complement strand
ATGCCTTTACCAAGCTGCGCTTCGAGGCGGAGTTCCAGCAGCTGTCCCCCGGCGGGGCCATCAGCTACGTGGAAGTGCCCAATATGCAGAATAATATCGACGCGGTGCTGGAAGTGATGCAGTTCATCTATGACAACATCATGTACGCCGAGCTGAATACCAAGTCCGACTACTGCCAGGTCTGCGGCTACGACGGCGAGATTGAAATCCAGGAGGATGACCACAAGCTGGTCTGGGTCTGCCCCCAGTGCGGCAACCGGGACCAGAACAAGATGAATGTGGCCAGACGTACCTGCGGCTATATCGGCACTCAGTTCTGGAATCAGGGAAGAACCCAGGAGATCAAAGACCGGGTCCTGCACCTGTAAGGCGAATATCCAAAATCACGGAGCGGCAAAGAGAACCGCTCCGTGATTTTGTGCAGACTGGTTAGTTGACGCTAACTAAAAAGGGTGCTATAATCTGCAAAAGAAAGGTGGAATGCAATATGGTAAAGACAACCATTCAGGTAGACGGGATGATGTGCGGCATGTGCGAAAGCCACATCAACGATGCCATTCGTCAGGCGGTCAAGGTCAACAAGGTGACCTCTTCCCATACAAAAGGCGAGACGGTGCTCATCACCGAGGAAACTGTTGACGAAGCGGCTGTCCGGGCAGCCATCGAAAAGACCGGCTACCAGGTCAAGGGTATTCATTCTGAGCCCTATGAAAAGAAGGGCTTCTCCCTGTTCCGGAAGAAGTGAAGAAATGGCGGCCCACCGGCCGCCATTTCATATACTACCCAAACGCGATGTTCAATAGCTTCTCCATTTCCTCGTAATTTCCCCAGTAGTCTACCACGTCGTAGCTGCTGGGGTTATCCATATAGGGATGGGAAACCCGAAGCGCGCCGGTGAGGACACACAGAACCCGCCTGCCCCCATATTCGGCGGTAACGGCCAGATCGGCGTAGTCCCCAGATCGGGCGGCGAGGCCGCCGGTGACCCGGCTGTCCTGGGAAATATGGCTCAGCACCAGGGGGGTCCCGGGAAGCAGGGCGTTCGCAGAATAGACAAGCTCCTGGGTGCTGGGGACCGTATAGGAGGCGGCGTGCCAGATTTTGTTCAGCAGGGGCTTTTCCAGCATGGTGCTGATCAGCTTGGCAAGGCCTTCGATGGGAAGCGTTCCCGTGTCCTGGTTGTAAAGCCCCCGGAAGGGCTCCCGTTGACAGACTTCCATGGTTACCGCGTTCATCTGTTCCACGGCCGCCGCCTCGCCGCCAAACACGGAATAGGCAAGGGCATAGGCCGAATCGTATTGATTGAACAGAAGCATTCGGTAGAGATGGTCCTGAACCGTCAGCCCGTCCAGAACATCCTTCTGAAGGGGATAGCTGCCAGAGTCCCAGGAACCGGGGATGGGCGCGTAGACAAGAGTGCTTTCCGGGTCTGGTACGGCCTGAACCACCGCAATGGCCAGCGCCACACGGCCCCAGCCGCCCGCGTTTACAAAACCGCCAACCTGTCCGGGATAGGAAATTTGATTGCTGTCTTGGTCCAGAATCAGGGTTCCCAGGGCATTGAGGCAAGTATTGGCGGTGGCGTCCCAATTCCGCGCCCAGTTCTGAATGAATCCGAGAATCTCCTCGCCGGAGAAGCCCAGAACGCGCATTGCATGGGTCCCGTCCCTGCTATACAGGTCAAAGCCATCCCGCCCGCTGCGAATGACAAGGACCCGGCCGTCATAGCCTGTGATCCGGCAGCCTACGTCAATCTCCTCCGGCCCCGGGGCGGGGGTGTCCTCTGCCGCAATGGTCCAGGCATCCGTGGACCAGAGAAGGTCGAAAAAGCTGCCCTGATGGGTTCCTTCCGGAATGGCCTCCATGTGGAAACACGCTACGCTTTTCGGCACGGCGAAGAAGCGGAGTTCGTATTGAATCTGCGCAAGCTCGGAGGATTCGTGCATAAAAACGTCGCTTTGAAAATCCGCCTCCCGGAGATTTTCCCGCAGAGAATCCGGAATGTCATAGACGTTTTGAATGACCTTGTATTCTCCGTCCAGTTTCCCGACAAAAAGGTAAATAGGTTCCGAAAGGCCGTCACAGGAGACGGAAAAGGCCCACAGTTTGTCGTTGATGCGCTGCTGGGAATCTATGGTGCAGATATCGGTGGAAGGGGCATAAGCTTCCTTTTGACGGGCGTAGATACCTTCATTCGGGAAATAGAGGAATTGAGCGTAGTTAGAAAAGCTTTCCTGTCTACAGGCATCCAGATAGCGCCGCAAAAAGTCGGCAGCCTTTTGTGCTTCCGAGGGGTCTTGTTCCTCTGCTCCCATGGAGGATAGACCGCTCTGATTGGAAAATGTCTTATCTTCGCTTTTGGGGCTTGTCGCGAAACAGCATACAAAAATTACCGCCAGCATAACGGCAAGCAGGCAGATCCACAACTTTGTATTTTTCGTTTGCAGGATATTGGCAATCCGTGCTTTGATGCCGCTTTGGCTGAACGCCACCGGGCAGATGGGGAAGGTCCCCTTCGGCGCGGCACATAGCAATAGGGTACAGGCGTAGCTTTTTCGCTGACAATGATCCATCCCCTTGACGGCCCGCTCGTCGCAGGCCATCTCTAGGTCCTGGCAGAACAGCCAGTAGCCGCACCAGACCAAGGGATGGAACCAGTAGACGCTGAGAAGCAGGAAGCCCAGCATTTTCCACCAGGCGTCCCCATGGCGAAGGTGAGCCTTTTCGTGGGCCAGCACATAGGTTCTTGCTTCCGGGTTTAAACCGGAGGGCAGGTAGATGCGGGGCCGGAACAGCCCCAGGAGGAAGGGAGCGGGGATTCCGTCGCAGAGGTATACATTTCCATCCAGCCGCAGACTGACGGAGAGTTTTTTTCGCAGCCGCAAATATGCAGCGAGGCAGTAGGTAAGCATTCCCGCTGCGCCTAGAAGCCACAGAAGGGTGCAGACCACGAGAAGTCCATTTTCCGTGCCGTTTGGGCCTGTGAAGGGGGCCTGTGCGGCGGATGCCTGAGAGGCGGCGGGGAGGACTTTTTGGGAAAAACTCGGTTGAGGAGCAACGGCAGGGGCGGGGACGGTTGCCGTTGGAACCGGCATCTCGGAAAGATTGCGGGGGGAAATCACTGTGCTGCCGGTTAGGATCGAAACCGCCTCGGTTTTGGGCATCAGGCTCAACGAGCTTTCCAAGGAGAAGGGAATCGCCAGCCGCAGGGCAACCAGCGCCCAAAGGAGCAGCTGGGGATTTTTGGGAAGCTTTCGAAAAAGAAAACGAAGCACAATTACCGCCAGAATCAGAAAGCTTGCGGTGATGCCTCGGTTGAACAGGAACAGAAAAAGGGCTGTCATGGTTACCCCTCCTTTTCATAGGCATCGATCATGGCCCGGATATCCCGGATATCCTTTTGGGACAGGGGGCCTCCTTGGGCAAAGGCGGCGAGAAAGGCGGGAAGAGAGCCGGAAAAAGCATCCTCCACAAATTGGTGGCTTTGAATGGCCTGAACCGCCTGCTTGGTTTTTACCACGGTGACGGTGCCGCCGTCGTTGCGGAAAATTCCCTTGTCACAGAGCTTTTTCAGAACCGTATAGGTAGTTGATTTTTTCCATTCCAGCTCCTGGGCGCAGAGCTTCACCAGCTCCCCGGAGGAAATGGGGGCGTTCGCCCAAATCAGTTCGGCAAAACGGGTTTCTACAGGACCCAGCTTCATTTCATCCATAAAAATCTTTCTCCTTTTGGTTTATTATCTATAGACCACGTGAAAAGTCTATCATGAATAGACCACAATGTCAAGTGTCTACGGCATCTTTATAAAACTTTAAAAAGCTGCCGCAAAATCGAATCCCAAAGGGAAACAATTTTGCGGCAGCCTTTTGTGTTATTTGTAGATATCCTCCAAATAGCTGGACAGGGCTACGGTTTCCTTGGAAATGAGCTCGCCGGTGTCTTTGTCGTACTTGCTTTTGAAGGTTTTGACGTGCCGTCCGCCCACGGAATAGGTCATTTCGATGGTGTAGTTCCGGGTTTCGGTGCCGAGAATGGTAACCTTTACCAGGTCGTCGGTCTCCTCGGCAACGATTTTTACGGGCATGGGGGAGTCGTTGCGCATTTTCAGGTCCGTAAAGCCCCAGTTGACGGTTGCATCCATGCCCAGGGGGATGTAGCGCACGGGATAGCCGTGGTTGACCCGCTCCAGAATGGTGAGCTCAGCGTAGACGCTGGCCAGGTACAGCGTGGAGCTCACCTGGCAGATGCCGCCGCCGGGTGAGTCCACCAGTGTAGTGCCGGAGTAGGCGGGGGCGGGCAGCCAGCCCTTTTCCTTGGTCCGCTCGCCCAGGGTTTCGTTGTAGGAGAATTCCTGCCCGGGCTGGAGCACCAGACCGTTCAGCATTTCACAGGCCTTTTTCAGGTTGCTGTTCCGGTTTTCATTGTTGCTGTGGGGGGTCTCGCAGTAGCCCAGGGTATCCTGGAAATAAGCGTCCTCGTCGACGGTTTCCGGAGCTGTATAGTGCAGCTCCAGAGTCATGGTGCCGCCGTAGGGCAGGTTGTCAAACTCCGCCTTGGCCGTGTCCAGGTCAAATTCATAGCCGTGCTGCCCCGGAATCACCTGATAGGTGCTGAGGTCCACGCTGGGCTCCCGGGCTTCTATCCGGGTTTCCTGCCAGATGGCATCCAAATCCAGGTCCTTGGGGGCCTGAATCTGGACCGTGCCGTCGTAGTCAATGGAAAAGGTCTGATTTTCATAGGCATCCAGAATCTGCGCATACAGGTGGTCCGTGTCAATTTCAATCCCAGGGAAGCCACGTGTCAGAAGGACGCTCTGGCAGGGGGCATCCTCCCGGAAGCCTTCGGCGCTGATATCCGGGGCAGAACCCTCTACCTGGTAGGAGCCCTCCTGATAGAGCGCCTGCAGCTGGGCGGCATAGTCCTCAGCGGTACTGCGCAGGTAGCTTTCATCCAGGTGGAGGTAGTCCACAAGGGAAAGTTGGGTGGAAGCATCGCTGCCGTCCCGGACCAGGGCGTAGGCAGCCTTTGCGGCCTTAGCCGCGTCAAGATGTACACCGGTATCCTTTGGGGAGAGGGTCAGGCTGGTGGCGGCATTCTCTCCGGTGCCGTCCAGAATGGACTGCAGCTCCGGGAAGGAGACCACCAGGGGGGTGTCCGCACCGCCGGTGCCGTAGGCATCCGCCAGGGCTTTTTTGGCAGCCCCCTTGCTCAGGCCGCCCAGCTCCACAGTTCCCACGCTGACACCCGGGGCGATTTTTCCTCCGTAGGGGTCCAGCGCCCGCAGCACCGCGGGAACGGCCAGGGCCAGCACAAGCGCCGCCCCCAGGCCAATGGCAAGACCGGTCAGGAGCTTCTTAGAGGGCTTTTTGAGGTGCTTTTTGGCGTGTTTGGCCTTCTGCTTTTTGGGCTTATCCTTTGGCTTGGGCTCCTGGGGGGGCTGCGTCTGCTCCGGCTGGGGCTCCTCCGTTGGCTGGGGGTCCTCTGCCAGAAGCGCGTTCAGGGAAGCCAGAAAGGTTTCGTCATCCTCTTCCGGAATGGGATTATCTATATCCATAGGAATTCCTCCTGCCGAATCCTTGTTTGCACCAATTATACCATGGTTCCCGGCGGGACACAACCATTATTTCCCACAAAGGCTTTGGTATTTGGCCACAAAGGCTTTGGCTTGCTTCAGGCTGTCCGGGCCGGTGACCAGCTTTAGCCGCAGGGTGGGCACCTTGGCGTTTGCCAGGAAGGTGAGCCGTGCTTTGTAGTCCGGGTCCGAGCAGAGGCTGCCCACGGCATCGAAGTCCAGGTTGCTGAGCGCAAAGAGAATGTCCCCGGCCTTCTGCTTGATATCCTTGATGCCAAGCTTCATGGCATCTGCCCGCAGAAGGGCAATGTCGATGAGGTTCAGCACGCCCTTGGGGGGCTCGCCGTACCGGTCCACGATTTCGTCCAGCAGGTCGTCTGCGTCCTCCTGGCACCGCACGGCGGCCATCCGGCGGTACAGGTCCATCCGCTCCTCACCTCTGGCTACGTATTCCTTGTCCACGTTTGCGGTGACGTTCAGGTCGGCGGTGCACTCGGGGGTCTTGGGGGCCTCGCCCTTTTCCTCCAGAACGGCCTCATCCAAAAGCTTTAGATACATGTCGTAGCCGACGCTCATCATGTGGCCGGACTGCTCGGCACCTAGGAGATTGCCGGCACCCCGGATTTCCAGGTCCCGCATGGCGATTTTAAAGCCGGAGCCAAACTCCGCGAAATCCCGGATGGCGGACAGCCGCTTTTCGGCAATCTCCGTCAGGTTCTTATCCGGACGGTAGGTGAAGTAGGCGTAGGCATGGCGGGTGGAGCGGCCCACCCGGCCCCGGAGCTGGTGCAGCTGGCTCAGGCCGAAGCGGTCGGCATTTTCAATAATCAGGGTGTTGGCGTTGGGAATGTCCAGGCCGGTTTCAATGATGGTGGTGCACACCAATACCTGAATGTCGCCCTCGGCCATGGCGGTCATGACCTCGCCCAGGGCATCCTCGCTCATCTGGCCGTGGGCCACGCCCACCGTCAGGCCGGGGATGCGCTTTTGCAGGGCGCTGGCGCACTGGTCAATGGTCTCCGTCCGGTTGTGCAGGTAAAATACCTGCCCGCCCCGCTCGATTTCCCGGCGGATGGCATCGTCAATAATGGGGGTGGAGTACTCCATGACATAGGTCTGCACCGGATACCGGTCCGCCGGGGGCTCCTCAATGGTGGACATATCCCGGATGCCGGACAGCGCCATATTGAGGGTTCTGGGGATGGGCGTGGCGGAGAGGGTCAAAACGTCCACACCCTTGGACAGCTCCTTCAGCCGCTCCTTGTGGGTGACACCGAAGCGCTGCTCCTCGTCCACAATCAAAAGGCCCAGGTCCTTGAACTGGACGCTTTTTTGCAGCAGCTTGTGGGTACCGATGACCACATCCACATTGCCGCTGCGGACCTCCTGCAGCGTTCGCTGCTGCTGCTTGGGCGTGCGGAACCGGCTGAGGACATCGATGGTCACCGGGAAGCCCCGGAACCGGGAGACGGCGGTTTGATAGTGCTGCTGGGCAAGCACGGTGGTGGGGACCAGAATCGCCACCTGCTTTCCGTCCATCACGGCTTTCATCACCGCCCGGAGGGCAACCTCGGTTTTTCCGAAGCCCACGTCGCCGCAGAGCAGCCGGTCCATGGGGATGGGGGACTCCATATCTTTTTTGATATCCGCAATGCAGCGCAGCTGGTCGTCGGTTTCCGGATAGGGGAAATTGTCTTCAAATTCCTGCTGCCAGGGGGCATCGGCGGAGAAGGCGTAGCCCGTCTGCCGCTTCCGGGCGGCATAGAGCTGAATGAGCTCTCCGGCCATATCCTTTGCGGCCTTCCGGGCCTTGGCCTTTGTCTTCTGCCAGGCATCGGAGCCGATTTTGTTCAGCTTGATATTGGGGTTTTCCGCGCCGCCGCCGATGTATTTGCTTACCAGGTCCAGCTGGGTGGCGGGAACAAACAGGGTGTCGGAGCCCTGATAGGCGATTTTGATATAGTCCTTGACCGCGTTGTCAATTTTGATCTGCTCCATGGCCACGAACCGGCCGATGCCGTAGTTTTCGTGGACCACCAGGTCTCCGGGGGTCAGGTCCGTAAAGGAGTTCAGCTTTTGCCGGTTGGTAGCGGTGGTTTTTTTGGCGGCCCGGCGCTTGGGTTCGGTTTTGGCAATGAGCTGCCCCTCGGTCAGTATGGCAAGCTTGCTCAGAGGGTATTCCATGCCGTAGGGCAATGTGCCATCGGTTAAAAGAATCTGACCGGCCTTAGGCAGGGTGTTCAGGGGGATGGCCAAAAAGGAGGAGAGATTTTTCTCCCGGAGCATCTGCTGCATCAGCTCCGCCCGGTGCCTGGTACCGCAGAGCACCAGGGTGCCGAATTCCATTTTCTGGTAGTGGGTCATGTCGCTGACGGCAGCATCCAGATTGCCGCCGTAGCTGGGCAGCTGCTTGGCGGTGATGGGGAGCAGTAGCTGGGGGGCCGCTTCCTCCGGATAGGCGCTGCCGCCGAAGGCATCGAAGTAGACTGTGGTTTTCCCCCGAAGCCCCTTGCAGAAGTCCTCCCACTGGCAGACGAAGTCACACAGCTCTCCCGCAACCAGTCCGGTCTGCAGAAGGCTGTCCAGCTGCAGGCCCATTTCATCGGTGCGGTTCTTGGCGGCCCGCTGCAAATTGGCGTGGTCACACAGAACCCAGACAGCGTCCTGGGGGGCGTAGTCCGCCGCCGTGGCCATCTCCGGGTAGAGAAGGGCCAGATACCGGTCCGCGGCCAGGGTGTGCATCTCGTTTTGGAGCTTTTCAATGTCCTTTTCCAGGGTTTCTATCAAAGGGGTATTGAGATTTTTTCGGCGCTTCTGCCGCGAGAGCAGGTGCTCCAGGTCCTTGATGAGCCCCGCTGTTCCCTGGGGGTGCATGCCGGGCAGGGCCTCCCGGGTGGGCAGCACCAGCATTTTTTCCAGGTTGTCACTGCGCCGCTGGGTATCGATATCAAAGTAGCCCATGGTATCCAGCTCGTCGCCAAAGAACTCCAGCCGCACAGGATTATCCTCTCCCGGAGAATAGATATCCACAATGCCGCCCCGAACGGCGAACTGCCCTACGCCCTCTACCATGCCGCAGCGGCTGTAGCCGGAGGAGACCAGACGGGCGGTCAGGCTGTCCAGGGGGTACTCTTTGCCAACTTCCAGGGAGAAGCAGGCATTGTTCAGCACCGCGGGGGGCATGGTCCGCTGGCTCAGGGAGTCCCAGGTCAGAATCTGGATGGGGGTTCGCCCACCGGCCAGATCATATAGTTGCCGCAGACGCTTCTGTTCCCAGCTGCGGGAGACCACGGCGGCATCGTAAAAGGTCAGGTCCCGGCCGGGAAGAATGGGGGCTGTTTCCCCCAGAAAGCATTTGAGCTCCTCCTGGGTTCGACGGGCGGCCATATCGTCCTGACACAGCACCACAACGGGGCGGCCCAGGTCCTTCCAAAGCCCCGCAATCATATGACTTCGGTTGATCTGCCCCACACCGGTTACGGCGGCATTCTGGGAAAGCTTGATACCCTCCAAAAGGGAGGCGTACTCCGGGATGGTTTTCAGTAGAAAAAGCAATGGCTGTTCCATGGTTCACCTCATTGTCGTGTTTTGCTGCAATGCACAACGCGGAAAGGGAAGCATTTCCCTCTCCGTCAAACGCACATTTCCTCCAGGGAAAATCCCTGGAGGAAAATTTTTCTTTTTAAGGATGACTGCCGTTGTAGGCGTTGGCGGCCTGGGCGGTTCCCTGCTCCAGAATGGTCAGGGCGGCGTTGGCACCGTTTTCCAGAGAAACGGCCAGAGCCCTTTCCTCCTGCGCGGTGAAGGGGGAGAGGACCCAGTCGGCCAAATCAAAATCCGGATGGGGCTTGGCGCCGACGCCAATTTTGACCCGGGGGAAATCCTGACTTCCCAGCTCCTGGATAATGGACTTGATGCCGTTGTGCCCCCCGGCAGAGCCGCTGGGGCGCACCCGCAGGCGGCCAGGCTCCAGGGAAATGTCGTCAAACAGGACGATGATCCTTTGGGGCGGAATCTGAAAATAGGCGCTGAGCTGCACAACGGACCGGCCGGACAGGTTCATATAGGTCAGCGGCTTTAAAAGATAGACCTTCTGGCCGCGGTAGCTTGCCTGGCCGTAGAGCCCCTGAAACTTGCCCCGGTCTACGGTGCAGCCCAGCTTCTGCGCCAGAATGTCCAGGCAGCGGAAGCCGATATTGTGTCGGGTTTTGGCATACTCGGGACCGGGATTTCCCAGTCCCACAATGAGCCAGGTGTTCTCGGACGGCATCAGAACAGATCCGCGATGGAGGTGCCGCCATGGATGTGCTCAATGGCACGGGCGAACACATGGGACACATCCAGGAACTTGATCTTGCCGCTGGCGGTGTTGCGAATCTCGGGGATGGTGTTCAGGAAGACCATCTCCTTGATGGGGCTCTCCTCAATGCGGTCGTAGGCGGGGCCGGACAGCACACCATGAGTGGCGCAGGCATAGACCTCCTTGGCACCCTGCTCGGTCAGAGCCTTGGCGGCGTTGCACAGGGAACCGGCGGTATCCACCATGTCGTCAAAGAGAATGCAGGTCTTGCCCTTTACATCGCCGATGACGTTCATGACTTCGCAGACATTGGCCTTCTGACGGCGCTTGTCTACAATGGCCAGACCCATGTGCACCTTGGCGGCAAAGGCACGGGCACGGCCCACAGAGCCCACGTCGGGGGAGACAACCACGAAATCGTCGTGGTTATACTGGGGCTCGGGGAACTTTGCGAGGTAGTAATCAACGAAGCTGGGATTGCCCAGCAGGTGATCCAGGGGAATGTCGAAGAAGCCCTGAATCTGGGAGGCGTGCAGGTCCATGGTCAGCACCCGGTCGGCACCGGCGGCGGTAATCATGTTGGCAACCAGCTTGGCGGAGATGGGGTCGCGGCTCTTGGCCTTCCGGTCCTGACGGGCGTAGCCAAAGTAGGGGATGACGGCGGTGATTCTGCCGGCGGAAGCGCGACGGCAGGCATCGCACATGACCAGCAGCTCCATCAGATGGTCGTTTACGGGCTTGCAGGTGGACTGAACCAGGAAAACGTCGGCACCCCGAACGGTTTCCAGCAGGCTGACGGAAGCCTCGCCGTCGGCAAAGGTCTTCACCTCAGCCTCGCCAAGATTTACCCCCAGATCCTTGCAGATGTTCTTGGCAAATTCCGGGTTGGAGTTGCCGCAGAAAATCTTGATGTTCTCTCCGTACGTAATCATCAATGATTTACCTCGCTTATATATTCTTTTTTATCCGGACCTCCGGACAAGGTTCAAAACTATTATACCATCTTCCGGCTTACATTTTCAATAGAGGATAAAACAAAATTCCGCCAAAAAATGAATGGCCTGTGAACAAAACTTGTGTCAAACCGACGGTTTTCTGCCATTGGCCTCGGACAGGCAGGCACTTGCGGCGAAAAGCGGAAGATTGACGGGATTGATCAGCCCATATTCCATGGTGCAGTACAGCAGCCCCGCGAAGGCCACGGCAGCAATGTCGTATCTGCCTGCGCGCCCAGCCCTGTATACGGCGGCCAGGGCCAGCCCCAGATAGACAAGGCTGGGAAGCACCCCCAGGCAGATGGGGGCGTAGCCTAGAAGACTGTCCACCGGGTCCCAACCAAAGTCCACATGGGCCCCCAACAGACTGGCCCCAAAGAGCCGGAAGCCCTGATTGGCATAGCCGAGCCGCTGGGAGAACAGGGTGTTGCAAAGCCTGAAAAAGCCGCTGTTCTCCCTGTAAAGCAGGCACAGAAGCAAAAAGACAACGACGCACAGAAGCATTACCCCGGGAAAAACCCGGACGGACCACTTTTTCTCAGTGAGATACGGGCCGAGAAGCAGGAATAGATTGAAAAGGAGAATGGCTGCCAGGGAGGAAAACAAGGCGGCCTTGGAGTCGGTCAGACGAAAAAGAACGATGCTCAGTACCAGCAGAACCAGGGAGAAGGGGAACCGACGCTTCCCCCGGGGGCAGGCGAGAAGACCGGAGAAAACCATCAGCATGGCCCAGAAACCCAGGGTGTTGGGGTGGCCGAAGCCATAGCTGTGGCGCAGATTGCCGTAGCCCCAGGCTTCCCCCCGGACGGTTACCGTATCCTCCGCAAGCCCCAAAACCACCAGAAGGAGATTCAGAAGGAAGGTGACCAGGAAGAAGCGGAAGAAGAACTGGCTGATTTTGTCAAATCGAATCCCCTTGGCGGAGCAGGCCAGAAGGAAGCTGGAAAGAAAACAGCGGTTTCCGCTGACGGCGGTGCCAAGGGCAAGCACCACAAGGCAGCCGCCCAAAAGCCAGAGCGTCCGCCTTTCCCAGCTGTCCCAAAGGAAAAGCTTCATGCAAAGCAGGGCATAGGCGCAGAAGGAGGTTCCGTAAATCATGCATTGGGCCATGGGCGGCAGCGGAAAGTGCCCCAGGTACACGGGAACTACCAGCGCCAGAAGGCAGAGAAACCAGACGCGCTCCACAGCCCTTTCCCCCAGCAGTGCACGGGACCGGCTGCGGATGCGGGAAAAAACAGAATCCATAATATCCTCCGAACAAGCTTTCTTTTCCTCATTATATGCTATCCGAAAAACAAAGTCAATCGAAGTGTCCCGGGCCTCACGACGATTGCATGAAAGCTCCCTCTCACACCATCGTCGTGGCAGAAACCACCAGAATTGTACGGGTAAACATTCTATGAATGGACGCAATATGTGTGTAGGGGGGCGATGTGGGCATCGTCCCCTTCGTACATCGTTGGTGAGAACGATTGCACGGGTAATTCCTGCGGCGGAAAACAGGAAAGACTGCTGTCGTAGTGGAGGCAACCAATAATAGACTGTGCAAAATGCACAAATAAATAATCGAAAACTGTTCGAAACATAGAAAGTACGGGAAACTGCTTGAAACTTTCCGGTTTCCGGACTACAATGGAAACCGGAAAAGAGAATTTGGTTTCCAAGAGGTGATTCCATGGAAAATGAACAGGCGCTGCGCGCGCAGATTTGTGCCGCCGGGCTGGAGCTGTTCCGGCAGGAGGGGCTGCGGTTTACCATGCAGCAGGCGGCCCAGGCGGTCCACATCAGCAAAAAGACCGTTTACTGCGTGTATTCCTCCAAGGAAGAGCTGCTGCTGGACATGATTGACGAGGCTTTCCGGAAAATCCACGTCCGAAAGCAGGCCATTCTGGATGGTCCGGGGAGCCTGCAGGAAAAGCTGCGGGCGGTGATTATCGCCCTGCCGGAGGAGTATACCGCCCTGGACCTGCAGCAGATGAATCTGCTGGATGAAAAATACCCCAGGCTTGCCCGCCGGGTCCGGACCCACCTGGAGACAGGCTGGGAGCCCACGCTGGCGCTGCTGGAGGAGGCTATGGACCGGAACATCATCCGAAGGGTGTCCCTTCCGGTGCTGCAACGGATGATTTCCGCCTCCATTGAGTGCTTTTTACAGGACCGGGCCATGGAGGAACAGGGGATTCATTACAGGCAGGCATTGGAGGAAATGATCGATATTTTATTGGAGGGGTTGTTGGTAAGATGAAAACCGGCCTTTGCTACGATTGGGAATTTACGGAAAATTGGTCCCCGGCCTTTGCCCGGGGAGAGCCGGTGGAGGCGCAGACGGTGTGCTTGCCCCATACCTGCCGGGAGGTGCCGCTGCACTATGCCGCCCCCGCGGACTACGAGATGGTCTGCGGCTACCGGAAGAGGCTGACAGTACCCCAGGAGAAGGAAGCCCCCCGGGTGTTCCTGGACTTCGACGGCGCGGCCCACCAGGCGGAGGTGTTTGTCAACGGTGTTTCCGTGGGGCAGCACCGAGGGGGCTACACCGGCTTTCAGGTGGAGATTACCCAGGCGGTGCGGCGGGGACAGGAGAACCTCGTCTGCGTCCGCCTGGATACCCGGGAGGACCCGACGGTGCCGCCCTTTGGATTTGTGGTGGACTACCTGACCTATGGCGGGCTTTACCGGGAGGTCTGGCTGGAGACCACCGCCGAAACCAGATGCGTGGACCTGTTTGTCCACACGCCGAAGGGGACCCAGGCGGACATCACCCTGAAGGTGGAAAATCCCAGGCTTGCGGCGGTGCTTCAGGTGTCTGTGAAAACCCTGGAGGGGGAGACGCTGGCCTTGCGAAAATTGCTTCCGGAGGCGCAAAATCATGTCCTTCTGGACGTTCCGGAGGCAGCCCCCTGGACCCTGGAAACGCCAAGGCTCTATGTCTGCGCCGCGGAGCTCCTGGACGGGGAGGGAAAGGTGCTGGACAGCCGAGAGGCACGTTTCGGCTTCCGCAAGGCGGAATTTAAGCCCGACGGCTTCTACTTAAACGGGAAAAAGACCTTCCTCCGGGGCCTGAACCGGCACCAGAGCTTCCCCTACATCGGCTATGCCGCCCCGGAGCGGCTGCAGCGGGAGGACGCCAGGATTTTAAAGGAGGAGCTCAGCTGCAACGCCGTCCGCACCAGCCACTATCCCCAGAGCCAGCATTTTGTGGATGCCTGCGATGAATTAGGCCTGCTGGTCTTTACGGAGCTCCCCGGCTGGCAGCACATTGGCGACGAGAATTGGAAGGATTTGGCCTGCAAGATGCTGGAGGAGATGATCCTTCAGTACCGGAACCACCCCAGCATTGTCCTGTGGGGCGTTCGAATCAATGAAAGCGTGGACGACGATGCTTTCTACACCAGAACCAACCGCATTGCCCATTCCCTGGACCCCAGCCGGGCAACCTCGGGGGTGCGGTATCTGGAAAAGAGCAGCCTTTTAGAGGATGTCTACGCCTACAACGATTTTTCCCACACCGGAAACAATCCCGGGGCCAAGCGGAAGAAGGACGTGTGTCCGGATGACAAAAAGCCCCTGCTGATCTCCGAGTGCAACGGCCATATGTACCCCACCAAGCCCTTTGACGATGCCCCCCACCGGCAGGAGCACGCCCTGCGCCACGCAAGGGTCCTGAACGCGGCCTACGGCTCCGGGGAGCACGCGGGCTGCTTTGGCTGGTGCATGTTTGACTACGCCACCCATAAGGACTTTGGCTCCGGTGACCGCGTCTGCTACCATGGCGTGCTGGACAGCTTCCGCAATCCCAAGCTGGCCGCCGCGGTCTATGCCTCCCAGGGAGAAGCGCCCACCCTTCAGGTCACCTCCTCCATGGACATCGGTGACTACCCGGCGGGGCAGGTGGGGCCCGTGTATGTGTTCACCAACGCGGAGTCTGTGGCGCTGTACAAAAACGATGTCTTTGTCACAGAGCTGCAGAAGAGCCCCTGGACGAGCCTGCCCCATCCGCCGCTGTACGTGGGGGACACCATCGGGGAGCTTCTGGAAACCCAGGAGCATTTTGGAAAGCGGAAGGCCGCCATCCTCCGGGACTGCCTGCTGGCCGCCGGGAAGTATGGCTTGCCGGGGATGCCCCTGGGCAAGAAGCTGAAAATGGGCTACTGCATGGTGCGCTACAAAATGTCCTTTGACGATGGGGTAGCGCTGTACGGAAAATATGTGGGCAACTGGGGCGGCGAGGCCACCCGCTGGCGGTTTGATGCGAAGAAGGACGGCAAGGTGGTCAAATCTGTGACCCTGTGCCCCAGCGCCAGACTCCATCTGGAGGCGCGCGCCACATCCCACATACTTACCGAGGGGGACAGCTACGATATGGCAGCCCTGCGGGTCCGGGTTCTGGACGAAAACGGCAACCTGGCCCCTTATGCCCAGCTGCCGCTGCGGTTTGAGACCCAAGGCCCAGTCCGGCTGGTGGGACCCAATGTTGCCACAGCCGAGGGTGGTATGGGCGGCACCTATCTGCGCACGGTGGGTGCCTCCGGCAACGCGGTGTGCACCGTCTGTGCCCCGGGCTGTGAAGATGTATCCGTTACGCTGAAAATTACAGGGAGGAAACAAGCATGAAATTAACCGCGTCACAAAAAGCCGCCTTCGGCATCGGTGCCGTTGGCAAGGACATGGTATACGCACTTTCCGCGTCCTATGTCATGTATTATTATCAGGATGTGCTGGGTCTCAGCGCCACCTTTGTGGGCCTGATTTTGATGATTGCCCGGGTGTTCGATGCCCTGAACGACCCATTTATGGGAGTCCTGGTTGCCAAGACCCGCAGTAAATGGGGTCGCTTCCGGCCCTGGATTCTCTCCGGAACGGTTCTCAACGCCCTGGTGCTCTATGCCCTGTTCGCAGCGCCGGTGCTGGAAGGGGCGGGGATGATGGTCTATTTCAGCGTCGTTTACATTCTCTGGGGTGTGACCTATACCATGATGGACATTCCCTATTGGTCCATGATTCCAGCCGTTACCACAACTCCGGCGGACCGGGAGAATCTGTCTGTAGTTGGAAGAACCTGCGCCGGGGTTGGCTCTGCGATGATTGCCATGTTTACCATGCTCCTGGTAGGGGCCCTGGGCGGCAGCAGCGAGCGGTCCGGCTTCCGGTATGTGGCGCTGATTGTGGCGGCAATCTTTGTGGTGACGGAGATCATCTGCTGCGCCAAGATGAAGGAAACCACCAATACCGAGATGAAGACCGCTTCCGTTGGGGAGATGTTCAAGGCGCTGTTCTCCAACGATCAGGCCATTGTGGTGGTGCTGTCCATTGTGCTGATTAACTCCGCACTGTATTTAACCTCCAACTTTATCATCTACTTTTTCAAGTACGACTTTGGCGGGGAGGGCTGGAAGGCCAGCTACACCCTGTTCTCCACCATCGGCGGTGCCGCCCAGATTTTGGGCATGATGGTTCTGTATCCCCTGCTTCGGAAGAAGCTCAGCAATACCGGCGTGTTCAATCTGAGCCTGGTGCTGGCTCTGTGCGGCTACGGTCTGCTGCTGGTTCTGTGCCTTGTGGGCTTCTCCGGGAATCTGATTGCTCTGTGTGTTCCCGGAATTGTGGTGTTTGCCTGCAATGGGATGCTCAGTGTGCTCACAACCCTGTTCCTTTCCAACAGCGTGGACTACGGCGAAATGAAGACCGGGCGGCGGGAGGAGAGCGTTATTTTCTCCATGCAGACCTTTGTGGTGAAGGCGGCCTCCGGTGTGGCGGTGTTCCTGACGGGCATTGGTCTGGATCTCATCGGGCTTGTGGGCAATACGGAGGAGACCGGGCCGGTGGCGGCCCAGAGCGCCGGGACGCTGATGGGTCTGCGGCTGATGATGACCGTGCTTCCCATGGTGGTTCTGGCGGTGGCGCTGGCCCTTTTCCGGAAGAAATTCCTGCTGACAGATGAGAAAGCGGCCCAGATCAGCCGGGAGCTAAAGGAGCGCGCCCATGGCTAAGCTGCACTGTGTCGGACAGACGGAGGGCGGAAGGGCCGAGACGTGGGCGGACTTTGCGCCGGACTGCGGGGCACTGCATGTGCCTCTCTCCCTGCCGGAGGGGAAACTGAAAACGGTGTCCGCGGACCTGCCCTGGGCCATGGAAGAGGACGAAGCCCTCTTTATGAACGGCTACCAGACCTGGACCCACTGCCCGGAGCTGGGAAAGTGGGATATTCAGCGGGGGCTGAAACGGGTTCCGGGATTCCTCGTCAAAAAGTTTTCCTTTGACCGGTATGGGGATTACCATTTTGTGGATTATCCGGAAAAGAAGGGCGAAAGCCACGGCTTTTCCTACTGCTACTTCCGAAAGGGTGCGGTCTATCGGCTGATTGCCTCCCTGAACGAGACCCCGGGCTATACGATTTTTGAGTATTCGGCGCAAAAGGCGGCACTGCGGATTTCCCGGGACTGTGCCGGGGTGCGCCATCCGGGGGGCGAATTTCCGGCGCTGGACCTGTTCTTCGCCCAGGGGACGGAACAGCAGGTGTTCGATGCCTGGTTTGCCGCCCTTGGATGCAGGCCCAGAACAAAAGAGAAATGCATGGGCTATTCCAGCTGGTATAACCGCTATCAGGCAATCGACCAGGCGGCTATTTGGGAGGACCTGGCGGGGTGCGAAAAACACTTCCCAGCCGGGAGCCTGTTCCAAATCGACGACGGCTGGGAGCCCAAGGTAGGGGACTGGCTGGAGACCGACAAAGAAAAGTTCCCCAATGGCCTGACGGCGCTTACAAAGGAGATTCACGCCAAGGGCTTCCGTGCGGGGCTGTGGCTGGCACCCTTTGTATGCGAAAAGGATTCGGTCGTTTACCGGAATCACCCGGACTGGCTCCTAAAAGTAGACGGGAAGCCCTGGTGCTGCGGCTGCAACTGGAGCGGCTTCTATTCCCTGGACATTGACAATCCGGAGGTCATAGACTACCTTTGGGAGACCTTCCACAGAGTCCTGGACGAATGGGGCTTTGATCTTGTGAAGCTGGATTTCCTCTACGGTGCCGCCCCCTTCGGAAACGAGCGGGAATCCCGGGCCGCCCGGATGGAGCGGGCCATGGGGCTTCTGCGGGAAATGTGCGGGGAGAAGCAGATTTTAGGCTGCGGCGTTCCCGTGATGCCGGCCTTCGGCGTGGTGGACTACTGCCGGGTGGGCTGCGATGTGAGCCTTAACTGGGATGACGTGTGGTATATGCGCCTGTTCCACCGGGAGCGGGTTTCCACCAAGCACTCCATTGACAATACCGTCTTCCGCCGCCAGCTCAACGGTCGCGCCTACGGAAGCGACCCGGATGTATTCTTTCTGCGGGAGGAAAACTGCAAGCTAAGCCAGAAAGAAAAGGAAACGCTGGCCACGGTCAACGCCCTGTTCAGCGGAATCCTGCTGACCTCTGATGTGCCCGCCAGGTACTCCCGGGAGACGGTGGCGCTGTTCGAGAAACTGAAACGGATCTGCTCCTATGCGGAGGACATCCGTGTGGAAGCAGACAAGGGCCTGACCATCCGATACCGGTTGGACGGGGAGGAGAGAATGCTTTCAATTCGATAAAAATAGGGGGTTGCCGAAAGTGACAGCCCCTTATTTGAATGTGTGTGGAATCTTTCAAAAAGGAAGATGACCTGGAAGTCGGTTTGCAAACGCATCATAGAATCCACTTGATTTTTGATTTTCTTCTGATAAAATCAAATTGATGAAGGATGTTGAAAGCAGGGACTGATTTTTTGATGGATGAACATTGCTGTTCTTGTATTCAAAATCGGGATTTATGGAGAGCAACGAATGCTGTGTGTGATTGCGAAACTCAATCGGGAAGCGACCGAAAAGCTGGTATCGATTCAAAAGGCGGCACTTTCTGATGTCGTTGCAGTAAAACCTTTGTACGGACATATTACGATTGCTACTTACACAGGGGCTCAGGAAGCCCAATTTATCCAATTTTGCAAATCATGGATGGATGGATTTTTCCCTTTTCCGGTAAGGTATCAAAACATTGAGGTTTTAGAAGCGTCATCGATTATTGTCGCGTCTCCGGAGAAATCCGGCACGTTAGAAATGTTGCACCAGCGCATAGCGGAAGAATACAACGGTTCCCTCAACCGATGGACACAATTGGAGCAATGGTATCCCCATACCACATTGTTGTACGAACCGAACCTGGATTTGCGTAGGATTTGCTGTAAAATGTCAGACTGCTTTGCACCGTTTTCAACGCCAATATCCAGAATAGAGTTTTCCCGTGTTCTTGAAAATGGCTATGATATTCTTGACAGTGTAGAATTACGGAACTGACCAACACAGGCTTATAATATTGGATCCACTAGGAGCGCCGATTATTCCCATGCAGTAACGAAAAAACACAATTCGTAAATCAGTATTTACAGGAGGCTATGATGCTAACTCTTTATGAGCCCCAATATGAGGACCTGTGGTTTCGGAAAATGATGCTGGCCGATGAAGAAACCATGTCTTACAATCATGCGTGGGGCGGGACAATTCCCTGGCCGGAAGAAAAATGGAACGGCTGGTACGATCATTGGATCACTTGCCATGAAGGAAAGCGGTATTACAGATACCTAAAAAATAAAGACGGTCAATACGTTGGAGAAATCGCATATTACTACGATGCCGAAATGCAGCATGAGATAGCCAGCGTCATTATCTATTCGAAATTCAGAAAAAAAGGCTATGGGAGTGAGGCGTTAGATTTGCTATGTTCCATGGCGAAAAACAACGGGGTTTCAATTCTTTACGATGATATTGCCATTGACAACCCAGTTATTAAACTTTTTCTGAAACACGGATTTGTGGAAGAATCCCGAACAGAAGAAAAAATAATTCTCAAAAAAGAACTACGCTGCTGATATTTCATGGCATACAATTATGAAATCAATTTGTACATTATATGGAAGCATGTTAAAATGTAAGAAATTAAGTTAAAAGGGGAATAAGAAATATCCTTACAAGCGTATTCGGAATTTCTATAAAATATGAAGCAGGGAATCATCAGGATTCTTTGCCTGCTTATATTGCAGGGAGTTATGATTTTCACACAGCGTATATTGGAAACAGACGCTGTATAATGCTTACTCCGACAGAAGAACTTGCCACACTTCCGGCATTGAAAAAGCATATTTGACGACTCCTTTCAGAGGATAACAGTGCTGACGATAGTTCCATTGTTTTATCTTTTGGAGATACAAACGATGAGAGAATTGAAGAAGCAGTACTCTGATATTAATTCAAGAATGCCTCTGCAATCCTGCCGGAGGCTATATCAGCTGGGGGATTGACTCCCCCACTGATACAAGCTTGTTTCTCACCACCTATAGAGGTGGGAGTCATCTCCCAGCTGATATATATCGCTAATAAAGAGAGGTGCATATGCTATGCCAGGTATACTCGTGGTTGAAGATGATGA
>OIZI01000490.1_pt1 | contig 20412 bp, 7 predicted proteins | sample 1588441 | NCBI WGS metagenome assembly OIZI01 (sample SAMN03283284) | human gut metagenome | biome: human-associated habitat; material: feces | host: Homo sapiens | place: Peru | collected 2012 | reverse complement strand
CACGTCGTTTATGCCCTCAGACACGTGGATGTGATAGCCCGTGCGGCCGTTGTTGGCCTCCACCATGCGGTCGAAGGTCTTGTCGCTGATGGTGAACAGCGCGTGGCCGCCGAACATAGCCGCCAGCATGGGGTCGCGGTTCTTTTCGCACTCGGTGATAAAATCAGCATTTTCTTTAATAGCCTGGAGGCATTTTTCCTCGCCGTCGCGGTCGGAGACCTCGTAGCACAGACAGGAGCGCAGGCCCAGACGGCGGCTCTCCTCGCTGATGGTGAAGAGCGTGCCGGGGATCTCGCCGTAGCTGGCGTGATGGTCGAAAATTGTTGTAACACCTTGTTTAATGCTGTCGATATACAGGGCCGTGGCGCTGGCGCGGGTGCCCTCCATCATCAGGTGGCGGTCGATGGCCCACCACGTTCCATCCAACACTTCGTAAAAGTTGGTGGGATTGTTGCCGACAATGCTCAGGCCGCGGGCCAGAGCGGAATAAATGTGGGTGTGGGCGTTGATAAAGGCGGGCATGATGACGCCGCCCTTGGCGTCGATGATGTGCGCGTCGGCGTATTTGGCGCGCAGCGCCGCCTCCTCGCCGACCTCGACGATCTTCGTGCCCTCGTAGGCCACAGCGCCGTGTTCGTAGTAGCCTTTGTCCTCGCTGTCGCGGGTGATGAGCCGTCCGTTGGTGACCAGTGTCATAGGTATTTCCTCCTCTTTTTTGGCGTTTTTTCACGGGGCGGTAAACAAAAAGTGCTTCAAATCTCCCGGATTTGAAACACTCAAGCGCGCGCCGAGTGATAGTTGCAGCCCGTGCGCGAAGCACTTCCTTACAGCTACCAATCTTGGATTATAGGTCTATTTTACAGGAAAGCGCACAAAAAATCAACTATCCAAACGGATTTTTTTGCGCGGTTTGTTATTCGTTTCGTTTGAGTATATCATACTTTGGTATGATTGACAAAAATTGGGATGATGATAAAATGGAAATACTTAATAATAAACTGGGATGACTTTGTAAACAGGGCCGATTTTAACAGTAAAAAACTTGAAAGGAAATAGAAGGAGAGGAAGAAAGATGAAGAGACGGATCGTCAGTTTGCTCATGTGCTTTGTGATGATGTTCGGCATGCTGCCCACGGCGGCATGGGCCGAGCTGATCCCGGCGCAGGGCGAGACGGAGGAAGCCGCGTCCAACACCGCCTATGCGGTGGGGGAGGACACGGCGGTGCAGAGCGGGGAGGACGGCATTGCCGTGATGGCCGCCAGCGCCAACGAGGCCGAGTACAAGGGCGTGGAGTATGCCACGCTGGAGGCGGCGTTCGCGGCGGCGGAAAAAGACCCCGGCGGCACGATCAAGCTGCTGAATAATGTGACGCTGGATAAAGAGGACGGCACGGGCATAAAAGTGACCTGCACGGTCACGCTGGACCTGAACGGCTTCACGGTGACCAAGGCTCAAAGGGAATGGGAGTACGAGACTCAGAATAACGGCTCGAAGTACGCCATGTTTTGGGTATATGGCGGCAACCTGACCATTGAGGACAGCAGCGAGGGCACAGGCACGATCGAGCAGCTGAACAGCAACCCGGCTGTGCTGGTGTGGCCGAGCGGCGGCACACTTACCGTGAACGGCGGCACGATCAAGACCGAGAACACAGGCGGCAGCACCGATGTATACGCTTTCAATTATGCCTGTGCGATCTATGCGGGCGGCGATACGGCATATATCAACGGCGGCTCATTCTGGGGCAACAGGGTGGGCGTATTTGTGCTGTCCAATAATGTGTATATCACCGGCGGCACGTTCCACGGCGAAACGTCCAACGCCTTGTACGTCAACCGCGGCGGCAAGGCACAGTTGTCCGGCGGTACGTTCACGACCGGCGTCACCGACGGGGACAGCATTTACTGCGGTTCACAGTATGATAATGTAAAGAAATGGCTGGCTGGCGGCTACCAGTACGCAGACGGGGAAGACCAGGCTCTTACGGTGGGTGACACCGATCGCGGCGTGAAGGGGACGGCGAAGGTCGTGCCGGCTGCGGGCACGGTGGAGTACATCGGCGAGGGCGGCACGAAGCAGGTCCGCACGGACGCTACGGAATTGACCGGCAATAATGATAAGCTGAACGATGAATGGTACGTGGTGACGGGGAACGTGACCATCGATGGTCCGCTGACTATCGGTGCTAAAACCGTCAATCTTATTCTCTGCGACGGCGCAACGCTGACGATGGATATGCTTGAAGTGTATGTGGAGCAAGCGACGCTGAACATCTATCTGCAGAAGGACGGCACGGGCAAGCTGACCACTCCGCTTGGTGTTTCCCTTCTCTATAAAGACAGACTGACCATCAACCGCATTGGCACGCCTATGAAGATGGTGGAAATAGAGGATGAGACCACCGCGACCGATGGCCGCAATGGTGGGTTCATCCTCTCCAAGTGCGAGCACGAGGGGATCGTATATAGCAACAGCGGCGATGCCACGAAGCACGAGGGGACGTGCGATTACTGCGGCACGACGGTGTCGGGCAAGCACGAGTTCGGCGATTGGAAAGAAGAGGACGCGGCTACCCACATAGCCATCTGCAAGGACTGCGGATATGAGAAAACGGCGAACCATGTCTTTACTCTGATCCCCACGGGGGAGACCCATCTGCCGTTCTGCCGCACATGCAACTATAAGGGCGCGCAGGTGAGCCACACCTACGCTGCGGAGAACGATCACACCTGTGAATGCGGCACGGCGCTGGCAGCGACGTATAACGGGGTGCAGTATGCCAATCTGGAGACGGCCATCAAGGCGGCTACCACGGGCGAGGGCGGCACGGTAACGCTGGCGCGGAATGCGGATGCGTCTATCACCGTGTCCTCCGGCGAAGTGACCATCGACCTGGGTGGCTACACGTGGAAAAATTCCGCCACGCCCCTGACCGTCAGCGGCGGCGAGGTGACGCTGCAAAACGGCGTGCTCTTGCAGGTTAGTATGAGCACGGGTGGAAATGGCCTTCTGATCACCGGCGGCGATGTGACGGTGGGGGATAAGACCGTCATTGACGGCATGGCCCACGCCATCGAGGTGCAGGGGGACGGCCGCCTGACCCTTGAGAAGGGTGCAACGCTGACCAACGTACTGAAAGTACCGGATACCATGAAGCTGGCGGACTGTCTGGCCAGCGGCACGGCGTTCGTGAAGTGCACCGTCAACGGGACGACCGTGACCCCCAGCAACCCCACTGAATATGTGTCCGATGTATACACAGCCAGCGAGAGCGACAGCACGATAGCCATGACCGTGGTGGCGCACCGGCATCAGATGATCAACAATGATCCCTGCGCGTGCGGGTATGCCTGCTCCAACGACCACAGCGCGGGCTGGGGTGCCAGTGCGTGCCCGGTTTGCGGCATGGAAGCATCCGTGGAGGTGACCGGGGCGGACGGCACGGCGAAGTATTTCGCCGCGTTCGCGGACGCCATCACCTACGCCAACGGGCAGAAGAACTGCACGGTGACGCTGCGGCAGGACGTGGAGGTATCTTACGGCACATACGTCACCGGGCCGCTCACGCTGGACCTGAACGGACATAGGGTGTCTGCGGACGATGACGACCTTGTCGTGGGCTGGAACGTGTATAAGGTCGACGAAAATGGAGATTACATCAGGGATGAAGATAATAACCTCATCCTCGAAAAAGCGATCCCCGGCTATCTGACCATTGTGGACAATAGCACGGACAAGACCGGCGCTGTCGTCAGGCTGGTCCTCGAGGCCGGTACGCTGGATATTTCCGACGCCTATGTGCCGAATCTCGAATGCGGGAGCGGCGGCACAGTCACTGCCAGCGGCAATATTAGGGGTGATTCGAACGATAATGATATCTACTGGTGGATCAGCGGCACGCTGAACATCAAAGATGTGACCGTCGGCTATGCGAATCTCTACAGCGAAGACGGCGGCAGCATCATCATCGAGGGCGGCACGTTCGGTGTGACGTACTTCTTCACCTACGGCGGCAGCTTCGCCATCAGCGGCGGCACGTTCGCGGAAGTCGTCAGCTGCGGCAAAAACGACAACGACAAGACCCCGCTGATGAACCTGCTGGCCAAGGGGTATGCGTTCTGGAGCGTAGGCAAAGATGAAGCGGTGGATGCCAGCGGGACGACCCTGGAAGATAAAAACGTGGAGGTCAGGGCGCACACGCATCACATTGAAAGCAACGGCAAGTGCCGCTGCGGCGTGGAGGCCGTGGTCATCGACAGCAAGGGCGACATCTACGGCACGCTGCAGAGCGCGCTGAACGCGGCGACCAAGGACAGCAGCATCAAATGGGTGCAGCTGGGGCAGGACGTGACCGAGGAGGTGACGTTCAACGGCGGCGAGGCGTCCGTCACGCTGGATATGAACGGCAAGAAGCTGACGACCGATGCCGGCCACCCGCTGATAGTCAACAGCGGCACGCTGACCATCAAGGGCGACGCTACGATCATCCAAGCCACCAGCACCGCCGCCGACCCCCGGCCCGCTGTTTATCTCACCGGCGGCACGCTGGTGTTTGATGGCGTGCTGACGGCCGAGGGCGGCGCGAAGCAGACAACGCATACCAGACAGCCCGGCGTGCTGGCCGAGGGCGGCGTGCTGGAGTTCAAGAGCGCGGTGCATCTGAAGGGCGGCCTGACGATGAAGAACACCGCGGAGCTGCGGGGCGGATTGAAGCTGGGCAGCACGTTCTATGCCGGCAGTCAGGAGCAGGATGCCGTCACCCTCGATGTGCGCGAAAGCAACAAATATAAGGGCCTGCGTGAGCTGCTGGAAAGCGACGACAAGATGGCGTTCCAGTGCGACAGCGATTACCAAGGCCCGACGCTGCTGCAGGTTGCCGATACGTACAACTGGGGAGCGGGTAACTACACCATCATAGCCCACACGCACACGTATATGGCTAAGGGAAGCGGCGACACGGACTGGGCCGACTGCGCCTGCGGCAAAACGTGCTGGCATATCAACAGCACAAACTGGAGTAACGGCGTGTGCACCCTCTGCGGCGTGACGTGTTTGCACCGGGACGAGAAGGTGGACACCGAGACGTATACCTGCGGCATCTGCAAGGCGGCGCTGGCGGCCAGCGTGTCGGACGGCACGAACACGACGTACTACGTGGGGCTGGCCGATGCGCTGAACGCGGCGGGCAATGAGGAAAACGGCACGTATACGGTGACGCTGCTGCGGGACGCCTTTATGTGGGCGATCAACTCCAAGGGAGTACCACTCTTCCCCAATGCTAGTAGCTTGAACATCGCGGGCGGCGCTACGGTTTACCTGAACCTGAACGGATTCACCGTCGCCGGGGGCAGCAGTTCCGACACGACCACTACGCTTAACATCAAGGCTGGCACGCTGAACCTCACGGATGACAAGAGCACGGGTGCGCTCAACCGGACCGTGATCAATGTGTCCGGCGGGACGCTGACGGTGAATTCGACCGTCGGGAAGATCGGGAAGCTGAATGTGAGCGGCGGGACGGTGAGCCTGAGCGGCGGCACGTTCGGGTGGATCGACGCGCCCAACGGGGCGAAGGCCGGCGACCTGCTGGCGAAGGGGTACGCGTTCAAGGGCGCGGACGGCTTCGTGGAATACGCGGCGGCGGCCAACGGGTTGGCCGACGTGAGCGTGGTGACGTGCGAGCACGGGTCGGTGGATACGACCACGGGCGTGTGCAGGTACTGCAATACGAAGTTCGCGGCGCGGGTCGTGTATAACGGCCAGACGCGGTATGTGGAGACAGTGAACGGCAGCGGCGACTTCTTCGACTCCAGTGTGACGCTGTTTGAGGACTGCACTGCCACCGCGTGGGTGAGCGGTACTTGCACCATCGACCTGAACGGCCACAGAGTGGACACCGTAAAGGTCTCCGGGAGTACGGCGGCCATCACGGGCAAGGGTTCGCTGGGGTATGTGTATCTGGGCAAGGACAGCACTACGTCGCCGTCGCCCGGTACGCTGAGTATCGCCAACGATGATGTGACGGTGGATGGCCTGATCGTTTACGATAGCGACAGCACCCAGTTGGAGCACGGTGTGTTCGAGAAGATCAAAATCTATACAGAATACAGCCCCAACCTGACAGTAGGTGCGCTGCTGGCGGAGGGGTACGCGTTCTACGGCAAGGACGGGAACGGCGCGTACACCGTATTGCAGCAGATGAGCGCGACCGAGCTGAAGGACGTGAAGGTGCTGCCCCATACGCATACGTATAAAGACGGCGTGTGCGATTGCGGCGACGAGTGCGACGTGCTGCTGAACGGCACGCAGAAGTTCAGCACCATTCAGGCGGCGGTGGACGCTATCCTCGAGAGCAAGACGAGGGAAGGCACGATCCTGCTGGCGAAGGACCGGATGGAGAACGTGAGCATCGACTCGCAGGACGCGAAGATCACCATCGACCTGGGCGGCAACACCTGGACGGCGGACCTGAGGGACGGCAAGGCAAGCCCGGTGCTGTTCATCACCGGTAAGAGCGGCGGCACTGGCAGTGCGTTTATGCATGAGTCGGTGGTGACGCTGCAAAACGGCACGATCAAGCAGGGCGGCTCGGGCAACACCGCCGCGTCGGCCATCAAGACGGAGTCCCATAGTACGCTGGTACTGGGCGAGAATATAACGGTGGTAACGGTGGTGAGGGGAGCTGGCAGCGGCAAGTACGCCGTGGATATGAGCCGCAACTACAGCGACAAGGCGCTGCAGATGTCGGTGGGCAATGTGCTGATCGGCGGTTTCACGGGCCCTTACAGCCGTTCGCTGAGTGCATGGCTGCCGGAGGGAGCGGCGTTCGTAAAGTGCACGTATGACGAGAGCACGGGGACGGCGACGGCCAATACCCCTGTTGCGTATGTCGACATGTATCCCAGTGGCTCCAGTTATTGCCCATACGACATCATTGTGGCGGCGCATGAGCACACGCTGGTGAAAGGCACGTGCGAATGCGGATACACCTGCCCCCACAAGAACATGGACGCGGACTACCACTGCCCGGATTGTGATCAGACGTTCGTGGCCAAGGCGGTCACCCAAGTGACGGCCAGCACCTCTACGACGCGTTACGCCGCCACGCTGGAGGATGCGCTGACCGCTGCGAATGGCGCGCCTGTGGTGACGCTGCTGCGGAACGTGGACCTGGGTGCAGAGAGGCTGGTGGTGACGGGCGATATGAACGCCAGCGCGCTGGATCTGAACGGGCATACGCTGTCCGGCAGCGGCGACGTGGTGCTCGAGATCTGGTGCAACTATGGCCTTACCATCCGGAACGGCGCGATGGAGAACACGGGAGACGGCGACGTTATCCTGCTGTCGCGCGGTTCGGGCACTTGGGGTAATGAAGATGGCAACCTGACGCTGGACGGCGATGTGAAGGTCATTGCCAAGGAGGGCTGGGCCGTCCGGGTGGCGTATGCAACGGGTGCAGAGTCCAACACAAATCCTGAAAAGGCGCAGCTGTATATCAAGAGCGGCACGCTACAGGGTGGCCTGAATATCGGCGGCGCTAACGTGAACCTGGGCAAGGTGCAGATCAGCGGGGGCACGTTTATCGCCAACCCGAATACCCACAGCGTCTATTATCCCGGATCGCACTCAAGCGTGACGGGGCTGGTAGGACAGCTGAAGAAGGTGCTGGCGGAGGGCCTAACCTACGGCGACGCGGACGGAAAGGCCATCAAGTACTTTGATGAGGCGAACCGTACTATTGTAGACACGAGCAATTCCAAGTGGCCCAAGGGCGTCTACCTGAACGATACGACGGTGACCATCGTGGAGCACACCTCCCACGAGATCGACCGGGAGAGCAAGTCGTGCAGCATCTGCGGCGCACCCTGCCCCCATGCGGCATGGGATGACGACGGCATCTGCACGGCCTGCGATACGCGGGTGATGTATTTCAAGGTGGACGATGGTACAATGTATCCGGACATCTTCGAGGCATTGGAGGCGGTGTCAAAGCGGACGGATAACCCCGTCATCAAGATGCTGGCAGATTATAAGGTGGAGCACGTGGCCAATATAGGCACGGCCAGCGGCTGCACACTGGATCTGAACGGTTTCCGGATGGGCGGTACGCAGACGAAAATTTATAAGGATCACGTTCTGACCATTATCGACAGCTCCGAGGGAAAGGCCGGCAGCATGGGTGCGCTGTGGGCAGACGGCGGTCATGTGACGATACGGGACGGCAGCTACGCAGAGATTATCGCCTCGTATGAGGACAGCATCAAGATCACCGGCGAGGGCACGGTGAAGATCAGGAAGATCCAGATGCTGGGCGATTACAGCGGCTCGAACAAGAAGGTGGTGGCCGACCTGCTGAATCCGGGCTATGCGGTCTATCTGGTGGATGAGAGCGGCGAGACGGCCACGTACACCGTCGTGGACGGCTACTACAACGTGTACAATAACGGTAATCTGCAGCAGTATCTGCCCGGCCCGTACAAGGAAAGCACCACTACGCTGGCTGAGGGACAGTACTACACGGTGTTGGCCCACGAACATGGCTTCACCGTCAGCACGGTGAAAATCTGCCCCAACGGGTGCGGCTTTACCTGCGACCACAGCAGTGTGGGCGCGGACGGCACGTGCGATAGGTGCGGCACGGTGTTTACGGCGAAGGTGACGAACGCGGACGAGAGTGAGACGGTGTACTATGTGGATCTGACCACGGCGCTGAACAGCGCTGTGGACGGCGATACGGTGACGGTGATGAGGGATGCCAGCATGAAGGGTGCGGACATCCTGGGGACGATAGACAACGTCAAGACGGTCACGCTGGATCTGAACGGCCATAACATCGACAGCGGCAGTTTCACCATATCTGTGGGTAATGATGTTGCTGGGGTCGCTTCTCCCGGCAAGCTGATCGTTACCGGTACGGGTGATATTCAAGGCCCTATGCGCGTTGCTGTGTTCAGCACACTGGATCTAAGCAGATGGACCGGCGGCACGATCAAGAGTGTATTTGTAAGCGACAATTGGAGGTTTGACGAAGCTACGCGAGAGGCTTCGCTCATCGTTGGTGAGAGCGCGGGTACGATCAGCAAGCTGGCATATTCCCAATGGGCGTTAGAGAATGTTGCGAACACCAAGCTGTCCGGCGGTACATATGGAAAAATCGTCAGTGAAACTTGGGATGTGCCCATCACCCCCGGCCAGGCACTGGCCGCGGGCTACGCCTTCCAGAATGCGGACGGGACGTTTGTACCTTACAATACCACGCTTGAAAATTACAACAGCAGCATCTACAACGTCACCGTTGTCGAATGCCCCCATGAGGTCATCGAGGACGGGCACTGCGTGTACTGCAACGAGGCTTACGCGGCGAAGGTGGACAGCACGGCCTATAAGACCTACGGCGAGGCCCAGACCGCGTGGCTGACCGACGGCGGCACGCTGACGCTGTATCAGGATGTCAGCGGTATGAGCAGCACGAGCTGGACGGGCGTGAGCGGCAAGACGTACACGCTGGACCTGAACGGGTACAAGATCGCGGACGGCAATATGTACGACGATGGGGGCCAGTATACGCCCAGCTGGCGCATCACCGTCAGCGACATGGCGCTGACCATCAAGGATGGCAGCGCGGACGGGGACGGACGGCTGGATAATCTGGTCATGTCCACAAACGGTAAGTTGACGCTGGAGAGCGGCTGGCTGGGGCATCTCACCGTGCCCAACGACGAGACGGTGCAGGTGACGCTGCAGGGCGGCGGGCTGATGGACTATGACAGCCAGATCCCTCTGGCCCGTTTGCTGGCAGACGGCTATAATCTGGGAGGCTTACGCGGCGACCTTTCCTTCAAGGGCTCTGGCGATAGTAGTAGTGGGATTCCCTACGCGGTGCAGAAAGCTCCCGCTACCTTCGGCGGCGGCAAGAGCGGCACGATGCCCAACGGCAAAAATAAGCTGCCCTTTGCGCCTGCGGTGACGACGGACGAGGGCGCGGAAGTGCCTGCGAAGATCAACGTGGCCTGGTATCTGTGGAACGGCACGGCTGCCAAATACCTGGCCGACACGGATCTGGTGAAGACCGCGACGGGCTGGGTCTATGACAGCAGCAAGGAGTCGGCCGGCTATCAGGCTTACGACAAGCTGACCATCGGCGGGACGTATGACGTGTTCGCGGTGGTGCAGGCTTACGACGAGAGCGACGCGGCGCTGTGGCGGGCGGCCATCACCGGGTACGAGCTGACCATCGGCAAGGGCGACCTGCGCGACGCGGTGGTGGAGCTGGTCAATCCGGAGATGATGGTGTTCAAGCCGGATACCATCAATGCCGACCATAAAGCACTGGAGCAGACGCAGTACGTGCAGGTGAAGCTGTACGGCAAGACGCTGGACGCGGCGGACTATGTGGTCAGCGGCAACACCGGGACGGACGCGGGCGACTACAAGCTGACGGTGTCGGCGGCGGCGGACAGCGATCTCTATACCGGCAGCACCGAGAAGGAGTGGGCCATCGCGCCGCTCCCGCTGGAGAGCGCGGAGGTGCAGCTGGTCAAGCAATACGACGGCACGACGGCGGTCGACAAGGATGCGGCCACGGTGTATGCGTTCAGGGGAGTCGAGTCTTTCTACGGCAACATCAACTGGCTGGTGAGGGGCGAGGACTACGAGCTGTCTGACATCTCGGATAACTATTCCGCCGCTGAGCGGGGGCAGTATACCGGCCTGTACGCCACCGTGACGCTGAAGAACCCCAACTATGTGTTCGTCGGCGGAACGAAGGTGTACGAGTGGAAGCAGACGGGCAGCGGCAGTTACTGGGCGATCAACCATGCGGACGCTCCGGCGGACGTGAACACCACGCTGACGGTGATGAACGACCACGCGGGGACGTATACGCTGGATGTGTCCCAGCTGCTGCCTGAGTTGGCGGAGGGATGCAGCTACGGCGAGCCGACGCATTATCTGATCAGAACGAACGGGACGTACGGAGACTGGTTCGTGAACCTGGATGAGCGGTACTACGGGGCGGAGACGGCGAGCATCGACGACGAGAGCGGCCTGCTGACGCTGCCCATCAAGGCGGTGAAGAGCAGCACGGAGGAAAGCATCGGTACGGTAAAGGTCATGGTATCGAGCCGCAACTACGTTGCTTTCAACATTGTTGTTGCCGTGAATGCGGTGAACAAGCTGGTCCCCACCGGCGAACCGACGCTGGATAAGACGACCATCACCTACGGTGAGACCCTCAGCAGCATCGGCCTGAGCGGCAGCATGACGGCGGGCGGAGAGACGGTGAAGGGTACGTTCACATGGGACGCTCCCGAGACCATGCCCGGCGCGCAGAGCGGCTATCAGGCGGCGTGGACGTTCACGCCGGAGGATGCACAGCACTATCAGACGGCACACGGGACGGCGCGCATCAACGTTGACTGGGCCGAGCTGACGGGTGTGTCCGTGAAGCAGGTCGGCACGCTGACCTATAACGGCAGCGCGCAGGCGGCGCAGGTGGAGACCAAGGCCACTACGGTGGACGGGACTTCCGTGAAGTTCGAGTACAGCACGATCATGCACGCCAATTTTGCAGCCGAGATGCCGAAATTCACCAACGCGGGGACGTATACGGTCTACTATGAAGCGATCGACCCGGCCTTTAACCATGAGCCTGTCGGCGGAAGCTTCACCGTGACCATCGAAAAGCAGAAGCTGAACGTTCTGACTCCTGATATGCCCGCCAGAGTCTACGACGGCACGACAGATGCCGCGCTGACCGAGGTGAAGTTCTATGACACCGCTGTGGGCATGGACGCGCTGGTGACGCTGGACAAGGCGGACTACACCATCTCCAACGTGCACTTCGAGACCCCGGACGTGGGGACGCAGAAGCGGCTGATCTTCACAGTCAAGATCAACAGCGGCAACTATATTCTGCAGCTTCTCAGCGGCAAGCTGGTGACGGAGGAGACTTACGAGGTCACCAACAACACGGCGGGGCAGTACACCATCACCCCGGCGGCGCTGACGGAGGTGCAGGCCAGCGCGGAAACGCTGACCTACAACGGCAAGGCGCAGACCGCCAACGTGACCGTGACGGCAAAGACCGTGGACAATACCGGCGTGACGGTGACATACAGCGCGGCGCAGAACGGCGAGTACGGCGCAGATGTGCCGGCGTTCACCGGCGCAGGCGATCACACGGTGTATTACAAGGTTTCCGCCAAGAACCACGAGGACGCCTATGGCAGCGTGACCGTGGTCATCGACCCGCTGAACATCACGAACGCGGAGGTGAAGCTGGGCGAGAGCCTGACCTACAACGGTACGGAGCAGACCCAGACCATCGCGTCCGTAAAGGTGGGCGATGTGGAGGTGACCGGCTACACCGTGAAGAACAACACCGGCAGGGCGGCCGGGGACTACACCCTGACCATCACCGCCGGGAACAGCAACTTCACCGGCTCGGTGGAGAAGAAGTTCAACATCGGCAAGCTGAACATCGGCAATGCGGTGATCACGCTGGGCGAGAACCTGACGTACACCGGACTGCCCCAGACCCAGACCATCGCCTCCGTGAAGGTGGGCGAGCTGGCGGTGGACACCTATGATGTGGCCGATGCCCAGCAGATCAACGCCGGGAAGTATACGCTGACCGTTACCGGTACGGGGAACTTTACCGGCACGGCGGAGAAGGAATTCACCATCGCGCCCAAGACCATTCTGGACGGCGACGTGCAGGTGGACAGCCGTGTGCTGACGTACACCGGCAAGGCGCAGACGCCGCAGGTGACTGTGACCGGACTGGTCCGGGATAAGGATTACACCGTGGCGTATGAGAACAACGTCAACGCCGGGACAGGCAAACTGACTGTTACAGGTCAGGGCAACTACGACGGCAAGGTGGAAAAGACCTTCACCATCGGCAAGGCATCCCTGACGGTGACGGCAGAGGACAAGAGCGTGGTGTACGGCAAGGACGCGCCGGAGTTCACCGCGGCCTACAGCGGCTTCGTCAACGGCGAGGACGCGGCGGTGCTGGGCGGTGCGCTGGCTTTCGAATGCAGCTACACCAAGGGCAGCCCGGTGACGGAGTTCGGCTATGCCATCACGGCCAAGGGCTTGACCTCCGGAAACTATGACATCACCTTTGTGGGCGGCACGCTGAGCGTGGTCCGCGCAGAGGGTCAGGTGACGGTGGCGGCGCTGGACGCCAAGACCTACGGCGACGCACCGTTCGCGCTGGATGTGGACACCCACGGCAGCGACGGCGCGGTGACGTTTGAGAGCAGCGATACCGATGTGATCACGGTGGACGATGCAGGCGTCGTGACCATCGTGAACGCGGGCAGCGCGGTGATCTCCGTGAAGCTGGCCAAGGGCAGCAACTATGTGGCGGCCCAGACCACCGTGGAGATAGACGTGGCCCGGAAGGACATCGCAGACGCGGAGATCGAGCTGGGTGAGGGGCTGACGTACAACGGCAGCCAGCAGACCCAGACGGTGACCTCCGTGACGGCGGACGGCCTGGACGTGACGTACACCGTCAGCGGTGAGAAGCGGACCGACGCCGGGACGTATACCCTGACCGTCACCGGTACGGGGAACTTCACCGGTACGGCCGGGAAGCGCTTCACCATCGCGCCGATGGACATCAGCGACGCCGCGGTGACGGCGGCGGACGTGGTCTACAACGGCACGGCGCAGACGACGGTCATCACCTCCGTGGAGGCGGACGGCCTGGTGCTGGGCAGCGGCGACTACACGGCGGCGATCCGCAGCGCGGTGTCCGTGGGCGTGTATCCGCTGACCGTTACGGGTCAGGACAACTTCACCGGCACGGCCAAGGGCACGTTTGCCATCGTCAAGGCGGCAGCGCCGGCGGTGAACGTCCGGCTGGATGTGACCAACGGCTACGCCGCAGTGTACACGGTGGATCTGCGGGCGACGCTGGATCAGGCGCTGCCGGCGGGCAGCAGCTTCGGCACGCTGCGCTATGGCGCTGTCAGCTTTGCAGACAGCATGGGCTACTGCGACGCGGCTGAGACGGCTGTCTCCGCCAACGGTGTGCTGACGCTGCCGGTCAAGGCGGTGGACACCGGCGCGGAGGGCCAGGCGGCCACGGTGACTGTGGCGGTCAGCTCCGGCAACTTCGAGGATATGGCGGTGACGGTGACGCTGTACGCGGTGAACAAGACCGTGCCCAGCGGCAAGCCCAATCCCAGCCATACCAGACTGAACTACGGCGAGGCGCTGAACAGCGTGACGCTGAGCGGCAATATGTGGGACGACGGAAAGTTCGTTCCCGGCACGTTTGCGTGGAAAGAGCCGAACCTGCGCCCGGCGGTGGGCAGCTATACGGCGGAGTGGGTGTTTACCCCCGCCAGCGGCAAGTATGCCGCGGTCACCGGGACGATCGAGCTGACGGTGATCCAGCCGGTAGAGCCGACGTACACCGTGGGCGGCATCGTGAAGGCGTACAGCATCACCGGCAGCGGCAGCGAGACGCTGATCAGCGGTGCGGTGGTGACCATCCGCAAGGGCCTGGATATTCTGGGCGGGCAGAAGCTCACCGATGAGAACGGCGTGTTCAGCCTGGAGGGCGTGGTCGCCGGCGTCTACAACGTGGTGGTGGAGTACAACGGCAAGACCGTGACCCAGAAGGTGGAGATCACCGACCACAACGTGGACGGACTGGTGGTGGCCATCCCGCAGGAGGACGTGAACAGCCAGCTGGACATCAAGAGCAGCGGCGGCGTGACCGACGAGGCCGTCGTGGGCGGCCTGGATAAGGAGGCCGGCGAGCAGTTCAAGGATGAAGGCGGCACTGATCCCAGCGGCGGCTCTGTGTCTGTGAAGATGGAGCTGGAGGAGAAGCCGGAGGACAAGAACGACGCGGCGCAGAACGCCATCCGTGAGATCCTCAAGGACAAGGTGACGGACTTCATCGATATGAGCCTGACGCTGGTGCAGAACGGCGTGAAGAAGGACCTGACGGAGACGAAGAGCGTGCTGGAAATCATCATCTCCTACGACACCAGCCGGAGCGGCATCACGGTGGTGCGGCATCACGGCGACACGGTGGAGACGTTTGAGCGGTTGAGCGACCTCTCCGACGGTCGGGACATGACCTTCTATGTGGACACGGAGAACCGGTGCATCCACATCTTCGCCAGCAAGTTCTCCACCTATGCCATCAGCAGCGAGACGCAGAACGGCGGCTCGGGCAGTTCCGGCGGCTCGGTGGTGACCGGAGGGAACAGTTCCCCGGCCACCGGCGACGTGGGCCTGCTGCCCTACGCAGCGCTGGCACTGAGCGGATGCACGGGTATCGTGCTGACGTTCCGGCGCAAGCGTAAGGATGACTGAGCCAAAGTGGCCAAATAAAAAAGAAGCACCCGAAAGGGTGCTTCTTTTTTGCGCGTTGCGGGCCTGCGGGGATGCACCTGCGGCGGGGCTGGGGCATATTATGGAACGATGGCCTGCGATCATCAAAAGGGGAGATGTCTATGAATTACAGCGGCGGAACTTGCAGGGGAAACAACTATTATCAGACGGACGCCTGCGGAGCATATGTACCAGGCCGAGAAACGCCACAAACATGGCCCGCCATGTGCCGGTCATGACGCCCATGCACCAGACGGTGAACGCGCAGATCAGCGCGTAAATGACGATCCCGCGCAGCGCATAGCGCCATCTTCCGCAGAGCGCGGCGAGCAGGCCGATGAGCGCGACCAGAGCAAACTGGAAATACAGGTCCGGCGCAAACATGGCGCTCAGTATGCAGAGCAGGATGAGGCATAATTTCGTCCGGGGGTCGAGGTGCAGCGGGGTCATTTTGTGATACCGGATTTTTCAAACTGCTTTTTCAGCATCTTGCAGCCGACAAAGGCGCTGACAGATGCGGCAAGGATCGTTCCGACCAGCATGATGACCATGATCCAGATCGTTCCCGTGGAGCGCATGGTGTCGATGTAGGACTGCTCCGTACCGTTGCCCAGCATGGTCTGCGCCCAGCCGTCCGGGTCGGCAAAGAACACGAGGTAGGAGGCTGTGCCGCCCAGAGACAGGAGAATGTAGGAGATGGAATTGATCTTTTTGCTTTTATACTGTCCTGTCCCTGCGGCGAGGTCAGCCACGATGCCCATGATAAGGTAGCCCAGGGCCATGGCCCAGTGCATACCGGTGACGAACCAGACAATGCACAGGATCGCGCCGAGAATGGTGACCGCCCAGCGCTTTTGTACTTTGGCCATCATGAGCAGATACACAGGGCCGCAAAGCAATGCACTACCCACAGGCATATAGAATGTCAGCACGGGATTGGGGGCGAAAAAGATACCGCCCACCAGGGCGAACACCAGGAAAAGCGCCGAAAAATACTGACAGTGACAAGATCCTTCACACTGAGGCCTTTGTTGTTGATCGTCTGCATAATCAGTCTCCTTTGCGATAAATTGGCGGCTTGACTTTCCGACCGCCGTTTGCTATGCTTCGGTTAGAGAAGGCTAACCGAGACACAGGGTATCACACCGGGACAATTCCGGCAATATCAGGCGGGGCGTTTCGCCTGTTCGTTGCAAAGAATTGTCTGTTCGTTGCAAGGAGGACTATGAAAAGCGACATTTTAACGGATTACTACCGTCCGCTTCTGGAGCAGAACAATTTCCTGCCCATTCCGTGTCCGGAGAAGTTCAGCCCGGCAGGGCGGTGCTGGGAGATCTCTCCCGCGATCGGCGGCGGCTATTACTGGGTCTATGCAAAGCAGGACCTGTTCGATATCAAGATCCACGACTTTTTCTTTCATGAGGACCAGTGTCTGGACATGGAGATCCCGGAGTGCATCAGCATCCAGCGTTATGACTCCATCTCCGGCGAGGAGCTGAACCCCTACCGGCGGCTCTCGGCCGGGGACATTCAGACCATCGTGGGCGGAAAGCCGCGCTACCGGGCGTTGATCCACAAGCGCATCCCCATTCACGCGGTGGGCGTTGAGATATTGCCGGCCTACTATGAGGAGCACCTGAAAAAACAGTATCCGGACGTGTACTTCGATCTTCCCGCCGCGTTTCAGAGCGTGGACCAGGCCACGGATTTCCCCGCCATGTCCAAGCTGCTGTTCGAGATTGAGAACTATCGGGGCGAAGGCGCGGCAGCGGCGCTTTTCTATGAAGCCAAGGTCACGGAGGCCATCGCGCTGGTGGTGGACGCGTGGAAACGGCAAAACCAGAGACGGGAGCGTCCTCTGTCGGAGGAGGACAGGGAGAGTATGCAAAATGTGGTCAGCTATATCGCTGACCACTATGCCTTCGATATTCCATTGGAACGCCTGGCCAGCATCGCCTGCATGAGCGAGACGAAGCTGAAAAGCTGCTTCAAGCGGCAATTTGGGTGCAGCGTCACACAGTACATTCAGGGGCGGAGGATGAGCCAGGCGGAGCACCTGCTCATCAACACCGATTTCACCATGGGACAGATCGCCCAGATGATCGGCTACACCACCTCCAGCCGCTTTGCGGAGCTGTTCAAGAAGAGCACGGGCATTCTGCCCATCGAATATCGGAAGATCGCACGGCGAGACCGGTGACACCGGACAGGGGGCTTACTTCTTCTTCCGCAGGACGATGGCGATGAAGTTCAGATACTTGCCGCCGCCGGCCTCCATAGCCTTGCGGTCGCCCACGGCGTATTCGTTGTCCTGGGCCAGCCAGTCGGCCCAGACCTCCTCGTTGCTCTCCATCTCCCGGACGGAGAGCACCTCCGCGCCCCTGCATTGAGACACCATGCGCGTCCAGTAGGCCACATCGTGCATATAGTCCAGCTGCTCCGGCGTCCAGGACAGGAGCAGCTCCGGGGGCAGGTGGTCGTGGCAGTCGTGCTTCATGCCGGGGATGGCGATGTAGAGGTATCCGCCGGGCTTGACGAAGGGCAGGAGCTTGTCATCCAGATACCGTTCGTCGCGGCCGAAGTAGTTGTAGGAGTCGGTGCTGACCACCGCGTCGAAGAAATCCTTCTCAAAGGGCAGGGCGGTGGCGTCCGCCTTGACGGGGATGAGCTGATGGGGATCGACGCCCATGGCGTCAAAGAAGGCGCGGTTCTCCGCCGGGTCGCTCCACAGATCGGCGGCGTAGACGGTGAAGCCGTATTCCTTGGCCAGGAACACGCTGGTCAGGCCCTGCCCGCTGCCCAGGTCGCAGACCACGGCGTGGTCCGGGATCTGATGGCCCAGCAGCAGTTCCTCCTCCAGCTTGATGGGGTTGGGCCCCATGATCTTCGACCGCAGGTCGGGGGTGTCGTATTTTTTGCTTTTCTCGTAGTACATATTACCATTCCTCTCTTCTATGGGATGATCTGTTGATCTTGGCAATGGTCTTGAATTTCCGGCGTTTCTCCGCCATATAGGCGCTGTTGTCCTCCGTGTAGCGGTTTTCGGCGCGCAGCTTCTGGAAGGAGGACCAGCGCTCAGGGGACAGTGTGCCGTCCGCCAGCGCGGCCTTGACGGCGCACCCCGGTTCACCGGTATGGGTGCAGCTGCGGAAGCGGCATTGAGACGTTAGCGCGTCTATGTCGGCGAAGGACCTGTTCAGGCCTTGGCCGTCGTCCCAAAGCCCCAGCTCCCGCATACCGGGGGTGTCGATGACCATGCCGCCGCAGGGCAGCAGAAGCAGCTGGCGGCGCGTGGTGGTGTGGCGGCCCTTGCCGTCGCCCCGCAGGCCGTTGGTGGCCAGCAGCTCCTCGCCCAGCAGGCGGTTGATGAGCGTGGACTTGCCTGTGCCGGACGAGCCCATCAGCGCCGTCGTCGTACCGGGGCGGAGATAGGGAAGAAGCTGGTGGCAGCCGTCCGGGAGAAGGCCGGAGGTGACCAGTACATCCGCTCCGGCGGCCACGGCGTCTACGGCCCGCAGCTGCTGGGGCAGGTCTGCACACAGGTCGGACTTTGTCAGAACGACCACCGGGATCGCGCCGCTGCTCCATGCGATGGCGAGATAACGCTCCAGGCGGCGGAGGTTGAAGTCGCTGTTCAGCGCCATGCAGAGGAATACGGTGTCGATATTGGCGGCGACCACCTGTTCGGTACAGGCAGCCCCGGCGGCTTTGCGGACAAAAACGCTTTTCCGGGGGAGGATGCCGTGTATCACCGCGGGGTTCGGCGTGTTATCCGCGTCTGTCCACACAAAGTCGCCGACGGCGGGGAGATCCAGGGCGCTTGCCGCCCCGTGGAGCAGCTTGCCGGAGACAGAGGCCAGGCGTTCGCCGTTTTCGCAGACGATGTGATAGAACCCTTTCTCCTGGGAGATGATGCGGGCGGCCTGCCGGCCGGGCGGACAGGAGTGGGCCAGCGCGGCAAACGGGCCGGTAAGGCCGTAGTCGGCCATGTGTATTGCGGTCATGCTTCATGCACCTCCTGCGGCGTTGTGCTGCAAAAAGCGGTCCATGTGGTGCTCCAGCAGGGACAGCGGCTGCGCGCTGTCGTGCGCATGGTCGGATATGGTGATCAGCAGAAACAGCGGCGCGTAGTATTCCAGCGCCAGCTGCTGCGGGTCGGCCTGCCGCAGGATGCCCCGGGACATCATCTCCCGGAAAATGTCCGCCATGTAGGCCACCGGGCCGGCGGTGATGCAGTTGTGGTACAGCTCCGCCATTTCCGCGCTGCGGTACTGCTCCAGCGTCAGCATCCGGCGGAAATCGCGGGCGAAGGCGTCCTCCGTCCAGAAGCGGTACTGGGCCGCGGTGAAGGATCTAACGGCGGCCCAGGCCACATCGCCGTAAGCGGCGGCGTTGGCCGCGTATGTCTCCGCGGGCATTTCGTGCTGTTGTGAGCGCGCCGCGTCGATCTCGTACATACGGGCCACGATGCTGTCGAAAATGGCGCGCTTGTTCTCGTAGTGGCGGTACAGTGCGCCCTTGGTCATGCCGAGCTCTCCGGCGATCATGCTCACGGAAACGGCTTCGTAGCCGTCCCGGGCGAACAGACGGAGGGCCGTCATCAGAATGTTTTCTTTTGTGTCTGTCATATGCACCTCTCGCGGTAAACGACCGTTTACGTTCTTGGGTGTATTATAGTAAACGAACGTTCACTTGTCAAGGGGCAAAAATGATAGGCAGATATGACAGGGAGTGAAAGAGTGTCTTGACAAGTTACCGATGGGCAATTACAATAGCAGTTGCTGAAAAGGCCAGACGCTATGACGCAGTGCTGATCGCAGAGTCGATCGTGTGCTGCGTTTTGCTTTTTGATTTGAATGGTATCTTTCGGACAGGAGGTATTGATCTGTGGAACGAACTTTACTGCAAAAACTGGGGTTATCCGGCGTTGTCAGCTTTCTTTCGTATACGGCGGCGGTGGTATTCGCGCCGCTGGCGTACCCGGGGTACAACTGGATGGCGCAGGCGGTCAGCGATCTGAGCGCGGCCAACGCGCCGTCACTGGC
>OIZI01000489.1_pt1 | contig 20418 bp, 13 predicted proteins | sample 1588441 | NCBI WGS metagenome assembly OIZI01 (sample SAMN03283284) | human gut metagenome | biome: human-associated habitat; material: feces | host: Homo sapiens | place: Peru | collected 2012 | reverse complement strand
TTTAGGGCTTTGCCCGAAAATGAAATACCACCCGCTTTGCGGGTGGATATTTATTTGCGCCCTGCGCGGGCGTCATGACCGCTGCAGCAGGTATTCGTCGGCAAGCCGCGCCGCCGCTTTTTGTATATAGCGGGAAAGCCCCTCGGAACAGTCGAGCAAACGGCACAGCCGTCGGGCAGCGTCGGCATATGTGTCTCTGACGGCATCGGTGGGGAGCAGCGCCAGGCGGGCGCCAAGCGCCGCACGGTCATATTGCAGCTGTCGGATCGGCTGCGCCGTCAGCACGCAGCCGATCGCGGCGGTCAAAACGGGGGAAAAGAGATTCATGACCGTCTGCGCATACCGCGGCTGCTGCTTGCGCAGCAGCGTGTCCACACAGGACGGCGCAAAGCTGCGGCAAAAGCGGTTTTCATAGGCAATGTCCTTTTGATACTGCTCGATAAACGCAATGCCGAAAAGCGGCGGCAGCCCGAAAAAAGTGGGATAATCGGCGGTGATGTGCCGCTCGTGGGCGAAAAGCTCCGGGTGGTACAGCTTAAAAAAGCCGCCGATGGCGTCGATCACCGTCGCACGGTAGAACACGTTGGGCGTGACAAAGAGATGCTGCCGCAGACGGTGATGCAAAAGACGCGCCGCTTGCAGCTTTTGCCGTATGCGGCGCTGCCCGTCCGCATACAGCCGCGCGGTCGGCACGGTGCACAGTGCGGTGATGGCATCGTTTTCGGTGGGGTATGCACGCAGTGCTGTGCCGATGACAAAGAAGATGGAGGTGAGCAGCTCTGTTGCAGTCTCGATGCGCACCGAGCCGCTTTCTGCGCCGAGCAGCGTTTCGGCATTTTGTGCCAACAGGGAAAGACAGGCGCTGCGAACGGCGGCAGCGTCACTGTCGGTGAGTTTCCCGCTTTCCAAGCCGACGGCGATGAGATCGGACAGATACTGCTCAGGTGATGCGGCGCTCATGGCAGCACTTCCCACGGGTCGCACCGCCGCATGTTGTAGCGGCGCGCAAGAGCGGGCAGCGCTTCGTCTGCCAGTTTCTGCACACTGCCGCCGCATGTGTTTTCAAACGCGTGCTTCATGGCGGCAATGAGCGCATCGTCGCTGTATTGCTCGGCGGTCTCGTTTTTGAAGTGATAGAAAAGCGCAACAAAGGTGCAAAGCGTGTCCGCAAAGTTCTCCTGCGTCAGAAAAGCGGAGTCGGCAAACGCCAACGCCAGCTTTGCCGGAATATCTGCGCGAAACGCCAGACGTCCCGTTTGCTCCAGCGTTTGCCGCTGTGTGCGCAGCAGCATTTGCGCCTGTGCTTCGGAGAGACACAGTCCGTTTGCCGCAAGTGTCTCATTACAGGCAAGCAGCGGCGCGGTGTCCTGTCCGGAATGTGTCAGCAGTCCTCCGTGTATCAAGAGCGCACCTCCAAAATGCTGTCGGCAAGCTGCCGAAAACCGTATTGCAGAAATTCCTCCCGCGAGAGCGCAAACGCCTGTTGCAGATAGGCGGTCTTGCTGTCAGCGAGGGTATACAGCGCCGATACGCCCGCATAGAGTATCTGCACGGCGAGCGGGGAGATCACCGATTGCCGCACGGTGCCGTCCCTTTTGCCGTCCTCTATGAATGCGGCGAGTAGACGGTTGATGTCCTCGCCCAACACAAGGATGCGTTTTTGCGCCGCCGTCGGATGTGCCGCCTGCAGCAGATGGGCATTTGCCGTTTGTACATTCTCGGCGGAAAGGGGATAGCGTCCCTGATATTTTCCGATGGCGCGAAACACGGCGAAAAGACGGTCGGCAAATGTGCCCTGCGCAGACACGGCGACCTTGAGGTCGGCTTTCAGTGTCAACAGCCCTTTTTCAATGAGATGGTGCAGGATGTCCTCTTTGCTTTCGAAATAGGCATAGATGGTGCGGCGGCTGTAGTGCGAGGCGGCGGACAGACCGGTGATGCTGGTGGCGGCAAAGCCGTCGCGGCAGAAAAGTCCGTGCGCCGCTTCGAGGATTTTCTCCCGATGCAGCGCCGCCACATCCTCTTTTTTATTCTCTCTTTCCATAAACAATACTCCCGATATACTTAGTATACCAGCAGTATACCATAACGGAGACGGGAATGCAAGCGATATTTTTTTGCGGGGCGAGAGGAATGTGGCGAGGGGGTAGACAGAGTGGGAGATTCAGAGCAGGAAAGGCAAAGCGGGAGGGTTCGAAGCGCGGAAAGACAGAGCGGGGACGGAGCGGAGAAAAGCGAGCGGGATTCGGAGCGGAAGATGCGGGATGCAGTGTGCGCCGGGTTGGACGAGAACGGACGAGGGGCGAGGATATGTACGGGCAGCGGGAAAGGCACGGCGGTCGGACAAGACGGCAAACAAGGCAGAAGAACGCAAAATGTCGCAGGGCAGCAAGCGGAGCAAAACAGCGAAAAAGGACGGGGAAGCGCTAAAAGATGCACTTTTTACACAGGTTTTGCCATTTACAGATGCGAGATTATTGCCTATAATAACTATAGGTATATTAGATATATTTAGTCATATTGCCGATGACGGGAGAGAGTCTATGAAGGATCAACTACTGTATGGTCGTGCAGATCTGCAATTTCGGGACTGCACATTTTTAGACCGCCTGCCGCACGGTTGGTCGGACAAGCGTGCGGTCGGGTCGTTCAGCGAGCTTTGGTATGTCACGGGCGGCGAAGCGTATATGCGTATTGACGGAAAAGAGTACCGTCTGCATGAGGGCGATTTCTGTCTGCATCCGGACACGCTTTTTTCGGAATACGGCTGTGACCGTGCGGAAAACTTCTCTCTGTGGGCGCTGCGGTTCGAGGGCGCACTTTGGAGCACCTCGCTTTTTGAATGGCTGCAGATGCCGTTTGTCGTGCATTTGCCGGTGGAGAAGCGGCAGGCGATATGTGAGGCGTTCGCTGTGCTCGAGGGCACCTGCGGAAAATCGATCTCGCTTTCCGAGCTGATGGCGCGAAAGGGACGCCTTTTCTATGTTTTTTCTTTGTATCTGCAGGAGGCGCAGGCGACCACATGTCGCCGCGAGGGGCGGATCGGCGATGTGATGCAGTATATCGACACGCATTTGGATGAACCGCTGTCGGTGGCGGATGTGGCGGCGTTCATTCATGTGACGCCGAACTATTTCGCCCACTATTTTCGTGCCGAGACCGGCATATCGCCCGCGCGGTATATTGCAGACCGCAAGCGCAGTCTTTCCGAAAGCCTGCTGGAATCGGGCGTGTCGGTGCGTGAGACGGCAAGGCGGGTCGGCTTTGACGACGATGCGCAGGGGTTTGCGCGATTTTTCAAACGAAATACCGGTAAAACACCGCGGGAATATCAAGAAAAATTTCAAAGGAGGAAGACATAAACATGAAAAAATTGAGTACGCGTGTTATGGGGATTTTTATGGTGTTGTGTATGTTGACCGGTTTATTTGCAGCAGGTGGGGTGTGGACGGTTTTGGGACAGAGCACAGATCTGCAGATCTATAATTTGACGGTCAACGATCTGGCATCCCCCCTGGCGATCGACGAAACGCCGCGTTTCGGCTGGCGTCTTGCCTCGGAGACAACGGGGCAGCGGCAGACAGATTACCGCATCGTCGTCACCGAGAAAGACAGTCAGAAGACGGTGTGGGATACGGACAAGGTATCCTCGTCGGACACATCGGACATTCTCTATGCCGGTGAAGCCCTGCAGGACTGCACGGCATATCTCTGGACGCTGACGGTGTGGGCATCCGACGGAGAAGTCTATACGGCAAAGGATAACACCTTTGAGACGGGATTTCTGAACACGGACATGACCGACGGCGCTTCGTGGATCTCCCTGCGTGAGGCATGGGATGAGGAAACGGATGAAGCATATGCGGTCAACTATGCCGTGGATATGGACATCCTCAAAATGGACGGCGCTTTCAGCCTGATCCTCGGCGAGGGGCGCGCCGTCACGAACAAAACGCTCATGTGGCAGATCGTGAAGTACAGCGGCAACTATCTTTTGAAGCCGCACTACTATGATGCGGGGTATCAGTGGCAATGGCGCACGACCTCGTGGGCGGAATTTGCAAAGGATGCCGAGACCTATGCCGATCTTTCGGAAAACGGTTTCCATCTGCGCGTGACGGTGAATGACAAAGAGATCAAGACCTACATAAACGGTACGCTGATCTCCGAGGTGGAGCTTGCGCCCCTCAATGTCACGGCGTCCCTGCGCGTGCTCGGCGTGCGCGGTGCGACGAACGAAAACTTCGTTCTCGACAATCTGACGGTGACCGATTACAGCGGCAACGCAGACGGCATCGCACTTGTGTCCTATGATTTTGAGACCTCGACGCCGACGTTCAAGAACAGCAATTCGCGCGTCGAAAACGGCGCTTTCACGACCTATCTTGAGGACGGCAGCGGCAGGACCTGGTTCGGCGAGGAGTATTTCTCCGAAAAGCTCGATGAGCTGGGGCAGGTCATGGACACGGATTATGCTGTGGATGTGGACATCCTCAAAATGGACGGCGCTTTCAGTCTGATCCTCGGCGAGGGGCGTGCGGTCACGAACAAAACGCTCATGTGGCAGATCGTGAAATACAGCGGCAACTATCTTCTGAAGCCGCACTACTACGATGCCGGCTATGAATGGCAGTGGCGCACGACCTCGTGGGTGGAATTTGCGAAGGATACGGAAAGCTACACCGACCTTTCGGAAAACGGGTTCCATCTGCGTGTGGAGCTGAATGATGAGGTTGTCAAGACTTATATAAACGGCACGCTGATCTCCGAGATCGCGCTTGCTCCGCTTAATGTCACGGCGTCCCTGCGCGAGCTCGGTGTACGCGGTGCGACGAACGAAAACTTCGTTCTCGACAACCTGACGGTGACCGACTACAGCAGAAACAAAAGCGGCACGACGCTTGTTTCCTATGACTTCGAAACCTCGAAGCCGACATTCAAAAACAGCAATTCGCGCGTCGAAAACGGTACTTTCACGACCTATCTTGAGGACGGCAGTCTCAGAGGCTGGTTCGGTGAGGAGTATTTCTCCGAGTCGCTCGATGAGGTGCGCGACGGACTGAACAAGCCGCTGGCAGAATATGTGGATCCGTATACCTTTGAGGCGGATGTGGCGGTGATCCAGTCGACGGCATCGCTGTGCTTTGCCATGACTGATACCAAAAACTATGCCATGTGGCAGTTCATCGCCTATGACGATGCGGTCATCCTGCGCCCGCATACCTGCATCGGCGGCAATTTCAACGCGCTGGACAATGTGAACATCACTTCCTATGTGACGCCCACGCAGATGAAGTCCGGCGTTCATGTGAAGATTTATGTGGACGGCACGGCGATAAAGACGTATGTCGGCGATGACCTTGTCGACACACGGGAGATCGCAGGTCTTTCGCTCTCGTTTGCGCCGATGCGGTTCGGTACGCGCTGCGCAAGCGGTGAGGAATTCACGCTCGACAACCTCAAGGCGGTGGCAACCGGCACCGACAAGGTGTTGTTCGATTATGACGGCGAGCGCTTCAATCCGCTGTATCGCGGAAAAATTCAGGACGGAAAGATCCATCTCGGCTCGGATAAGGATTATGCGACCACGATGGTGCACAACGGCACGGCCACGCTGCGCCGCACGGTGAATGCCGAGAAGGAGATCGCAAACGCGCGTCTGTACATCACCTCCTACGGTATGTACACGGCGTTCATCAACGGCACGTCCGTTGCCACGCTGCGCAACGAGGTGCTGACGCCGGGCTGGACGCTGGAAGAAAAACGCCTGGAATATGATGCCTATGACATCACGAAGCTGATGCAGCAGGGCGAAAACACCGTCGCGGTTTCGCTGAATGACGGTTGGGCGTCGCTTCTGCAGATGTATTACTCCATCGAGCCGACTGCACCGCTGTCGCTTTTGGCAAAGGTGCTGATCACTTATACCGACGGCACCACGGAGTGGGTCGTGACCGACAAGAGCTGGATGACCGCACGCACCGGTCCGGTGCTTTCCGGCGACATCTATCAGGGCGAGGCCTATGATGCAACGGCGGATGTCAGCTACCGCGAAAACGGCTTTGACACCTCGTCCTGGCTGTCGGCAAACATTCAGACGGTGTCCGCAACCGTCACCGCCCGCAACGGCGGCAGTATCTATGTGCGGGACGATCTTGAGCGCCATGCGCAGAAGGTCGTCGTGTATGAGACCGTGGAAAATGCCGTTGCGGACACGCAATACGGCAAGATCGTGCCGCTTGCGACCTACGGCGATGAAGCGTTTGAACTGAAAGCGGGTCAGCGCGCGGTCGTCGATCTCGGGCAGAACGCCGCCGGATGGGAAAAGTTCACCGTTTCGGCTGCGCGCGGCACAGAGATCCTGGTGCGGCATGCGGAAATGCTCAATGACAACAACGGACTTTACTCTCGCGGCAACGATGGTCCGGAGGGCAGTGTCTATACCGCCAACCTGCGCAATGCACCGGCAAAAACCGTGTATATCTGCAGCGGCAACGGACAGGAGACCTATCATCCGACCGTGACCTACTACGGCTTCCGCTATCTGGAGATCACGGCATCGGCGGACATCACCGTTCACAAGGTGAGCGGTGAGACGCTGACGTCCATCACAAAGGAACAGGACAGCGGCACATTCATATCTTCTAGCGCATTGCTCAATCAGCTGTACAGCAACATCAAATGGAGTCAGTACAGCAACTATTTCGGTCAGGCGACCGACTGCCCGCAGCGTGACGAGCGTCTCGGCTACAGTGGCGATCAGAACTTCTTTGCCGCCACCGGCATGTACAACGCCGATGTGAAGGCGTTCTCGCGCAACTTCATGAAAACACTTGCAGACGGACAGGCGTCTGACGGCGCCTACGGCAACACGCTGCCGTTTGCCAATGCGGACGGCTCCGCCTGGGCGGGCGTCGGCGGCTATGCCGATGCGGGCATCCTCATTCCTTACAGATATTATCGGCAATACGGCGACACCTCGCTGATGGAAGAATACTGGCCGTCCATGACCAAGTATATGGACTATCTGTATACCTGCGGTGCGGAGCGCATCGGTCAGCAGTTCGGCGATTGGCTGTCGACGACGACCAACGACAGTCAGATGGTCAATTTCATCAGCTATGTGTACACCATTTGGGATACACAGGTCATGCAGGAAATGGCGACGGTGCTCGGTAAGACCGATGAAGCGGAAAAATACGCCGCTATGGAGCAGCGCCATCTCGGTTTCTTCAGAGAGAAGTTCCTTGATGAAAACGGCGACCTCAACATGAAGAATCAGCAGACGTCCTATCTGTTTGCACTGAAGCTGCACCTATATACCGACGATGCGGCATGGCAGCGCGGCAAGAAAGCGCTGCGCAAGGCGATCGTTGACAACGGCAACCGCATCAACACCGGCTTCATGGGCACCTCCATCATCCTGGAGACGCTGGCAGAGCTGGACATGAATGATCTTGCCTATAAGCTGCTGATGCAGGAGAACAATCCCTCCTGGCTGTATTCGGTCAAGCAGGGCGCGACCACCATGTGGGAGCGCTGGAACTCCTATTCGATCGCAAGCGGCTTCGGCGATGCGGATATGAACTCCTTCAACCATTATTCCTACGGCAGCGCAGGTGCCTATCTCTATTCTTCCGTTTTGGGCATACAGCCGTTGGAAGCGGGCTACACAAAGGCGCTGATCGCGCCGAAGGTGGACGCGTCGCTGACGCATGTTTCCGGCAGCTATGACTCGGTAAACGGCAAGATCGAAAGCGCCTGGGCGCTGCAGGCGGACGGCACCTATGCCTACACGGTGCGCATCCCCGCCAATATGACGGCGAAAATCGAACTCGAACAGTCGACATTCGGTGAATTTGCCGTGAACGGTGTTGCTGCCGATGCGGCGACGCTCGACGCGGACGGCATCGCGTTTGTCGGCAAAGAGGACGGGCTTGCCGTGTTTGAGGCGACCTCCGGCGAATTCCGCTTTGTGTTCAACGCCTATCCGCTGCTTACGGCAGCAACGCAAAAGACGGCAGCGGAAACCTTCGATTATGACGATGTTTCCGTCACGCTGACCGACAAGTTCCATCTTTATTACAACCGCGAGGCTGTCTATGGGCAGGTCGGCATTTCCGGTAACACGGACACCGACGATGTCTACGGCGGTCCCACCGACGCCTACAGCGCCTGGGTGGCATCCGACGGATGGTTAAAACGCGATACGAAGAAGACGTGGGGCGAGGTGTTCCGCAAGATCGACTCGCTGGTGCCGCTGAATTCCGACGGTGAAGAGATCAGCCTTTCGCATTTCGAAACCACCTTTGATGTGCGGTTTGACACCGCCACCTTCGGTGCCGCGATCCTCGGCTTCCGTCAGGCGACTCCCGGCAAGTTCACGGGCAGCTACTATTCCATCAGCACGGAACAGGGCTTTGTCGCGATCGGACAGGGCGGCATCACGATCTCTGCCGGTGAAAATATTGTATCCGACAGAAAAGACGCCGGACGGGACATGTACAATCATTGGCAGACCGAGACGTTCTCCGAAAAGCTGCCTGACCGTATCAGTGTCAAGGTGCAGGTCGTCGGTACACACTGCAAGGTGTGGATCTATAACTACGGAACGGACACCGTCATCAAGAGCTATGACGAGGAGATCGCGGCACTCGACGCAGGCACATTGGCATACGGCGTTTCCGCGGTGGTGCACTCCATCGGCAACATCCATCTGAAGGCGCTCGATCAGGACGGCAATGCCGCCGATCTTCTGACGCCGCAGACCGAGGATCCGACCGTGCTGCCGTATCGCGGCGGTATCGCCACGATCATCGATGTGGAAAAGACAGAAAACGGCTATCGCTATACGCTGGCGATCACGCCGAAGACCGGCTATCAGCTTTCCGCGGGCGGCTTCTATGCCGAGGATACCGACGGTACGCTGACCATGCCGCAGCGTGTCGGCTGGCGGCAGGACGGCGACGGCAACGCCTTCATGGTGGAGACCACCGGCGGCGGTCTGCTGCACGCTGCATTCGTCGGCAACCGCGCGGTATCCGGCAACATTGCGCCGATCGGCACATCCGTGAACGCCGTGAAGAAAGGTCTACGCTTTGTCCACCGTGCCTATGCCTACGAAAAGGACGGCGCGCGGTATATGTGGGTGAACGGTGAGGAAAAAGCGGTCGCCGACTATGGCGTGCTGATCGGCGCGGCAAGCGTGATCGGCGAAGACGATCTGACGACGGAGCTTGCTGCGCAGTCGCAGTATATCCAGAAGGTCAGCGTCAAAGAGCGCGATGTGTATTATGACTATTGCACGGAATATGTGGATATGTCGGCGTGCATCGTCAACCTCGACAAGGTGGAAGGCGGCTTCGGCATGGATGTCACGACACGTGCTTATGTGCAGTTGGAAGACGGTACGGTGCTGTACGGCAACGCCTATACGACCAATTACACAAACGGTTAATCTGCAGTTCTCTCTCTACATACATCGGCACCCCCGTCACGGGAACGTGACGGGGGTGCTGACTTTTGCCTGTTGTCGCTCGTCCGCCGCCCGCAGACAAGACGGTCCTGCACGCACGTATCCGCAGCCTGCGCATTCGCGCTCATGCGTATCCCGTCTTCTCTCGGATAACCGCTTTTGTTGTTATGTTGCTATACGGTATATCGCTGATATACTAAGTATACCAGCAGTATACCATATACAAAAAGGGGAACGGCGCAGGCGGAAAAACGGTGGGAGTGGGTGACAGGGGGATTTGACAAGTGCGGTGTTCAGCGGTTTCGGGGGACGCTGCAAAAAGCACCTCTCGTTACGGAGAGGTGCTTTTGCGGGTCTTGCCGACTTTGCGGAAAAGGCGTTTGATTTTTGCCGACACTCGTTCCCACGCAGCTGTCGGAAACGGTTCGTCCAACATCCACGGGAGCGAAAGATCTGTGACGGAGACCGTGAAATAGGCTTCTGCCTGCACGTTTTTGGAAACAAAGCCGTCGGTGAACGCAACGTGTATGGGCGGGTCGCCGCAAATGTCCGTCTCATTTTGCGGCATTGCGTCGATTGTTCCGCAGACGGTATAGTCTACGCTGAGATATGCGATGTGATCCCCGACCTCGATGCTCGACACCTCGTCGGGGCGCAAGGCGTCAGCGCCGAAGACACGCAAAAAGGCGGAAAGCTGCGGGAGAGCGCTTGCGATCTGCGCATAATAATTGCGGCAATAGGGACAATCGCAAAGTGCTTGTGCCGCATAGTATTTCTCGGTGTTTTCCACATCGACGGAAAACACGCAGTCACCCTGTCGGACGGTTGTCACAGCCGCACCTCTTTACAGCTCCTCAAGCTGTTGCAGCCACAGGGTCGCCACAGCGTCGGACGGCATGCGCCAATCGCCGCGCGGGGACAGCGTCACGCTGCCCACCTTGGGGCCGTCCGGCAGGCAGGAGCGCTTGAACTGCTGTGCAAAAAAGCGGCGCACGAAGGTCTGCAGCCAGTGCTTGATGACGGCAGGGGTGGTCTCGTCGGCAAAGGTCTCACAGGCAATGCGATAGATCTTCGCAGGCGGAAAGCCGAAACGGATCATATAGTACAGGAAAAAGTCGTGCAGCATATACGGGCCGACCAGCTCCTCGGTCTGCTGCGAAATTTCGCCGTCCTTCGACGGCAGCAGCTCGGGGCTGACGGGCGTTGCGAGAATGTCGAAAAGGGCATGTCCCGTTTCGCCGCCGATGCGCCGTGCTTCGTGATCCACAAGATACCGCACCAGCGTTTTCGGAACGGACGCGTTGACGCCGTACATGGACATATGATCGCCGTTGTAGGTCGCCCAGCCGAGCGCCAGCTCGGAAAGGTCGCCTGTGCCGATGACGAGTGCGCCGTATTTGTTGGCGATGTCCATGAGCACCTGTGTGCGCTCGCGCGCCTGTGCGTTTTCATAGGTGACATCCAGCGTAGTCTCGTCATGTCCGATGTCGGCGAGGTGCTGCCGCACGGCGGGAGCGATGTCGATCTCGTGCAGCGTCGTGCCGGTCGCCTGCGCCAGCGTGCGGGCATTGCCGAGTGTTCTGCCCGTCGTGCCGAAGCAGGGCATGGTGACGGTGTGAATGTCGCGGCGGGAAAGTCCCAGCATGTCATAGGCACGACAGATCACAAGCAGCGCCAGCGCGGAATCCAGCCCGCCCGAAAGCCCGACCACTGTGCGGGCGTGCGTGTGGCGGAGACGTCCCGCAAGACCGGTCGCCTGCATGGTGAGGATCTCCTCGGCGCGCGCGGTGCGGTCGTTTGTGTCCTGGGGCACAAACGGGTATTTGTCGAATTTGCGGTTCAGCGTCAAGGAACGCAGCGGGAACGAAAAAGAGACCGTCGGCATCGGCTGTCCGTTCTGACAGGTGGTGATGCGCCGCCGATCAAAAAGCAGACGCTCAAGATCCACATCGGCGCTGATGCTGCCGACGGTGAAACGCTTGCTTTCCGCAAGAATGACACCGTTTTCGCCGATGAGATTGTGACCGGAGAAAATGAGGTCGGTGGTGGACTCGCCCTCACCGGCATCGGCATAGACGTAGGCGCAGGAAAGTCTTGCGGACTGCATGCTCACCAGCTGCCGCCGATAGGCGCCCTTGCCGATGCTTTCGTCGCTTGCGGAAAGATTGGCGATAACGGTCGCACCCGCAGCGACGAGCTTTTGCGAGGGCTGTTCGCCGACCCAAAGATCCTCGCAGATCTCCACGCCGAGACGGAAAGCGGGCATCTCGCGGCAGGCAAAGATCTGCGCTGCGCCGAGCATGGTCTGCTGTCCCGCAAAGGTAAAGGCGCGCGGCACGCTGTCACCGGCAGTGAAATGCCGCCCCTCATAGAATTCAGAATAGGTGGGGATGTGCATTTTCGGCACCAGTCCCAAAAGGCAGCCGCGCTGCATGACCGCAGCGCAGTTATACAGTGCCGCACCGTCGGCAACCGGCAGCCCGACAAGGATGACCGTGTCAAGCCCTGCGGTTTTGTGCAGCAGGAAAGAAAGGGCGTTTTCCGCTGCCCGCAGCAGCGTGGGCTGCAGGAAAAGATCGCCGCAGGTGTAGCCCGTGACGCAAAGCTCCGGAAACACCAAGACCGCCGTGTCCGATGAGACGGCAAGCGCTTCTTTCAAAATTTGTTCGGCGTTATATCGGCAATCCGCGACACGAATAGACGGTGTGGCGGCAGCCACCCGCAAAAATCCATCCTTCATACTGTGCCTCCCGTTTTTTCCATAAATTACGATAAATAGTATACCCCATTTTCCCTGAAAAGTCCAGTATAAACAGACGGGAATTGACGAACACTGAAGAATGTGGTATAATGCGAAAGGTTACAAACCTGAAATCTTTCTTGCATTTTGTTAAAAATCCGCTATAATGGGTCGTATGTGTAAAAAGGACGGAAGGTTCCTTATGCATTTTTTCAAATTCAAAAAGAAAACAAAGGAAATAGATATTATGCAGAATACTGTTTCAAAAGCGCCTTGCGGCGATGAGACCGTCGAGGTGCGCATCGGCGCGCAGACAACCATGAAGGAGCATTTTGTTGCGCCGCGTGTGCGGCAGGTGGCAGGCGGCTTCGGTTATCGTTTCGGCAAGCGCCTTTTTGACATTGTGATGTCGTTTTTGGCGATTGTGATTCTGGCGCTGCCGATGCTCATTCTGGCGATCGTTGTGCGGCTGGATTCGCCCGGTCCCGCACTGTATAAGCAGGAGCGGCTCGGCAAAAACGGCAAGCCGTTCAAGGTGCTCAAATTCCGCTCGATGCGGCTGGATGCCGAAAAAACGGGCGCACAGTGGGCGGCGGAAAACGATCCGCGTGTGACCCGTGTCGGTGCTTTCCTGCGCAAATGCCGTTTCGACGAGCTGCCGCAGTTTTTCTGTGTGCTTGCGGGCAACATGAGTCTTGTCGGTCCGCGTCCGGAACGCCCGATGTTCTATGATGAGTTTGATAAATATATCGACGGCTTCCGTCAGCGCCTGCTGGTCACGCCGGGTCTCACCGGTCTTGCACAGGTGCGCGGCGGCTATGATCTGCAGCCGGAGCAGAAGATCGTGTATGATGTGGAATACATCGAGACGCGCTCCTTTCGGCGGGATCTGGAAATTCTGTTTGCCACCGTCAAGGTGATCTTCAGCCACAACGGCGCGCGCTGATCGGAAAGGAAAGGATCTATATGAGCGAATGTACACATGATTGCAGCACCTGCGGCAGCAAATGCGAGCAGCAGGATCTGCATGAACCGGCGAACGCCTACAGTGCAATTAAGCACGTTGTCGCCGTCAGCAGCGGCAAGGGCGGCGTCGGCAAATCCTCTGTCACGGCGATGCTGGCGGTTTTGATGGCGCGCCGCGGCTATAAGGTGGGCGTTTTGGATGCGGACATCACCGGTCCGTCCATTCCGAAAGCCTTCGGCATCACGCAAAAGGCGCGGGCAAACGACCTCGGCATCCTGCCCGCCGAAACGCATATGGGCATCAAGGTCATGTCGGTCAATCTGCTTTTGGAGGACCCGGCGCAGCCGGTGGTGTGGCGCGGTCCCGTTTTGGCGGGTGCTGTGAAGCAGTTTTGGAGCGACGTCATCTGGGGCGAGCTGGACGTGCTGTTCATCGACATGCCTCCCGGAACGGGCGATGTGCCGCTGACAGTCTATCAGAGCCTGCCCATTTCCGGCAATGTTATCGTCACCACGCCGCAGTCGCTGGTGCAGATGGTGGTCGAAAAGGCATACAAGATGGCACAGATGCTGGAAATTCCGGTGCTGGGCGTCGTGGAGAATATGAGCTATGTGCAGTGCCCCGACTGCGGCAAGCACATCGCCGTTTTCGGCGACGATGCCGCAACGGAAAAAGCCGTCGAAGCGATGGGCAGCCGCGTGCTTGCCCGCCTGCCGATGGACGGCAGGGTCGCCGCGCTGTGCGACAGCGGCGAGATCGAAAAGGCGCTCTGCGAGGAGCTTGCCCCCGCCGCCGATGCGGTGGAAGCGCTGCTGAAATAAAAAACATTTGAAATTTTTTTCGATTTGTGCTATAGTATAGATAACGAGCTGCAAGAAATGCGTAAGTCCAGTTTTGGACTTGCGCATTCTTTTTTTGCACATTTTGAGGAGGTCAACATGCAAGAACAACAATCTAATCTCGCCACGGAGAAAATGGGGAAGCTGATGCTGCGCTATGCCGCACCCTGCGTGGTGTCACTTCTCGTCGGCGCGCTGTATAACATCGTGGATCAGATCTTCATTGCCAACGCCGCCTATCTCGGCTCCTTTGGCAATGCCGCCAACACGGTCGTTTTCCCGCTGACCGTCATCGCACTCGGTATCGCCGTCATGATCGGCGACGGCTGCTGTGCCTTTGTGAGCCTGTCGTTCGGCAAGGGGAAGCCTGCCGACGCGACGCGCAGCGTCGGCAACGCGGTGGCGGTGTGCATTGTCGGCAGTCTTGTTTTGACAGCGGTCTATCTGCTCTTTTCCGATCCTCTTCTTGCCGCTTTCGGCGGCAGGGTGAATGAAGAGACCTTCGCTCTGTCAAAGGAATATTTCTTTTGGATCACGCTCGGTATCCCGTTTTATATGTTCGGGCAGGCGATGAACCCGATCATTCGTGCGGACGACAGTCCGCGCCTTGCGATGGTTTCCACGCTGGTGGGCGCTGTGCTGAACATCATCCTCGATCCTATTTTCATTTTTGTGTTCCGCCTTGGGATGATGGGCGCGGCGATTGCGACGGTGATCGGTCAGATTGCCACGGCACTGATCGCAGCGGTGTATCTGTGTCGGGCACATCACATAACGCCGCATGCAGGCGATTGGAAGCCAAACGGAAAGATCATCGGCAAAACGCTGTCGCTGGGGCTTTGCAGCTTTCTCGCACAGATCTCCCTTGTGGCGGCGATGGCGGCGATCAACAACATGGTGCGCAAATACGGCGCGCTGGATGCCGTTTTCGGGCAGGAGCAGTATGCGCAAATTCCGATGGCGGTGGTCGGCATCGTGATGAAATTTTTCCAGATCGTCATTTCCGTTGTGATTGGCATGGCGGCGGGACTGATCCCGATCGTCGGCTACAATATGGGCGCGGGGAAGATGCCCCGTGTCAAAGAGGCGTTCAAAAAGCTGCTTCTTGCGGAGACCTGCGTCGGCGCGGCGGCACTGCTGACAGTCGAACTGTTCCCGCGCGCATTGATACAGATTTTCGGTGCGGCGAACGAAAGCGTCTATTACACCGATTTTGCCGTGCGGGCATTTCGTATTTATCTGTGCATGATCGTGCTTGCCTGTATCAATAAAGCCACCTTCATATTTTTGCAGGCGATGGGAAAAGCGGTGGAGTCCACCATGCTCTCCATGGTGCGCGAGATCGTTTTCGGCGTCGGCTTCGCACTGGTGCTGCCGCACTTTTTCGGGCTGTCCGGCGTGCTGTATTCCATGCCGCTGTCGGATGCCCTGACGGCAATTCTTTCCGCTGTCATTATCGTCAGAACCTACCTTCGGCTTAACAGCTGACACACTGCGATTTTCCTCTTGCAAACTTTTCCTGCGGCTGGTATACTGTTTTTGGTGAAAATACGCAGAGAAAAGGAGACTGTTTATGCGGAACATGGCGAAAAAGTATGAGGACTTTTTGGATCTTGTGATCTATCAGATCTACCCGAAGAGCTTTAAGGACACGAACGGCGACGGCATCGGCGATATTCCCGGCGTCATTGAAAAGCTCGACTATCTGAAAGACCTCGGCGTGAACGCGATCTGGCTTTGCCCGTGCTATAAAAGCCCGGGACACGATAACGGCTATGACATCGCCGACTATCGCTGTGTTGCACCGGAATACGGCACGATGGATGACATGCACCGCCTAATCGCAGAAATGCACAAGCGCGGCATGAAGCTCATCATGGATCTTGTGCCGAACCACACCTCCGACGAGCACGAGTGGTTTGTCCGCTCCCGCAAGGGCGAGGAGAAATATCGGGACTATTATTATTGGTTCGATGCGCCGCAAAACGATTGGCACTCCGCTTTCGGCGGAACGGCGTGGCAATACGATGACGAGCGGGGACAGTATTATCTGCATTCCTATGCGGTGCAGCAGCCCGACCTCAACTGGACAAACCCTGCCGTTGTGAAGGAAATTCAGGACGTCATCGACTATTGGGTCGATCTCGGCGTCGACGGCTTCCGTATCGACGTGATCGATCAGATTTCCAAGAATTTTGACGGCGCCAACTGCTTCGGCCCGCATCTGCATGAGTATATCCACGCCATGTTCGGGCGTGAAAATGTCAAGAGCATTTTCACGGTTGGCGAGTGCTGGGCAAATGACATGGATGAGATCTGCCGTCACATCGACTATGACCGCGGCGAGCTTTCCACGCTCTTCCAGTTTGACCATCTGCGGGCAGGGCGCAAAGACAAATTCACGCCCGGTGAAAAGAGTCTGAAAACGGTGCGTGATACGATCGTGAAGTGGCAGCTGCAGATGCAGGATCTCGGCCTGCTGCATGCGCTGTTCACGGACAACCACGACAACGCGCCGTTCATTTCCCGCGTGGTCGACGACCGCGCGCTGCGCTATGAGGGCGCCACCTGCGTGGCAACGATGTTCTATCTTTTGCGCGGCGTGCCGTTTATCTATCAGGGACAGGAGATCGGCATCACCGCTTCTGCCTATGACAGCATGGCAAGCTATAACGATGTGGAATGTCTCAATATCTACAAAGAATTTCTGGAAAAAGGACTTTCCGAGGAGGAAGCACTGCAGAAGGTTAACTTCGGCTCGCGCGACAATGCACGTCGTCCGTTTGCCTGGGACGGTTCGCAGTATGCCGGCTTCTCGACGCATGCACCGTGGCTGCCGATCGCCAGCCGCGCCGGTGAGATCAATCTCGCGGCTGACTGCAAGGCGGAAAAGTCCGTGTCCCGTTTCTATCGCGATCTTCTCCGTCTCAGACGGGAGGAACCGGCGCTGCGCCGCGGCGTGACCGCTGTGCTGTCCGCCGAGGAAGACAACTTCTTTGTCTTCACCCGCACGCTGGATGGGCGCGTGTTCACCGTCGTTTGCAACTTTGAACAGCCGTCGACGATCGACGGCGCAAAGGATTTCGGCAAAGAGGTGCTGCATAATTATGCCGACCGCAGGAACGGCGACACGGCGTTTCGTCCGTATGAGATCGCGGTTTTTGAAAAGTAACACAGCAAAAGAAAAAAGGCTGTCAGAGTGGATTTCCGCTCTGACAGCCTTTTTATGTTATTCCTGCGTGATCTGACAGTATACCGATGCAAAGAACATGCCGTCCTTTGCTTCAAAGCGGCACACGCCGCCATGCTGTGCGGCGATGCTTTTGACCGATTGCGTCCCAAGACCGATGCCGTCGTGCTTGGTCGAAAAAAGCGCATCGTCCGGCATATATTCCAGCGTGCCCGTGAAGGTGTTGTCCACGGTGATGCAAAGCGAGGTGTCGGTGGTGTTTGCCCGAATGTCAATCTTTTTGTCACTGCCGTTTTCCGCCCTGCAGGCATCGAGCGCGTTTTCGATCAGATTGCCGAGCAAAACGGCAATGTCGGTGTCGGGAATGCCGGGATCTTTCGGAATGCCGGTCTTCACGGTATAGGCGATTCCCTCATTTTTTGCCCGCTGCGCAAAGTGCGAAAGAACGGCGTTGGCAGCCGAGTTTTCGCAGAAGCACACAAGCGTCTCGTCGGGCAGCCCCGTGCTGTATTCGTCGAGATAATTCTTCAAGGCGGCATAGTCCTTGTTGTTCAGATATTCCTGCATGATGGCGACATGATGCCGCACATCGTGCTTGGCACGGCGGGCTTCAAGAATTTTGTCCTTCAGATTTTCATATTGTACGGACTGCATGGCAAGCTGATGGTTGTGCTGTTGCAGCTCCATGATTTTGTTCTGCTCCAAAATGAGGCGGGCAACAACGGAATAGATCAGAATTTCGCCGACATTGATGATGAACATGATGACGGCATTTTTCGGCCGTAGGGCAATTTCGAGACTGCTGCGGGAAACGTTGCCGTAAAAAGCATAATACCACATCACATAGAATGTGGCGGGAATCAGCCACAGATAGCGCCATTCGAGACCGGACGGCTCTTTTTCCACCGCCGGTGTATAGATCTTTTTCATATAGCTGAAGATCGGAACGGCGAAAATAAGCTCTACGGCAAAAAGCATCAGCGAAAAGGACCAGCGATAGTTCTGTACGGCGAGCGTCGGAAACAGCTTGCCCTCGATGCTTTTGGAAACAATGACGCTGAGATTGGCAATGTTGGAGATCATCAAAAGCGTGAACAGCGTCTTTCCGAAATGCTTTTTCACCGCGAGGAAATAAAACGCCAGATACAGCACCGTGCTGACGGCACTGACGGTCGCCGCGTTGTCGCCGGGGAAAAAGGCGACCCACGCACCGAGTATGAGCTGAATGACGGTCAGAATGCCGATGAGAAGATACGTGATCCCGTTTGAAAACCGCAGACTGTTGCGAAACGGATAGAGTGCCAAAAACAAAAAGGGGAGAAAATTCAAAAGGGAATAGGCGGCGATCTCCAAAATTCTGTAAAGCGGCGGCATCAGATCTCCTCCTTTCTCAGCTGTTCGAAGCAAAACGCGGAATAAGCTTCCAGCACCTCGTTTGCCTTGCGGCGGCTGATGGGAAGCAGACTGCCGTCGCTCATTTTGAACGTGTCCCCGTTTTGGGCGACTACCTCATAGAAGTTGAGGACGATTCCCTTTGTCGGGCTGAAAAAATACGAATAGGCGCAAAGCAGCGCCTCGATGTCGGAAAAGTTCGCGCGCAGGACGATGTCGCGGTTTCGCTTGCAGTGGACGGTGATGCGGTGGGCGGCACAGTCGACAAAGAGAATGTTGCGGAGCAGGACGCTTGTTCCGTCCGGCAGCTTTACCGCCCGCGCCCGTTCGATCTCCGTCATGTTGAGACGGTCGAGCATCGCTTTCACCTTGTCTCGGTCAAACGGCTTGCGCAGATAATAGCTGGCGTTGACCTCATAGCTTTCGCCGGCAAATTCATTGCTGGTGGTGCCGAACACGAGCTTCACGTCGGCATCGGTCTTGCGAATTTCCTTTGCTACGTCCACACCGGTGCGCCCGCTCATGAAGATGTCCAGAACGATCAGGTCAAAGGCGTGCGGCTGCCATGCCTGCAAAAATGCTTCTCCGCTGTCATAATATGTCAGTGCGGCAAGATCGCCGAGCGCTTCCTTCAGATATGTCTGCAGCTGCTCATACATCTGCTGCTCGTCGTCCACAATGGCAATTTTCATGGAAAACGCCTCCTTACTGCCAGTATACAGTATAGCATAAACCGACCGAAAAGCAAAGGTATTCGCTCCCCCGAAAGCCTGCCGCTTGTGCCGCTTTTCGACCGTTTATGCCAAACCTCTTGCTTTTTCGCGCCGAATACATAGAATACACTTCTGGATGTTAAGTGTTTTATACACGGCGCTGCATGCACAGCACCGTGCAGTTTCGGGAGGAGTCGCACATGAGAAAAAGAAGAATACCGGCACTGTTGCTCTCTTGTGCAATGCTGTTCACAATGTCACCCCGCATCGAAAGTGCCGCCCTGGATCGGACGGGCACTGCCGAGGGAGAAGTCGTGGTGTTTGCAGCGAGCAGCTGGCAGCCAAAGCCCACCAAAACGATATCGGCCACGAGCGGCTTTCCGGTGACGCTCAAAAACGGGGATGTGCTGCAGATAAACGGTCCCATCAACTATACGGCGGCTGTCGGAAAAAGTCCGATCACCCTTGCCGCGGGCGCAAACGCGAAGATCATCATCAACGGCAGCGTCACGCTGCACGGCGCAAACGCTTCGGGCATGACGGGCGCCACGGCGGCGATCAATGTGCCGACGGGGGCAAAGCTGACGATCTACAGCGCCCATGATGAAGAGCTTTCCGCCTCCAAGGGAGCGCCGAAGGATACACTGACTGTGACGGGTGGCAACGCGGCTGCGGGTGCGGACGGCACAGAGGGCGAAAAGCGCATCACGGAAACGGAGAATATCCAGCAGAAGACCACCGAGTGGTTCACCGGCAGCGGCGGAAACGGCGGTGGCGGTGCTGCCGCTGCGATCGGCGGAAACGGCGGTGCGGGCGGCAAGGGTGCTGCGGGCGGTCGAAGCCCCCAGAACATTATGGAGCGCACCTGGAGTGGCATAAACTTCTATGATGTGGACGACCGTCGCGGTGCGAACGGCTCAGACGGCAGCACCGGTTCTGTCGGCGGCGGTGCGGGCACGATCTATATTTCCGGACGTCTGACGCTGAATGCCACCGGCGGCAGTGCTGCTGCGGGCGGTGACGGCTCTTTGGGCGACATCGTGTTCGGCAGCTTCATCGGCAACTCCGGCGAGGCCATCATCTACGGTCTGATCTTCGTGGC
>OIZI01000488.1_pt1 | contig 20442 bp, 20 predicted proteins | sample 1588441 | NCBI WGS metagenome assembly OIZI01 (sample SAMN03283284) | human gut metagenome | biome: human-associated habitat; material: feces | host: Homo sapiens | place: Peru | collected 2012 | reverse complement strand
TAAAATAGGCATTTTTCGGCAATAATTTCGGAGTTTTTAAATGAAAGAGCCGTGCAAATTTGATGGATGAATAAAAAACTGGGCACTACATTTTAAAAAAAATCGCTATATTTGCAGAATATCAACCACGAACTCTCATGAACAAATCAAACAACGCCTATTCACAACCTAATTTACTCGTAAGGGTGTTTCGGTTCTACCGCGATGGTTTTCGCAGTATGACCGTGGGGCGAACGCTTTGGGCGATTATTGCGGTAAAACTGGTGGTGTTTTTCTTGATTCTCAGATGGTTGCTTTTCCCCGACTTCCTTGCCGGAAAAGCCGACAGCGACCAGGGGAAAGCAGAATACGTGAGAGAACAAATCACAAAACGATAATAATACAAAACGATTAATACTTATATGGAAGAACTAACTAACGTAGTCGATTGGTCGCGTGCGCAATTCGCACTCACCGCCATCTATCACTGGCTTTTCGTGCCGCTCACTCTTGGGCTGGGCGTGATTATCGCCATTATGGAAACCATCTTCTATCGCACTCGCGACGAGAAGTGGCTTGCCACCACAAAATTTTGGATGACGCTTTTTGGCGTGAACTTCGCCATCGGTGTTGCCACGGGCATCATACTCGAATTTGAGTTTGGCACCAACTGGTCGAACTACAGTTGGTTTGTGGGCGACATTTTCGGCGCACCGCTTGCCGTGGAGGGTATCTTGGCATTCTTTATGGAGTCCACCTTCATTGCTGTGATGTTTTTCGGTTGGAACCGTGTTTCGCCAAAGTTCCACCTCGCCGCCACTTGGCTCACTGCCATCGGCGCAAGCATTTCCGCCTATTGGATTCTGGTGGCAAACGCTTGGATGCAAGACCCCGTGGGCTGCACCTTCAACCCCGAAACCATGCGCAACGAAATGACCAGTTTTTGGACCGTGGCAACCTCGCCTATGGCATTGAGCAAGGTACTGCACACCGTGCTGAGCGCGTGGACCCTTGCCGGCGTGTTTGTGGTGGGCGTTTCGGGATGGATGCTGCTTCGCAAACGCAATGCCGACCACTGCTTCCGCAGCCTGAAAGTGGGCGCGTGGGTAGGCTTTATCGGCATTGTGCTCACCTCCATTTCGGGCGACACCTCGGCTGTGACCGTGGCTGAACGCCAACCCATGAAACTGGCGGCGATGGAGGGCCTGTACAAAGGGCAACACGGACAGGAAATTGTGGCATTCGGTATTCTCAACCCTGCAAAGACGGTGGACAACGATGAAGACCCATATTTGATGAAAATTGCCATTCCATACGGACTTTCAATCCTTGCCAACCACGACCCACAATCGTTTGTGCCGGGCGTGAACGATATTATCAACGGCATTTCGATGGACCGCGACGGCAATGCAATCAACACCGTATCGTATGCCGAGCGCATGAAGCGAGGAAAAATGGCAAAAGAGGCGGTTGCCGCACACCATGTGGCTGTGCAGATGGGCGACAAGACTGCCATGGCTGAAGCCAGCAAGGCGATTGAAGCCAATTACCCCTATTTCGGCTACGGCTATCTCGACACGCCACAAGAGGCAGTGCCCAACATTCCCCTTACGTTCTACACCTTCCACCTGATGGTGACTGTGGGTGGATATTTGATGGTGTTTATGCTCTTGGCACTCGTGTTTGCCTACAAACGCCAGTTGCTGGAAAAAGCACGCTGGGCAAAGTGGTGGCACATGCTCGCCATCGCCACCATTCCCCTCACCTACCTGTGTAGCGCATGTGGCTGGATTGTGGCAGAAGTGGGCCGCCAACCTTGGACTATTCAAGACCTGATGCCCAACAAGGTGGCTATCAGCGACCTCAGCGCAGGATATGTGCAAATCACCTTCTGGGTGTTCGCATTCATCTTCACCGCTCTGCTCATTGCCGACGTGAGCATCATCATGAAGCAAATAGCAGAAAAATCAAAACAAAATCTCGACACCGTAAAACATTGACAACTATGACACTTGAAATCCTACAAAACTATTGGTGGCTCATCATTTCCATTCTTGGTGCCCTGCTTGTGTTTCTTCTTTTCGTACAGGGCGGTCAGTCGATGCTTTTCGGAGAGAAAGATGCCACCCAGCGCACACTGATGATTAGCTCGTTAGGTCGCAAATGGGAACTTACTTTCACCACTCTGGTGACTTTTGGCGGTGCATTTTTCGCATCATTCCCACTGTTCTACTCCACCAGTTTTGGCGGTGCCTACTGGCTGTGGATGCTCATTCTATTCAGTTTCGTGATTCAAGCCATATCCTACGAATACCGCACCCAAAAGGGCAATGTGTATGGCACACGCTTCTACGATGCGCTGCTTTTCGTCAATGGCGTGCTCGGTCCGTTGCTGCTCGGTGTGGCTGTGGGCAGTATGTTTTTCGGCAATGAATTTTGCGTGACCAAAAACAAGATTCTCGATGTGGAGGCGGCCACCATATCCACCTGGGGTCCGCTGCACGGTCTTGAGGCTATCGTTTGCTGGAAAAACCTGGTGTTTGGCGTGATGGTGCTTTTCCTTGCGCGCACTTTGGCTTCGCTCTATTTTATCAACAATATCGACGATGAAACGCTGCATAGTCACCAGCTCAAGCAGTTGATGGTGAATGGTGGTGTGTTTGTGCTCACATTTGTGGTGAGTGCCGTTCTGATTCTCACATCGGGCGGTGTTGACACTCAAAACGGTGCCGCACAATGGACCGACTACAAATATCTGCACAATTTCATCGACATGTGGTGGTGCCTTATCGTGCTGCTCGCTGGCGTGGTGCTGGCACTTTGGGGCATAGCCAAAACGCTGCTCACCAAAGCCAAATGGAACAAGGGCATTTGGGCTGTGGGCATCGGTGCGGTGCTGGTGGTGCTCAGCCTGTTTTGGGTGCTTGGCTACAACGACACAGCCTTCTATCCATCGCTGCTCGACGTGAACAGTTCGCTCACTATCCGCAACAGTTCATCGAGCCAATTCACCCTGCAAGTGATGAGCGTGGTGTCGCTGCTCGTGCCATTCGTCCTCGCCTACATCGCCTACGTTTGGCGAGCCATGGACAGCCAAAAAATCACTGAAAAAGAAATTAGAGATTAGAAGTTAGAAATTAGATGGTTCGGAGCACCCGGAGCACTCGGAGTACTCAGAGTGCTCCGAGTGCTCCAATTAAGAAACAAAGGGTTATTTGGAGGCGGTGAATTGCTTTAAGGATTGCAAGTGGGCGATGGCTTGGATGCGGCCGAGGTGGTAGGTTTTTGCCATCAGTTCGGGGTCGTGGCAGGTATGGCCTATCTCCAGTTTTTGAGCTGGGCGAATCACGAGGGCGTTGCCTGCCTTTTCTTGCGCTGCCACATACTCAAGTTCGGCGTTATACATTTCGTGGCGGTGTGCCATCACATCAATCATTTTCGGATATTTGCGGAGCATCAGCCTGATAAGCGGCATGGCTTTGCTGGCTTGCTTCACGAAGCCTTCTGGCTGGGTGAGCACCACGATGTTGCGCTCGTAGCCCACGCTCTCGAAGTATTGGAGGGGTATGCTGTCGGCCATTCCGCCATCGAGCAAACGGTAGCCGCCCACTTCCACAATGTTCGACACCATCGGCATCGATGCCGACGCGCGAATCCACTCCAGTGCCTCGTGTATGTCGGGGTCGCGGAGAATGTGATACACCGGTTTGCCCGTCAGCACATCGGTGCATACCACATGGAAATCAATCGGTGAAGCCAAAAATGCGTCGTAGTCAAACACATCGTAAACCGTGGGCACCACATGGTAGCAAAACTCGGCATTATAAAGGTCGCCAGTGGTGAACAGCGAATGCAAACCGCTGTAACGCTTATCGCGAGCGAAACGCTGATTGTAGCGCAACGCACGCCCAATCTGACCGCTGCAATAGTTCACACCGAATGCCGCGCCGGCACTCACGCCCACTGCGCCATCTACCCTGATGCCGTTTTCCATCATCACATCGAGCACCCCGCAGGTGAACATGCCACGGTAGGCTCCGCCTTCAAGCACAAGGCCACATTTTTTCCTAATTTCCATATCTCCGCAATTTTTAAACAGGGGAAAGATTTTAAAAAGGGGAAAGAGCCATGCTCAATCCCCTTTACTATACATGATTTGAAATCTTAATTACAAATTTTTGTAAGGCAAGCGTGCTATCATTTCGCCAAATTTCTTGGCTCCGTCTTTCAGTTTGCTGCCCACCATGGCACGAAGCATGATGGGGAGATCGAGTTGGAGGGCGGTCATGCTCTCGGTGTGCTCTGCATCGATTTCTTTCAACTCAATCACCAAACCGAATGGCACTGGCGACTGTGCCGCACCGAACACGATTTTCGATGGTTCCACCGTTTCTACAATGCCCAATTTGAGAGGTCCCATTGGCGATTCAATCACCACACCGCCTTCTTCAAATTTCAGGTTCTGAAGGTGAGTGCGAGCCTCTTCAGGAAGTTTGTCGATGTTTTCCTCCATGTGGCGACGAAACACCTCAGGGTTCGACAGTTTGCTATACACCGTAGCGATGTCGCAATCAATCACATGCTTGTCACTTTTGTATGTCTCCATATAAAAATGTGTATCTCAATAAGAATTTTATTAGTCAATATTCACCACAGCAGGGGTCCAGTTTTCTGGGTCTTCGCGCCAGAGTTGGAGCTGTGCTTCGTCACTCGCTTTGATATATTTGGTTTCAACTGCGGCCTTAATCATTGCGCTATATCCGCTCAGTGTCACCAGTTCCACGCCTGCCTTTTCAAAGGCTTCAACGGCTTGTGGGAACTCGTAGGTGAAGATTGCCACCATACCCACTACATCGGCGCCTGCCATACGCAAAGCCTCCACAGCCTTCAAACTGCTCTTGCCAGTGGACACGAGGTCTTCCACCACCACCACTTTCTGACCGGGCTTGATGTTGCCTTCAATCAGATTTTCCAAACCGTGGTCCTTTGGAGCCGAACGAACATACACCATAGGTTTTCCCAAAGTGTCGGCCACGAGCGCACCTTGAGCAATAGCACCAGTAGCTACGCCAGCCACCACTTCAGCTTCGCCGAAGTTTTCGAGAATAAGGCGTGAAAGTTCCACCTTAATGAAGTTGCGCACCTCTGGATACGACAGCGTCAGTCGGTTGTCGGTATAAATTGGTGAGTTCCAACCGCTCGCCCAAGTGAAAGGGCTATCTGGTTGAAGCTTTATCGCACTGATTTTAAGCAATTTCTCCGCAAGAAGAAGATCTAATTTTTTCATGATCGTATGTTTGATAGGATTGATATTTAAAATTTAGCACAAAATTACGAATAATATCAGTCACAATAACTATAATTCGGGCGTTTTTTTGTAATTTTGTGTATATCAACACATATCACTCATGACAAATCGACCACCCCGAAAGCCCATATCTCCCACTGCCGCTCTCAACAAGGCGGCGGCTCTCTGCGCACGCTCGGAGCAAGCCAGCGGCGACATCTATGCCAAACTCACAGGCTGGGGACTAACCACCGAAGAAGCCGACGGCGTAATGAAGCAGTTGATGAGCGAAAACTACCTCAACGATGAGCGATACGCCCGCGCCTACTGCCGCGACAAAATGCGATTCAACGGCTGGGGGCGCATCAAGGTGGCTTTTATGCTCAAAAGCAAGGGCATAGGCAAAAGCCATATCGAAGCGGTGCTTGCCGAGGTGAACGAGGAAGAATACATCGCCACGCTTCGCCGTTTGCTGCAAGCCAAATGGCGTGATGTGAGGGGCAAAGAGCCTATGCAGGCGCGTGCCTCGATGATGCGATTTGCCGCTTCTCGCGGTTTTGAGCCAAATGTTTTCTACCCTGTCATCAACGAGGTGATGGGCGGCGATAGCGATGCCTAAAGCGATGAACATCAAGGAGATTCTGCAATCCACAGCCCAAATTCTGATGCCTTGCACCTGCCCGGTGTGCGGTAAGGCTCTCGATGGTGGCGAACGCTACATCTGCCGAAGGTGCCTGATGGACATGCCACGCACCATGTATGAGGCTGTGCCGCTCAACAATATGGCGCAACGCTTTGTGGGTGCCGTTCCAGTGGAGCGTGCCTCGGCTTACTTTTTCTATGAGCGCAACGCCCCCTATTCGCAGATTCTTCAAGACATTAAATATCGCAACGTGCCCGACATGGGACGATGGCTGGCAAGGCGTTACGCCGAATCCACAGCCGACAGCGGTTTGTGGGACGGCATCGACTACCTCATACCTGTGCCGCTTCACATCGGCAAATTGGCAAAACGCGGCTACAATCAAGCGCTTTACATAGCCCTCGGCATCAGCGATGCCACCCAGATTCCTGTTTACGAGGCCATCGACGCGGTGAAAGGCCACGCCACACAGACGCACAAATCGGCTTTTGAACGTCGCCAAAACACGAAGGGGCTATACGCCTCAATCCCCGAAGCAGATGAAACGCTCGCAGGCAAGCATGTGATGATTATCGACGATGTGATCACCACAGGTGCCACGCTGCTCAGTTGTGCCGAAAGCCTGTGCCATATCCCCGACATCAGCATCTCCTTCTTCACCCTCGCCGCCGCCCGCCTCGCCTAATCCCCCACAAAACTTATGGGTGGGCAGTGCTCACACAGATCTCACAGAATTATTATAATATATCTCACGCAGATACAACGGATTAAACAGATTGAAATTTCTACTGGATAAATCTGTTTAATCCGTTGAATCCGTGTGAGCCTTTGGAGCAAACCGGCGGAGAGCATCCGTGAGATTTCCCACCCACTAAAGCAAAAACAGTGAGATCTGTGTGATCTGTGTGAGCCCAAAAGTAGAATCTGTGTGAGGCTAAGCGATGGGGTGAAAGTAATTAAGGAGCCTGCGCTTCACAGCGTGGGCTCCTTAAAAAATCTACAATCTATAAAAACATATATATCATCAGAAAACTATGTTCTCATTTCGATGTTCAAATGTAACACGCAAATTTTATATTTGCAAATATTTTTTGCATTTATTTTCAGAAATCGGTGAAAATTGCGTTATTGGCATTGCGGTGGGCGGTGGGGAGTGCTACATTTGGGGCATTTATTCATTTTAAATCTGAAAAACTATTATGAAACACATGACTATTAGCCCCTCCGCTTCCACTTTTTTCCACAACGAGGAAGCGGCTCCTGTGGGCGAGGCTCTGCAAGCGGTGAATCTGCGTAGGCGATGTAAAAGCGTGGAGGTGGTGGGCAACCCTGAAAAGGTGGGGAATGTGCCAACTGGCCATCGCATCATCTGCATCCACTCCGATGGTGGCTATGTGACCTCACACGGGGGCGACCTTTATTTCCGTGGCACGCTTTTTCACCATTGCGATGCCGAGGTGCTGGAAGCACACAGCATTGAGCAGTTTTTGGTGGTGAACACTACCGATGGCGCGCTCTATTTCACCAGCCACGGCGGCACGCTTTGTCGCCTCAACCTCTCCGACGCTTTGCCCGAACTCCACCTGTCGGCTGTGAGCACTGGCACGGTGAAGGAGGATATTTTGCCCTACGACTTCGCCACGCCACTCAGTAATTGGCGTGCGCCCCTGCCCTCTGCCGATGTGCGTGCGCTGACAGCTGTCGTACGCCGCTCCTATCAGCAGTTGCAAAAGGCGGCGAAAGGCGCTGGGGCATACACGCGCCCGATTTTGGCTCGCTATGCCGTGAGAATGACCGGTGGCGAATACCTATGGCTCAGCGCACCCGTGATGATTGGGCACGACACGGTGAAAACGCACTATCGCATCGAGAGCGAGGCGGTGACTGGCGGTGGGCAATTCACAGGCATCGGTGCCGCCACGCTCTCGCTGCCCTGCTTTAAGTTGGGCATTAGCGTGGTGAATGGCGTGGCGGCGGAATGGGCGAGGCTGATTAAGTCGGTCGACATTTTCGTGACTGATGAAGCCGACATCGCCGACACCTCGCTGCTCGACTACCGCATAGCCACCACCAACGTGGGCAACCGACGCTACGTTGCGGAGTTGGGACCTGAGCCGCGCGAGAAAAGCGCCATTATTGATAAACTGATAGGCGGAAACTGGCATTTGATTGCCTCTTGCTCCGATATTGCGGCACTGGCGAAGCATGAGTTTCGGGCGTGGGGTATCAGCAAAAATGCCACTTCGATTTTACCCGACATTCCCACTTTCACGCTCCAGCAAAGCACCACTTTTGCCCATACGCTCACCACGAGCGACTGCGCCGCCATCACACGCCGATGCAGCGAGAAGCATTTGCCTGCTTACACTATGGCGCACAGCGGCAGACTTTGGCAAGGAGGCGGTAGCGAGCTGCTGAGGGCGGCGTGGCACACTTCGGCACTACTGATGGCTCCGTTTAGCAATACGCCTTGCACCATCACCGCCATTGAGCGAGTGAGCACCAGCCAAGGCGATGCCACCATTGTCAGCTCCCAATCCTACCCTTTCACGCCATCGGCTGTGAATCCGCTCGTTTGCGCCCCACACGGTGCCGCCACCGCGCTTCGCATTGAGGTGGCATCGGGGCAAACCACAAAAGCCATCGACTGTCCACTCACGCCTGTGCACACTTGCGCTCTGGCTGCCACCTACACCGCAAATCTGCTACCCACCTCGTTTGATCCGTCAAGTCCAAGCCTCGCCGTCACACAATCGGCGGTGGTGCCCACCCCTGGGCGGCTGACGGTGAGCCACATCGCCCAACCGCTCATCACGGAATTTAGCCAAACGGTGACTGGCGCCGAAATCATGGCTTTGGCTGCCACCGAACGCCCCATTTATTCGGGTGGATTCGGGCGGCACCCACTTTATGTGTTTACCGACCAGGGCATTTTCGTGATGCCACAATCGAGCAGCGGCGCATTTGGCGAAGCGAAGTTGATGAGCCGCAAAGCGCTCTATGCCCATACGCGTCCCATCAGCGGTGGCGGTAAAATATGGTTTACGAGCACACACCAGCAACTGTGCAGCATCGAGGGCTCGAAAATTCGGGTGGTGATTCCCTGCTGGCAAACTGCCTCCATGGCGTGGAACGATGCCGAACACGAATTGTGGGCACTCCACCCCGACGGATTGCTCCACATCACCGACGGCGATGGGTTTTTCTCGCGTCTCACGCTGAATGTGGATTCAATGTACTACGACGGCAAGTCGGCACTGGCGGTGACGCCCGACGGCAGCGTGCTCAACATCTGCGCATCGGTGCCAAAAGAGCAAACAGTAAAATACCTCTCCCACCCCATCATGCTTTCGGCTGATATGCAGCAACGCCCAGCACGCATCATCTGGAATGTTTTTGGCTCGAATCTGCACCTGCGGCTCAGGGTGCTCGGCGAACAGGGCGAAAGCAAATGCGGATTCACCATCTGCTCGGCAAAAGTGGATGGCGAGGTCAACGCTCCTATCGTCCTGCCCCTCATTTCTCCGCCTGTACGCACCGTGAGGCTATCTGTAGAGGGTACTGCGCCAGAAGGCACGGTTATTTATTCTGCCGACCTGTATATTAATACTGAAACACATAGATAACCGTATCCGTCACCAAAAATAACAAAAATATCACTTTTTGCTATAAAAAGTGATATTTTTTAATGCAAATGCTTGCGGATATGTTTTTTTGTTGTATCTTTGCAGCGTTATTTGTTATTCAAGGTCGTCAAAACGCATCGACCAATTGACGTAGGGGATATAAATATAACATATCACGCTCCAGCCTATGGCACCGTTAAGAAGCTGCATAATAGCCATGGGTTGGGTTGTAAACAGAATACAAATAACGCATAGATTTGCCCCGTCAAGGGGGTAACACCTCTGGAGCAAATCTTTTTAAACATGGTTCAAAATAGTTGTTTTATAGATAATTGTGTATTTAAGGAAATGGGAAAGTCGTGAGACTGTCCCTTTTTTTTGCGCCCATGCCTCACTCCACCTCCCCACAGATTTTTTTATTGCTCACACAGATTCAACGGATCAAACAGTTTTTTTGTTAATCGGATTGAAATGGATTAGGGTGTTTTGGTTCAGTGGAAAATCAGTAGGGATAGGCGTATATTTTAGCAAGTCTGTGTGGGAAAATCCAGCAAATCTCAACCATATAAAAATTTGAAGCCCAAGGCATCGGAGATGCCGCATCATGCGAAACACCATGCAAGCGAAAATCGCAGCGCGATTGAGCGCAGCTTGGTGACAAGAACATGTGGTGGTTCGAGCCTCGGAGAGGGTCGGTTATGATAGTGAAGAATAGGTTGATACCACGACCGACCCTCTCCGAGGCTCATATTGTGGCTCATTGCTATCACCAAGCTGTGCGTCCTTGCGCACAAGGACGCTTGCATGGTGTTTCGCATCATCTGGCATCTCCGATGCCCGCCTCTGCCATTGTTTCTGTTTCCACATGGCTGTCCTCTGAGCCGGTATCTTTCCATTCCCACAAAAAATAATTTGTGAAAATTTGTGCTAATTTGTGGCTCAAAAAAAATTCCATCATAATTTGTGGCTCAAAAAAAACGCTCAAAAAAAATCCGTGTGAGAAGGCTATTGGTTGGTGAACACGGTGTCGAGTGGCGTGGAATCGGTGGGCGTAGAGGTGGAGGAAGTGGGGAAATCGCTACAGTTGGAGCAAGTGTTAGCGTAAACGTGATTGACCAACAGGGCGATGCCGCGCGACATCACCATATCATCGTGTTTGCCATCGATGGCACCGAAACCGCCACCCAGCCGTTCCTCAAACCAACTCATTTCATCAATGGCATCGCTGTCGTGCTCCACCAGAAGCCCCTCGCGCACCATCGTCACCAAATGATTGACGACTTGCGCCTTCGTGAGCACATTGGTTTGGAAGCCCACCTTGAAACCGTGTGGTTCAGTTTTTCGGCGAAACACATTGCTATACTCATCTTTCAAGCGGCGAAGCAGGTAAGCCGACTTGCCGTCGGAAGCGTGCGTTTCGAGCGTGTTGCTCTCCACCACCAGCAATGCCTGATTGTAGAACGAGGCTATGGCTATCGCCTTTTCAATGAGCAAATCGTGGTCGATATGCCCACGCCACTGCGCCACAGTTTCACAAATGCGGTCGTGGCAGTCGATTACCGAAATCACGGAATAGTCGGCACTTGCACTGCGTCCACCAATGTCCACACCCACCACATATTTGCTCTCCAGTCTATCGGTGGTGGGCATTTTCCACACTTTCAGGCGTGGCTTGCCTTCGTCGATTATGCGCCATTTGCCGTTCACCTTCTTCAACTCGCCTTTCGCCAGTGGCTCACAGCACTGGGCGCGCATGGCATCGAGGCGCGAGAGCGAAAACACGCATCTGCCCGAAGTGCTGAACGCCTCGGTGGAATTGGTGGGAAACTCCGCCATCATCTTGTGGTGCGACTGGTAACTCTTGCGCTTTTCGTGGTACCACTTGATCATTTCCAGCGTACACCCTATTTGCCAAAGGTTGCGCTCATAGCCGTCGAGGCTTTTCCACAAATCCGCTATTTCCGCCTCATCGACCGGCAAACGATAGATTTCAATCTCATACCACGGAATGAACACGGCGTGCTTGTCGGTCTCGCCATTCACCGAAAGCAGCCACTCGTTATGAAAATAATTACCGATGCCGTTTGCCGTGGATTCAAGCACCTCCACCGTCAAGCCGCCCACCAGCAGCGAGCCATCTACCGAGCGCATCACATCTTCGGGGTTGCGCATGGTGGAAGATGGCCAAAACGCCACTTCGCTCATGAGCGCCATGGCTATATCGTAGCCGCGCACCACATCATCCACCTGCGCCGTGCCCATCAGCACCAGGCAGTCGCGCCCAGTGATAATCTTGGCATTGGTGTTGCCCTCAAAGGTTTTAAATTCAAGAGGTTTATCGTCGTCGAGCAGTTGTTTGGGATAGTGTTGCAGGAGTTTGGTGTACATGCCCTTAATCACGCTCGATGTGCTTCGCTTATGGCCGCAAATGATGCTGTTCCAGTTGCGGCGAAGCACCAGTTGAATCCACGCCATATACATCAGCACCAGCGTGGAGCCACCCCATTGGCGCGCTTTCAACAAAATCATGCGCACGCCCTTGCCAGCCAACCGCTGACGCTCTAAATCGGCAAGCACATGGCGCTGTGGAGCATTCAGGCGCAATTTCACATTGCGTCCGCTCACCTTGTCGCGCACGGTGGCACAAATGGCACACCAATATTCAAAGTCGTACTTGATGCGTGTTTTTTGATAGGTCAACTCATCGTTCAGCGTATCGAGCGGCACCTCGTCGAGCATCGGCACCGGAAGCCACACCTCGCCAGCCACAGGCACGCTCACCAGTCGGCGCTCTCCGCAGCAGCCCTCGCCCGTGAGTGGGTCGTAAGGCACTTGCAGTCCCTCGTTGCGGCTACGGTTTTCCGCAGCCAAAGCCTGCACGTCGATAGGAAATTCGGTATTATCGTGTTTTTCAATTTTATCCATTGCAGTTTTTTAGCCGTAAAACTACACCATCCCCACCCCCACAGTCAACAGCAATAAGGAGATTATAAAAGAGGTTAGAAATTAGTTTTTTTGAGGGGGAGGACTCTGTAATCCCCTATCAGCGGACATGTCCTGAAAGGGAGCTCGTTGTTCATCTGAAGAAAGTCGGGGACCGTATAGCTCTTCCAGAAGGAGGTGACGCTTTTGGTGATGTCATTCACATTTTTAAGTACAGTTCTGGCAATTGACCAATCGGTCTTTTCCTTCTCAAATTTTGCACAGTAGAAGTGCTTAGTGGGTTTAAGTAAAATCGCAACTCCTTCACATTCTTCACTTTGCCAACTTTGCGCAAATTCCTTCTCTTAGAATTCAATCTTACCTATTGATGGGTCAGCAATAAATATTCTGCTTGTTTGTTTTTTTTTAGCGAACCACGAAATGGTTTCCTCTCCAATGCAATATTGCTGGAGAGGAAATTTTGCTTAACTGTTCAACCGTTCTTCGTACAGCCAATGTGAATAATCCAAATTTTTCACAAGTTCTCTTAACATCTCCAACTGTCACGCTTATTCTCGAAACACTTATTTCTTTTTTTATACTCTGCAGAGAATGTTCTTTACCATAGTATGCACACACCATTTGTATGCATGCAGGACCACAATCCGACATTTCCAGTTGTTGATATAACTTAAAGCGTGACATGGGCTATAGTTTAATTAATATTTGACATTTACGCCCGTATCAACTCCATTATTCTGCAAAGTGCGGTTTGCACGCTGATATGATTTGCCAAAACTGATTCTGTAAACGATATTCAGCTCTACCATATTGGCGAAATCTTTTATATAGAATGTTTTAGAAATTGGGTGTACCTTTGACGGGGTCTCTGTTTCCTGCTGGAAACCTCTTTTCGTGAATGCGTTGACCATTCTTGCTCCAAACGAGAAATCTTTCCACCTGTATTTTGCTCCGAAATAATCGAAACGAATGTCGCGGCAGAATGTGCGTCCGTCAAGGCTGTAACGCGGAGCAACGGAATAGTTGGCATAGATTGTCCAATTCCCGAAGTAGGCGTTTGCGCTGATACTTGCCCATACCTTGTTCAGGGAGTTGTACTCCGCCTTGTCAGACACGTTGTATTTATCCCAACCGACAGATGCCGACAATGTGAGGTGATTGAACAGATTTTGATAACTTAAATCCAACTGCGTACTGATATTGTCGGTGTAATTCCCATTTTCCGTCTTGTTGATAAACATTTGGTAATACTTGCTTGAAGGGTCATCATCGTAATACCACACGGAGTTTAATGAATTGTCTGTACGGCTGTAGCTGCCCCATGCCGTTGCATAGAAATTTCCGGTATTATACCTTACGTATAAACGGTGTCGCTGATAAGTGCTTGGTTTTATGTATAAATTTCCCATTTGTAGCGATATGTCATCAATGGTGTGTACGTCATCATTCATAGCAGACAATGGCGGCATATCCGGGCTGTACATATAGAGATAATTGGCGCTCCAATGTTTGTCTATCTTGAAATTGAGAGTGCCTAACGCTTTAAACTTCAAATAATGTTCACTGCCTGACAGTCCGGTGTTGTGAAAATATTTTCCGCCAACGCTAAAAGTATATCCCAATTTGTTCCATCTTCCTGCGAGATCCCCATAAAAGTAGAGGTTATTCCTTGTCTGATGGTCGGGAGTAAACTCAGCGCCATTTTCTGAATACTTGTTTTCAGCGTGGTTCCGTCTGTAATTGACACCATAGCGTGTGTCAACCTTTCCGATTTTCAAGGAGTACAAAGCTTCTAATGCCGCAGCCCAACTGTCGTTGTTCGTGAGATTTATTTGGTTGAAATCTATTCCGCTGTCATATTTATAGTGCATTTCTCTTGAATAATCTCCACTTGAAATTGTACCCATAGCATTTAGTTCCAAAGATTGCGTTTGGCTGAAATTTTTGCGGAAGTATAGGTCAAGTGTAGGAGAGTGTGATTTAGACTTGTTTGGATTGTACTTTTCGTATCTGCTCTTGGCATCACCGATAATTTCCTCCATTATATTATAGTTTCGGTTGTTCCCATCATACGCTCGGAAACTGAGACGAGCCGCCAACATTGTATTCAAGTCATACATATATGTATAGCCAAAAGAAACATTGTTGCTGAAATCTCTCATGGAAGAAGGTTGCCCTATTTGATTGCGATAAATAATGTTTTCTCTGCCTATGTATTGTTCTTGAGCATCTGAATACTGCTTGGTGTTTTTTTGCCAAGTGTTGCCGTAGTTGATGGACCATTCCGATTTCTTGTAATAATAAGTTCCCGCAATTGTCGCAATAGAGCGTAACGATGTAACTGCTTCATCAAGTTCCACCATTATTGTTCCGCCTTCCTGACGAGGTTTCATTATAAAGTTGATAACTCCGGACACTCCACGGTCTGCATATCTGATATCTGGCGTGTTGCGGTACTCAATCCTTAAAATGTCGCGCTGATTAAGTGACTGTACTTTTGACAAGGACTCTTCTTTGCCATTCACTTGAAATACCACACCGCCACCATCTACAGACACTCTTTTAAGAGCCTCATTTACTTGTAACCCCGGCATTTTAACCTTCATTTCACTCAAAAGATTCAGCGTTTCCGAGGCTCTGTTTAATTCCGCCAATGTCGGAATCAGCACATATTTGTCGGCTTTTTCTATAACTTTGTCAGCACTGACCACCACTTCACCAAGCATAGTACTCTTAGGTGATAATTTGATTTCTCCCAAATCCAAATCACCTTCATTGATGTTCACTGTGATTTTTTGCGACTCATATCCCATATAGATGAGACCGACAAAGGCTTCATTCACTTTTACATCTCTCAGCATAAACCAACCATTGCCATTTGTCGTGGTGTTCAAAAGCACCTTGGCAGAATCATTTACCAAAGTGACATTCACGCCGGGAAGAGCCTCTTTAGTATGCTCGTCTATTACTACACCCGATATGCTTTTAGCCTGTACTACGAAAGCGATTAGGGCGAAGCAGATTGTTGATATATATCTTGAAATCATATTCTCTTTATTTTACCTAATTGAATGTTATGCTCTATTACATCTATCACAATGCGACAGTTCACAAATGGATACTGCAATATAAAGTCTTGTAATTCCTGAGATTCTTCGGGCGTGTCGAGAACAATCACTACCTCTATGCCGTTACGCTCAAGATATTTTCTGTTTTTGGGAAACACGCTCCTAAACTCTCTCATCTTCCTGTAGAAAGGGATTACCACACTTAAGTCAAAATTGTGGTAGAAAGGCTCTGTGATTTTATATGTAACGGGCATTGAAAGTAAATGTTAGTGTTTGCAATATTACGAATTATTTATTTCATAGCAAAATTTAGCAACATTTTTTTATTACTGTCCGCAAAATCAACAAACACTTGAAAACCGATAACATAATTGATTGGCATTTCGGTATTATCGTGTTTTTCAATTTTATCCATTGCTGTTTTTTAGTCGTAAAACTACACCATCACCACCCCCACAGTCAACAGCAATAAGGAAATTATAAAAGAAGTTAGAAATTAGAAGTTAGAAATTAGACTTTTAAGAGGAGCACCCGGAGTTATCGGAGCACTCGGATAATCAAATTTCTAATATCAAACTTCTAACCTCTAACCTCTAATATCTAATTTCTATTTCAGTATATCTTGCACTTCGGCGAGTGAGCCGTCGTTTGGCGATGGTTTCACGTCGAGCAGGTGGCAAAGCAGCGGATAGACGCACACGTTGCGAAACTTATCGGGTTTCACATAGCCCACCTTAAACGCTGGTCCCATGGCACGGAATGCCACTTGCATATCGCTACAAGTGTGGTCGAAACCATGGCTGCCACCACGGCGCACTTTGCGGTCGGTGAAAAGCCAACCCACATCGGGAAGCACCAGCACATCACCCACATTGATATTGCTGCCATAGTGCAGATATTCAGGGATTTCCGCCTTGCGCCATGTGCGAATGTGGTCCACATTTTTCAGTGCCACCAATATCGAATCCACATATTCGGTTTTCTTCACATAGATGTTGGCAGGGAGGTCGCCTTCTATCGCATCCACCCACTCATCTTTAATGTATTTCTTCACTGGCACGGTGCGGTCGGCATCGGTCCACGACATACCATGGTCGCCAGTCACAATCAAGTTCACCTTGCTTGCTTCTGGGAGCAGACTGATGCGCTTCCACATGTAAGAGAGCAGTTCATCGAGGTGTTCCATTTCGTTACGGCACTCCTTGGTCACCGGTCCAGCCACGTGGCCTGTGTGGTCGGGTTCCTCAAAATAGCACATAATGAAGTGTGGGCGTTCGCTTTCTGGAAGTTGGAGCAAGCGCACCACCTCGTCGGCACGCTCCACATCGGTGAGCAGAGGCTTTTTCTGATAGTCTTGCCAATAGTTGGCATAACCGCCCTTGATGGGAATATCGCTACCCACCCAATACACCGTGGCTGTGGTCATACCCTGACGCTTGGCAGTGAGCCAAATGGGGTCGCCGCCATAGTTTCGTATGTCGGAACGCGTTTCGGCGTTGCCCAACGAGTATTTCTTGCCAGTGGCACGAATGCGAAACGAATTGGCAATAATACCATGGTGGTCAGGCACCAAACCCGTAGCAAGCGTATAGTGGTTGGGGAATGTTTTTGAAGGGAAAGATGGACTCATTACAGCCTTAACGCCCTTTTCTGCCATAGAGTTGAGGAATGGCGTGTTGTAAGCCTCGCAATAATCCCAACGGAAACCGTCGAGCGACACGATAATTGTGTACTGGTCGTTGTTGACAGCCCAAGAAGCCAACGCCATCAACGCCACAAGCATAGATAAAAACAGTCGTTTCATTATAATTTTGATTATTATTAGTTTTCTAAGGCAAAGTTACGAAAAAAAGCTCAAAGATTTTAGCAATCTTTGAGCCTGATTCTTTTGTAGGGGGCGTGGCATGTGCCTACCAGAATATTTTGAAGAACAGTATGGCTGCTGCGCGCCTCAGGTTCACGCCGCCTTCAAATTTTCCCATATACGAGCCACTACGGTCGCGCACTGTGCCATCGGCCTCCACCCTGCCCATGTAGGAACCAGAGCGGTCGCGCATGGTGCCGTCGGTTTGGATTTTGCCGATATACGAGCCGCTGCGGTCGCGCACTGTGCCGTTCACGCTCACTTTTCCCACATACGAGCCTGAGCGGTCGCGCACCGTGCCGCTTGCTTCAATTCTGCCCACATACGTTCCCGAACGGTCGCGCACCGTGCCACTTGCCTCGATTCTGCCTGTATATGAGCCGCTGCGGTCGCGAAAGGTCTGCGCTTGCACAGTGCCGCACAGCCCCACCACAGCCATCACCAAAATCAATACAATCCTTTTCATACCATTCATATCATATATTTAAACAATCATCACTTATTTAAACAATCATAACTCTAAATGGGCGTTTTCTCTCCTGCCATTCGGGCTTCCCTGTCGCTGATTATTTGCTCCATATTCGCCGCAGCCCAGCCGATTAGGTTGTCTATCACAGGCAAAAACGACAGCCCTCGCTCGGTGAGCCTATATTCCACTCTGGGCGGCACTTCGGCAAACACTTCACGATGCACAAAGCCGTCTTCTTCCAAGATGCGGAGCGTCTGGGTGAGCGACTTTTGCGAGATGTCGGGCAGCTCGCGTTGCAGTTGTTTAAAACGCAAAGGCTCCTTATGCTGCAGGGTGTACAGCACAAGGAGTGACCATTTGTCGCCAACACGCGCCAATATATTGCGTATCGGGCAATTAGGGAACAATGCGTCTTTTGCTTGTTTATTGTTCTCTTTTTGATTTGTCATTAATTTTTATTTTTCAATCGGAATGATGTTGGCATCGTCCATGAAACTGCTAATAGGCTTTGCCTCATATTGAATGCACATCATCACCATGTCGTCATCACCTGTGTTGCGCAATGCTCGCACACCTGCTGGCGAAACACGAATGATACTGCCTTCGCCAACCTCATTTTTCACTCCGTCAACCTCATATTCGCCTTTGCCCGAAATGATGATGTAGAGTTCTTCGTGAGTTTTGTGTGAATGAAGGAATGCAGGATTTTCGCCAGCAGCCAAACGCTGTACCGAAGCCTCGGCACCAGTCAAGCCAAGTTCTTCACCTAAAAAAATCTTACCTTCCACATTGTTCCAACCATTCAGATTTTTGATTGCAAAAATAGCCATAATCGTCAATATTTTAAAATTTTACATATTGTTTTTTACCCGATACAAAATTACTATCAATCTCATTATCCGACAAGTAGACACATTTTTGTGCTTTGGTTACCAAAAGGTTAGCAATGCCGATTTCAAGCGTTTGCGACACACGATTTAACTCTCTTTAACTCAATTCGGTCATTAGGGCTTGTGGAAGTAATCCAAAAAATCCTAACACGCCCTAATGACCGATTTGGGTTTAACTAATATTCTTCCCCAACTGGTAAGCCTCTTGCAACTTGACGCTGCCCTTGATAGTGCGTGGTGCATCTACTCCGCCGCAAAACAGCGTGCCGACAAGGCGGCTCTTAGGGTAGCAGTCAATCCAACCAGTCAAACCTGCTTCGGCTCGCTTGGGAACTTCGGGCTCATCTTCTGCTGCAGTGGTGAACATATACACATCACGGAACTTATAATCGAGCGAATACATCGCATTCATGCGGTCGATAAGCACCTTCATCTGTCCGCTCATCTCATAATAGTAGATGGGCGTTGCCCAGCACACCACATCGGCTTCGAGCACCTTCTGCATGATGGCGTTGGCATCGTCGTCGATTACACATTTGCCCAATTTCTGGCATGCAAGACAACCTTTGCAAAAACCGATACTCTTGCCACTGAGCGTGATTTTTTCCACTTCATTGCCAGCCGCTTGAGCACCCTCAATAAATTTATCAGCGAGCAGGTCACTGTTTGAGCCCGCACGGAGGCTGGTAGATATTACAATTACTTTTTTCATCGCATATATTATTTTTCCTTATTTCAAACTGTTGTATGCTTCGTCGCTTACTGGTTCGAGCCATTCGTTGGAGGCATTGTCGCCCGGAATCTCAAATGCAAGGTGGGCGAACCAGCTATCTTTTGCGGCACCATGCCAGTGCTTCACGTTGGCAGGGATATGAATCACGGTACCTGGCAGTATTTCCTGCGCTGGTTTCCCCTCTTCCTGATACCAGCCACGACCTGCCACGCCCACAAGCATCTGTCCGCCGCCTTTGGTGGCGTGGTGAATGTGCCAGTTGTTGCGGCAGGCTGGCTCAAAGGTAACATTGGAGAAACGTATCTGACTGTCAGAGATTTTTGCAAGATAACTATTGCCTTTGAAGTATTTGGCGTAAGCGGTGTTCGGTTCGCCAATAGGGAAGATCATCTCGCGCTGGAAAGCTGCCTTGGCATCTTCGCCTTTCACATCTTCGTTCCATACCTCCTTTGCCAAATTGAAGGCAGCCCAGGCTTTAGGCCAGCCGGCGTAGAAGGCAATGTGGGTGATGATTTCTGCCGCTTCCGTGCGGGTAATGCCATTGTTCTTTGCCGACTGCAAGTGATATTTCAGCGAACTGTCGGTGATTCCTTGGCTGATAAGCGAAGTGATTGTTACTAAACTGCGGTCGCGCAATGAAAGTAAGTCATTGCGGCTCCATACTTCTCCGAAGAGGATGTCGTCGTTGAGGTGGGCGAACTCTGGGGCAAACTCACCCAGTTGGGTGCGCCCTGCTGTCTGTACTATTTTCTTTTGTGCCATAATCTGAATTGATACTGCTGCTAATACAATGAATAAACTGATATGCTTTATCATTTTTGGTGATTTTATCCCAAATCGGTCATTAGGCTTGTGGTATTTCGGAGTTTTAGAAGAATGGATTTTGCTTGTCTTCTATGTTGCCGTGCAAGAGAATTTGCATTTTTAATTAAATCTTTAA
>OIZI01000486.1_pt1 | contig 20541 bp, 18 predicted proteins | sample 1588441 | NCBI WGS metagenome assembly OIZI01 (sample SAMN03283284) | human gut metagenome | biome: human-associated habitat; material: feces | host: Homo sapiens | place: Peru | collected 2012 | reverse complement strand
GTGACGGTGTCATCGAAGTATTATCTACCAACGGTGATACACATCTTGGTGGTGATGATTTCGATAACAAGATCACACAGTGGATGATTGATGAATTCAAGAAAGCAGAAGGTGTTGACTTATCAACTGATAAGATGGCACTTCAGAGATTAAAAGAAGCAGCAGAGAAGGCAAAGAAAGAGCTTTCTTCCGCAACAACAACCAATATCAACCTTCCGTTCATCACTGCAACTGCAGAGGGACCGAAGCACTTTGATATGAATCTTACAAGAGCAAAATTTGATGAACTGACACATGACCTTGTAGAGAGAACCGCAATTCCGGTTCAGAACGCAATGAGAGATGCAGGACTTACCAATGCAGACCTCGGTCAGGTACTCTTAGTTGGTGGTTCTACACGTATCCCGGCTGTACAGGATAAGGTAAGACAGATGACAGGCAAAGAGCCAAGCAAGTCCTTAAACCCGGATGAGTGTGTAGCAATCGGTGCATCTATCCAGGGTGGTAAGCTTGCTGGTGATTCCGGTGCAGGTGAGATTCTTCTTCTTGATGTTACTCCACTTTCTCTTTCAATCGAGACAATGGGTGGTATCGCAACAAGACTTATTGAGAGAAATACAACAATTCCTACAAAGAAGAGCCAGATATTCTCTACAGCCGCTGATAACCAGACAGCCGTTGATATCAACGTAGTACAGGGTGAGAGACAGTTTGCCAAGGATAACAAGTCACTCGGTCAGTTCAGACTTGATGGTATCCCACCAGCAAGAAGAGGTGTTCCACAGATTGAAGTTACATTTGATATTGATGCCAATGGTATTGTTAATGTATCAGCTAAGGATTTGGGAACAGGTAAGGAACAGCATATCACAATAACAGCAGGTTCTAACATGTCTGATGAAGATATCGATAAGGCTGTTAAGGAAGCTGCTGAATATGAGGCACAGGATAAGAAGCGTAAGGAAGCTATTGAAGTAAGAAATGATGCTGATTCAATGGTATTCCAGACACAGAAGGCTCTTGATGAAGCAGGTGATAAGCTTGATGCGGCTGATAAGTCAGCAGTTGAGGCAGATCTTAATGCACTCAAGTCACTTATTGATGGCAAGGAAGCAGAGAACCTTACAGATTCAGATGTTGATGCTATCAAGGCTGCTAAAGAAAAGCTTATGGAATCAGCTCAGAAGCTCTTTGCTAAGCTCTATGAGTCACAGGCAGGCGCAGGTGCTGCTGGCGCTGGTCCAGATATGGGTGCTGGCACAGGCCCTGATATGGGAGCAGGTGCTTCTAACAACGGAGCTTCATATGGTGATGATGTAGTTGATGGAGATTATAAGGAAGTATAATTGATAACTATTAAGGTTACATTACAATTAATACTTGATTATTATTCTAAATAATTTATAATAGAATAGCCGTGGTATTAACTGCACAGGGTAGTTCACTGCTCTGTGCAGTTATTGGCGATTATAACGGAGGTAAACAATGGCTGAAAAAAGGGATTATTACGAGGTATTAGGCGTGCCAAAGGATGCCGATGAAGCAGCGATTAAGAAGGCATACAGACAGCTTGCCAAGAAATATCATCCTGATATCAATCCGGGAGATAAAGATGCGGAAGCTAAGTTTAAGGAAGCATCAGAAGCATACGCAGTATTAAGTGATGCAGATAAGCGTCGCCAGTACGACCAGTTTGGTCATGCAGCATTTGACGGTTCTGGCGGTGGAGCTGGTGGATTTGACTTCAATAATATGGGAGATATATTCGGCAGCGATGTATTTGGAGATATATTTGGAGATTTATTTGGTGGCGGCAGAAGACGTAGTAGTAATGGACCTATGCGTGGAGCAGATGTGAGGGCAACGGTCAGAATTACATTTGCGGAATCTGTTACAGGAACATCTAAGAAACTTGATGTAACCCTTAAAGACCCATGTAAGACATGTAACGGAACTGGTGCAAAGCCAGGTACATCACCTGAGACATGCAGCAAATGTGGTGGTAAAGGTCAGGTTGTTTACACTCAGCAGTCACTTTTTGGAATGGTTCGTAACGTGCAGCCTTGTCCTGACTGTAAGGGAACTGGTAAGATTGTCAAGGAGAAATGTCCTGACTGCTATGGTACAGGTTATATATCAAGCAAAAAAACAATCGAAGTTACAATTCCTGCTGGCATAGATGACGGTCAGTGTGTTAGAATACAAGGTAAGGGTGAGCCGGGAACTAACGGCGGCCCAAGAGGTGATCTGCTCGTTGCAGTTATGATCAGCCAGGATCCTAATTTCCAGAGAGATGGGTACAATATATTCTCAGATGTCAGAATCAGCTATCCAACTGCTGTACTTGGTGGAGAAGTTAAGGTCAAGACAGTTGATGGTGAAGTTGTGTATGAGGTTAAACCAGGAACGGCTTCAGGTACAAGAGTACGTTTAAGGGGCAAAGGTATGCCTACAGTAAGAAATAAAGAAGTCAGAGGAGATCATTATATTACATTAATAGTTGATATTCCTGCTAAACTCAATGCTGAACAGAAGGAAGCCCTCATCAATTATGAGAAACTCCTGACAGGGGAAGAAGTTCCTCATAAGAAAAAAGGATTTTTTAAGTGATTAAACCGAATGAAAGGGAGATGTTATGAAGGATAATAACGAGAACAACATTGACGAGACATTAGACAATGTTAACAAGTCAACACAGGAAGTTGAAACAGACGCACTTGACAGTGATGGTATTACAGAGGAAGAAGTAGATGATACAGAAGGTTTAGATGATGCTGAATCATCTGATGATACAGAAGGTTTAGATGATGCTGAATCATCTGATGATACACATGTAACAAGATTCCCAGCTAACGATAATAAGAGCTTTGGCGATAAGCTTGCATCTTTAAGCAAGAAGCAGATAGGATGTATCGCTGTGTTAGCTGTAGTTATTATAGCAGTTATTGTAGCAATAATTGTTTTAGCGACATCTGGTAAGAAAAAGGGACCTGCTGTAAGTACAAAACCTTCAGCAACAGCAGTATCAAAAGCTACAGAAGCTACTTCAGAGCAGACAACAACAACTCCAGTTGTTAAGGCTGAGAAGGATGTATCTTTAGAAGAGTTACAGCAGACTAATGAAGATGTATATGCTTATATATATATCCCAGGAACAGAGATTGAGTATCCTATCCTTCAGTCTGAGAGCAAGGGCGAGAATTATTATCTTAACTATACAATTAATAATTATTACTCATGGACAGGTGCTATATATACACAGTTTACATACAATAAGAAGGATTTTTCAGATAAGAATACAGTTATATATGGTCATGCTGCTACACGTAACATTAACTCAGTTATGTTTACACAGCTTCACTATTATGAAGATGAGAACTTCTTAAAGGCTAATCCATATATATATATCTACCAGGGTGACAGACAGCTCAAGTATCAGATATTTGCAGCAGTTCACTTTACAGATGTATTAATTCCAGCAAAGTATGGTGTTAATGATGGTGCATCTTTAGTACAGTTTGTTAATGATGCCAAGACAACATATGGTGGAGTTATTGATGACAGTGTTACAATAGACCAGGATTCTAAGATTATTACATTGTCAACATGTACAATGGTGCCTAACTATGATGATAACAAGAGATTCCTTGTACTTGCCAAGCTTGTAGAGGATGCAATTGTACAGCGTTAAAATCATGAATTAAACAAAAGCAGAGAGTCAGGAAGATATATTCCTTACAAGGGAATTCTTTCTGGCTCTATTGTGATTTAAAAACAAATATGATTTATAATGAAATCAGAAACTAAAATCGGAGGCTAAGTTTATATGAATCTAAAAGAGAGAATGGAAGCTGTTAGTAAGCTTAATTTATCACAGTATGAGGTGTTGGATATACATGAATTAAGTGATATTAATTCTGTAGGTCTGCTTTGCAGACATAAGAAGAGCGGAGCAAGAGTAGTTGTTATATCTAATGATGATAACAATAAGGTATTCTCCATAGGATTTAAGACACCACCATATAATGATACAGGATTACAGCATATAATTGAACATTCTACTCTTTGTGGTTCACGCAAGTATCCGGTAAAAGACCCATTTGTTGAATTATGCAAAGGCTCACTTAACACATTCCTTAATGCCATGACATATCCGGATAAGACAGTTTATCCAGTAGCAAGCTGCAATGATGTTGATTTTAAAAATATAATGGATGTATATATGGATGCAGTTTTCTATCCTAATATGCATAACAATAAGAAAATCTTCATGCAGGAGGGATGGCATTACGAATTAGAGGATAAGGACAGCGATATCACATATAATGGTGTTGTATATAATGAGATGAAGGGCGTGTATTCATCACCAGATGATATATTATCGAGAATGACATTTGTATCATTATTCCCAGATACTGCCTACAGATATGAGTCTGGTGGAGAGCCGGACAGCATACCAGAGTTAACATATGAAGAGTTCAAGGAATATCATAAGAACTACTATCATCCAGTTAACAGTTATATATATATGTACGGAGATATAGATATAACAGAAAGACTTGATTATCTGGACAGGGAATACCTTAACAAGTTTGATTCGGATGAAGTAAATATTGATTCTGATATTGCATTACAGAATGCATTTGATTCTATGACAGATGAGACTCATTATTTTGCTGTTACAGATGATGAGCCGGTAGAAGATAATTCATATATATCATACAACAAGGTTGCAGGTGAGGCGACAGATGCCAAGCTCTATCTTGCCATGCAGATATTAGATTATGCACTTGTCACAGCGCCTGGCGCAAGACTTAAGCAGGCACTTGTTGACAAGGGAGTTTCTACAGATGTGTATTCTAATTATGAATCATCAGTCAGACAGCCAATATATTCAATAGTTGCCAAGAATTCAGAAGAGTCAAAGAAGCAGTTATTCCTTGATACAATTAATGAGGTACTTGAGAGCATCGTCAAAGATGGAATTGATATGCGTATGATTGACGCTGGTATTAATTACTATGAATTCAAGTATCGTGAAGCTGATTTTGGCTCTTATCCAAAGGGACTTATGTATTATCTTACAATGATGGATAGCTGGTTATATGATGAGAATAAGCCATTCATCCACCTTGAGGAGCTGGATATATTTGAACAGATTAAGAAAGAAAAGAATGAAGGATTGTTTGAGAATATAATTAAAACATACCTTCTTGATAACAATCATGGCTCTGTTATCACACTTGTTCCTAAGAGAGGACTTTTTGAGGAACAGGCTGCAAAGACAGCTAAGAAGCTTGCCGATTATAAGCTTAAGTTAAGTGACAAAGAGCTTGATGATATTATTAAATCAACTAAGGAATTAAAAGAATATCAGGATGAACCATCAAGTCAGGATGATTTGTTATCAATTCCTATGTTAAAACTTGATGATATCGAGAAATCAGCAGAAAAGCTGTATATAGACCCTAAGGATGTAGGTGGTGTGACAGTTGTGCATCATAACATGTTTACAAGTGGAATTGCTTATATCACTCTTGCATTTAACTGTAAACGTGTTCCAGAGGAGCTTATTCCTTATCTTGGATTACTCTCAACAACACTTGGACTTATGGATACAGAGCATTTCACATATCCAGAGCTGTCTAATGAGATTAATATCAACTGTGGTGGTATCAGTTCTGGTGCTTCATTGTACAGTGATGATAAAAAGCTTGATGAATACAGCATATATTACGAGATTAAGGGTAAGGCGCTATATGAGAAGATTCCATTCATGCTCGATATGATGAATGAGATGATGTTTAGTACTAAGTTTAATGAGTATAAGAGACTTGAGGAGATTATAAGACGTGTTAAATCAAGACTTGAAAGCTCTATGACAAGTTCAGGCCATATTGTATCTTACACATATGGTACAGCACAGTTCTCACCAACAGGATATTATTCTAACAAGATAAGTGGATATGACTATTATGAGTTCATAGATAATCTTGAAAAGAATTTTGCAGATGTCAAAGAGGAGATTGCTGCTAATCTTGCCAAATGTGTTAAATATATATTTGCAAAGGACAATCTTCTTGTGAGCTGTACAGCAGATGACAATGGCTTTGATAAATATTTCAAGAAGCCAATGGAGGAATTTGCAGGCAGATTAAATGTATCAGAGGAGCCGGTTGTTGTAAGAGAATTTAAGCCATCAAAGGTTAATAAGGCATTCACATCTTCATCACAGGTACAGTATGTTGCAAGATGTGGTAACTTTGTGGAGAAAGGCTATAAATATACAGGAGCACTCAGGGTTCTTAAAATAATATTCTCATATGAATATCTGTGGATTAATGTAAGAGTTAAGGGTGGAGCATATGGCTGTATGAGCGGATTCAGCAAGAATGGTGATACTTACATGGTATCATACAGAGACCCTAATCTTAGAAAGACTAATGAAATATTCGAGAATGCCGGTGATTATGTTGCTGACTTTGATGCATCTGACAGAGATATGCTCAAATATATAATAGGAACAATAGGACTTATTGATGTTCCTAAGAATCCGGCTGCCAAGGGCTCAAGGTCATTCAGTGCATATATATGTAATGCAACATATGAAGATTACCAGAAGAGCAGGGATGAGATTTTATCAGCAGATGTTGAGGCGATAAGAAGCCTTGCACCACTTATCAGGGATACAATAGATGAGAATTATCTGTGTGTTGTGGGTAATCAGACAGTTATTGAACAGGAAAAAGACATGTTTGATGCCATTGAACCTTTATTTAAATAGAGATAGGAGAACGTATGAATTTAGATGAAATGCTTGCTGCAAGTGGAATAACAGATGGTGCAGCTAATCAGGGTAATATTAAATCTGGTTTTGTAACTTTAATAGGAAGACCTAACGTGGGTAAGTCAACACTTATGAACAGAATTATAGGTCAGAAGATTGCCATAACATCTAACAAACCACAGACAACAAGAAACAGAATACAGACGGTATTCACAGATGAGCGTGGACAGATTGTGTTCGTAGATACACCGGGTATCCATAAGGCAAAGAACAAGCTGGGTGAATACATGGTTGGCGCAGCGGTAAAGACTCTGTCTGAGGTTGATGTAATATGCTGGCTTGTAGAGCCTACAACATTCATAGGTGCCGGTGAGGAGAGCATAATCGAGAGATTAAAGCAGGTTAATGTGCCTGTTATCCTTGTCATCAATAAGGTTGATATGATTAAGAAAGAAGAAATCCTTCCTGTTATTGAAAGGTACAGAAAAGAGATTGATTTTGCAGAGATAGTTCCTTTGTCAGCAAGAAATGGTGACAATGTGGACGACCTTGTTGAGACTATATTTAAGTATCTTCCATATGGACCTATGTTCTATGATGAGGACACAGTGACAGACCAGCCAATGAGACAGATTGTTGCTGAGCTTATAAGAGAAAAGGCACTTCATGCCCTGAACGAAGAGATTCCACACGGAATTGCAGTTGCGGTTGACAGCATGAAGAAGCGTAAGAACAAGAAGATATACGATATAACAGCGACAATAATATGCGAGAGGGATTCGCATAAAGGAATCATAATCGGCAAGGGCGGAGATATGCTAAAGAAGATAGGAACTAACGCCAGATATGAGATTGAGAAGCAGCTTGACTGCAAGGTAAATCTGCAATTGTGGGTCAAGGTTAAGAAAGAGTGGCGTGACAGCGATATTCTGTTGAAGAACTTTGGATATGATAAGAGAGACAATAAGTAGATAAAACTTCCCGCGCCTGCAGGCAGCAAGCCTGACACTGTGCCTACAGTTAGTCTGTTGCATTGCTGGTCCTTTGTGTCTAGTGGCTCTAAGGGCGGCACGACAAAGTTTATTAAAGCTATCTTGCTAAAAACGCGCTTCGCTTGAACGTTTAGCAGATAGCTTAACTTTTGTCTAACACCGCCCTAAGAGCCACACGACAGTCGTCATGCAAAGCAACAGACTAACTGTAGGCACAGTGTCGGGCTTGCTGCCTGCAGGCGCTGGAAGATTTTAATGTAATTTAGCTGAAGTGAGGGGAAGATGGGAGATTACACTGAGGTTACGGGGATGATTTTGTCGGCACTGCCGGTTGGGGAGTTCGATAGAAGAGTTGTTATTCTTACAAAAGAACGTGGCAAGATATCTGCATTTGCTAAAGGAGCGAGAAAACCTAACAGTGCCCTGACAGGTGTTACAAGACCATTCGTGTTCGGGAAGTTTCAGGTGTATGAGGGGAGAACTTCATATACGATTAAACAGGCTGATATAAGCAATTTCTTTGAGGATATTATAACTGACCTCGACTGTGTGTATTATGGATGTTATTTTGCGGAGCTGGCAGATTATTATTCAAGAGAGGGACTTGATGCATCTGATATGATTAATCTGTTGTACATGTCACTTAAAGCACTTGTCAATCCGCATATACCGAACCGCCTGGTCAGATACATATATGAGATAAGACTTGTGTTTATTAATGGTGAATGTCCTGATTTCTTTGATGAAAGCTGGAGCAGGATTAATCCGTCCACGCTTCATGCGTTACAGGTGATAGTGACATCACCGGTAGAAAAGCTGTATACATTCCTTCTGAGTGATGAATGTATGCGTGAGCTTGGTGGAATAGCGGCAGATGTGGTTCATAAGGCTGTGGACAAATATATTAAGTCGGAAGAGATGCTGGTGGAATAAGACTGGTAATTTAATATGGAGGCAGATTTGGGTAAGAATCTTAATAGTAAAACAGATAAGATAGACAAAACAGGCAGATGCCATAATAACCAGAAAAAGATTGCGTTGATTAATGATATAACAGGATTTGGAAGATGCTCGGTGGCAGTTGAGCTTCCTATAATATCAGCATTGAAGGTGCAGTGCTGTTTCGTTCCGACAGCGATATTGTCTAATCATACAGGCTTTGAGTCGTTTTATTTTGACGATTATACACCGAACATGCAGGCTTATATAGATGAATGGAAAAAGCTGGGATTATCATTTAATGGTATTGCGTCAGGATTTCTTGGCTCAGCAGAGCAGATTCATATAGTAAAGACATTTATAGAAGAGTTTGCAGATGAGGGTACTACTGTTATAGTAGACCCGGTTATGGGCGATTACGGAAAGATTTATTCGACATATACAGAAGAAATGTGCAGCCTTATGAAAGAGCTGGCAGGGCATGCTGATATTCTTACCCCTAATCTTACAGAGGCGTGCATTCTTACTGACATGCCATACCATAATGAATGGCATGAGAGAGAATTAAAAGAGCTGTCATGCAGGCTTATGGATATAGGACCGAAAAAGATAGTCATAACAGGAATACAGCAGGGGTCATATATAGCAAATTACTGTTGTGAGAAAGATAAAGAAAGCTTTTACGTTAAGACTATGAAAGTCGGGACACAGCGTTCAGGAACAGGAGATATATTTGCATCAATAATAGCTGCGGATGCAGTTAACGGAGTGGAGTTCAGGGATTCCGTAAAGAAAGCATCATCATTTATCAAGAAATGCATTTTAAAATCAATAGAATTAGATATACCACTGACAGACGGTGTATGTTTTGAAGAAGTTCTGCATACGCTCAAATAGATAAGAGAGGAGTTACTATAATGGAAAAGAAAATGGAGATTTTATATAAGGTTCATAATAATCTGTATGTCAACCTTACAAACAGGTGCCCTTACGCCTGTACATTCTGCTTAAGACAGAACATGGACAGAGTCGGGGAGTCAGATTCACTCTGGCTTCTGCATGAGCCATCAGCCAGAGAGGTTATAGATGAATTTGGCAAATGGGATATGAGTGAATTTGATGAAGTAGTATTCTGTGGGTTTGGTGAGCCTACAGAGGCATTTGATGTGTTAAAGGAAGTGGCTGCGTATATCAAAAAGACATATAACAAGCCAATCAGAATTAACACAAATGGAGCAGGAAGTCTTATCAACGGAAGAGATATAGCCCCTGAATTAAAGGGGTTAGTTGATACAGTCTCAATCAGCCTTAATAATCCAGATGCCAGAAGATATAACGAGCTTGTAAGGAGTAAATTTGGCGAAAAGTCATTTGATGCAATGATAGAATTTGCAAAAGAGTGTAAGAAATACGTTCCTGATGTTGTTATGTCGACAGTCGATACAACAATATCACATGAGGAAGAAGCAGAGTGCCAGAAAATATGCGACAGCATAGGTGCAACATACAGAATACGTCCTTGGGAAGATTAGGACTTGTCATATCATGCCAAATGATATAAAATTATTCTAGTTTTGCTTCATATCCAGTCATAGGAATGAAAGCATGAGGAGGATATTATAATGGAAAAGACAATGGACAAGATAGTAGCTCTTGCTAAGGCAAGAGGATTCGTATATCCAGGTTCTGAGATATATGGTGGATTAGCTAACACATGGGATTATGGTAACCTTGGTGTTGAGTTAAAGAACAATGTTAAGAAAGCATGGTGGCAGAAGTTCGTACAGGAAAGCCCATACAATGTAGGTGTTGACTGTGCAATTCTTATGAACCCACAGACTTGGGTAGCATCAGGTCATCTTGGTGGATTTTCTGATCCATTAATGGACTGCAAGGAATGTCATGAGAGATTCAGAGCAGATAAACTTATAGAAGACTGGGCAGACGAGAATTCATATGAACTTGAAGGCTCAGTTGATGGATGGACACAGGAGCAGATGAAGAATTTCATCGATGAGAAGAATATCTGCTGTCCAACATGTGGCAAGCACAACTTTACAGATATCAGACAGTTCAACCTTATGTTCAAGACATTCCAGGGTGTAACTGAGGATGCTAAGAATACAGTATATTTAAGACCAGAGACAGCTCAGGGTATATTCGTTAACTTCAAGAATGTACAGAGAACATCAAGAAAGAAAGTCCCATTCGGTATCGGACAGATTGGTAAGTCTTTCAGAAATGAGATTACACCTGGTAACTTTACATTCAGAACAAGAGAGTTCGAGCAGATGGAATTAGAGTTCTTCTGTAAGCCTGGTACAGACCTTGAGTGGTTTACTTATTGGAGACAGTATTGTATCGACTGGCTTAAGGCACTTGGTATCAAGGAAGACGAGATGAGAGCAAGAGACCATTCTCCAGAGGAGCTTTGCTTCTACTCTAAGGGAACAACAGATATCGAATTCTTATTCCCATTCGGATGGGGCGAGTTATGGGGTATCGCAGACAGAACAGATTATGACCTTACACAGCATCAGACAGTATCTGGTGAGGATATGTCATATTTTGATGATGAGTCAAAGGAAAAATATATTCCATATGTAATTGAGCCATCATTAGGTGCAGACAGAGTTACACTTGCATTCCTTTGTTCAGCATATGATGAGGAAGAGCTTGAGGGCGGCGATGTAAGAACAGTACTTCATTTCCATCCAGCACTTGCACCAGTTAAGATTGGTGTGCTTCCATTATCTAAGAAGCTTAACGAAGGCGCAGAGAAAGTATATGCAGAGCTTTCTAAGAAGTATAACTGCGAATTTGATGACAGAGGTAATATCGGTAAGAGATACAGAAGACAGGACGAGATTGGTACACCTTTCTGTGTAACATATGATTTTGATTCAGAAGAGGACGGAGCTGTTACAGTAAGAGACAGAGATACAATGGAGCAGGAGCGTGTCAAGATAGAAGATCTTAAGGCATACTTTGAGGAGAAGTTCACATTCTAAGAATCGATAGTTGTCAGAGTCATATTAATGATATGAGGTAGATTATGATATGTCCAAAGTGCGGTCAGGAGTATACGGGAGATTCATGTCCACGTTGCGAAGGACCTAAGATAATAGTTAATAATCAGGAATATCTACAACGGAAGATGGAATATGAAAAGAAGCAGGCTGAAGTTAAGTCTGCTTCTTCTTCTGATGCAGATAAAAATGTTACTACAGAAGAGAAGAAAAAGACATCAGGGGAAGAGGTAAAGCCTGATGAAGTGTTTAAAAAGATTGTAGACAGGGCAAAGCAGGAAGGCGGCAACGCAGGTAAAGCTATAAGCAGGGGCGCATCTAAGCATAAGAATCTAAGCATGAAGATGGCTAAGCGTATTCTTGTTGCTCTTGTGGCTGTCACAGCAGTGATTTTGTGTGCAGGCGTTGTTATCAAGGTTGTCAGAAGGAATAACCAGACATTGTATACAAGATACAATGGCAAGATATATAACGTATCAGGAATAGACAGTAAATATGTGTGCGATTATGACAAAGCATATTTTAAGATAGATGGCAAAGATTTCTATGTGCCGGATGAACCAGAGGATGTGGCAGGTAAGACAGTTCTTACAAGAATTGCATCTGATAATGGAAAGTATTATCTGAGTGAGGTATATGACGAAGACAGTAACAGATACACATTATATCTGTGGAATAATGATGTGAACTACAAGCTGTCTGAGAATTCCAATAAAAAGAGCATTATGTATCTTTCAGATGACGGCAATGTTGTATACAAAGAAAATGAGATGATTAATGATGTCGGCGGCATGGGAAAGACAAGCCTGTATGTAAGCCAGCTCACTAAGACAGACTCAGGATTTATACCGACAACAACACAGTTGTCAGAGCAGGTGCGCCAGTCATGCGTGTATTCTGACAGACAGCTTGTGATATATAATACAGAAGATGATGTGCTTTACAGCTTCTACTATGGAAAGAATAAAAAAGAGTCCGTGGTAGACACGGATGTAACAGCTATATACCCAATGACTGTATCAAAGAAAGGCTATTATTCATACAGAGCACCACAGCTTAACACAGATAAAGATGTGTCATCATTAGTCTACGTATCTGGGAATAAAGCCAGGCTGTATGACTGTCTTGATAAAAATGCTGTATCCAGCGCAATAGACGATACAACAAGTGTGACAGGCGAATATATAGTTACTGACAGCGGCGTGTATTCAATCAATTCTTCCAATGTAAGATATGCATCTTATAAGAACAAGCAGCTTGGAAAGTACAGTGAAGTTGTATCACTTGGCAATACTGCCAATATATTATATTTTGCAGATAAAGAGACGATAATTGCAGTTACAGCAGATGGAAATCTTTTGTCTGTGAATAAAGGAACAGCTAAGAATATAACGGATGATGTCTTAGAGGGAAGCCTAAGTGCTGTCAATAATACAGATACAGGCATAACTTATATCCGTAATAACGTACAGTATTATTATAATATATCATCATCCAAAGAGATGGTTATGTCAGAAGCTGCCGGTAATACATCGACATCTGATACATTGATGTACCGAAACAGATTGTACTACTATAACAGTGATGGCAGAATGTGTTCGTGCACCATGCGGGGCAGGGATGACAAGCTTATAGGTGATGTGGAGAAGTTCTGGCTGGGAAAATAAATGTATTGCATCAGGGGGATTTATGAATATAGCAATATGCGATGATGACAGTGAATTCAGAAGCGGGCTTAAAGAAAGCCTGTCTTTACTGTTAGATAAGACAGAAGGGGTAGAATATAATATTGATGAATACGAGTCAGGTGAGAGCTTTATAGAAGGCTGTGACGTGAGCAACTATGACTGCGTATTCTTAGACCTGTATATGGCAGAAGGTGCCATGACAGGATTTGATACAGCATCAAAGCTGGCACGCAAGAACAAGGATACGAAGATAATATTCCTGACATCTAATGCTGCACTTGTGTATGACAGCTTTGAGTATCAGCCATTTTATTTTATACGTAAAGATAATTATGTTGATGTGCTTCCAAGGGTAATTAAGAAGCTGAAAATGCTGCTTGACCAGAACGGGATATTCCTGCTTGGAACAAGAAGTGATAATGAGCGAATCTCGATCGGTACGATATGCTACATAACGAGTGATAAGCACGATATATCAATACAGACAACAAAGTATTGCTATGATATGCGAAAAACCATGTCAGAAGCTGAAAAAGAGCTCGAATCATATGGATTTGTCCGAATCCACAAGAAATATCTTGTCAACCTGCGATACGTCAAGAAGGTAAGCACAAGAGACGATACAGTTGTTATGTACAATGACGTTGTGCTGGATATGAGCAGAAGGAGCAAGGCAGATGTGCTGGAGAAGTACAGACAGTATCAGCGGAGCGTGAAAAATATATGATGAGATTATTGAGTGAAATAGATTTTATACTGTTTTATAACATTTTAGGCATACTTATTTTTCAAGTCGCACTGTTCAATATGACGATTGATGCTATTAATTATTTTCATAATAAGAATAATACTGTGCTTAATTATGATAAAAGAAGGTATATTACAGGTATCGTTATTACAGCTATATTATTATTGGCTGCTGGTTATGGTGCTGTCATATCAGAAGATAAACTGTGGATTCTTGTAATTCCAGATTTAATCATACTTAGTATATATGTGATAGCAACGGGCAGAATTAAGCTGACACAGAGCGCATTGCTGATTATTATATTGTGCTTTGTAAGTGTTTCATCTATATATTGTTCAATGCTTATAGCTGATTATCGGAAGATAATTAATTCTGGAATCATATGTCTTGTGGAGTGTATAGTAATTAACATTTTTATGAAGCTGGATGTACACAGGTTTACAGGCTATGAAACATTTGTATTGCTTTTGAATGCGGCTATATCTGTTGTAATAATACATTTTTTGATGGATGGTGATAATGAATTGTATCAATACTGCGGAATGCTGTGCGTTGCTGTTAACTGCTTTATGGTATTCAGAATGGTTTACAGGATAAAAGATTCACAGCAAAAGGAACGTGAACAGATAAAGACAATCAGTGATTTACAGTTGCAGAATCAGTATTTGAACAGTGTATACATTATGGATGAACACACAAGGAAGGTTCGCCATGACTTAAAGAATCATATGAATATTATGCGTACTTTATTAGAAGATGAGCAGGAAGGACGTGTGAAGACAATTGAATACATTAATCAATATGTAAAACAGACATCGCTTATGTATGAGACAGTAAAAACGGATAATAAGGTCGTAAATGCTGTTATCAATTCTAAATTATTATATTGTGCGGAAAATGGAATTAATACATCTGTATCAGTGTGTAAAGATGTCAGTAATCTATCAGATGTAGAAATCTGTACTGTACTGGGTAATTTATTAGACAATGCAATAGAGGCAGAGTTGAAGAATAATGAACACGAAAGAGAAATTCAATTAAATATTAACATGGAAGAAGATATGCTTAATATATTCGTAAAAAATAAGATAAAGGAATCAATTCTTGCAGCAAATCATGAATTGAAAACAACTAAAAAGGATGATAAGAATCATGGAATAGGCATGAAGAATATATATGATATAGTTACCAGACATAATGGCTATGTTGATATATATGAAGAGGCTGATTACATATGTTTTAACTTGCAAATTTAAAAAATTTACCACTTGTGCCAAAATTAATACCGCTTGTGCCACCCCCTCTTTTCAATATATGAAAGAGGGGGTATTCTTTTTAAGGAACAGATTTGCCAGATTCAAGAAAGGGGTATATCAATGTATATAAGAACAAAAAGAGTAGGTGACAAAATTGTTGCATTAGCGGCGTTTGCTATTTTATTAAGCATATCTGTAATTCCAGCATTAGCAAGCAATTGGGAAGATACAGCATATACGTTTAATTTTGAGAATAGTACATGGCAGACAACTGAAATGCGTGTTAAGGAAGATGACTCATATGTATATATGAATTGTCGGTATTCAGAGTATAGTGGTGACACATATAATGCGTATGTATGGGGATGGAATTCTGATACTAATACACGTTTTGAGACTGGAGGTCCATATTCGTTCTGGGAAGGAAAGATTAGAAAGATGACAAATTATGTATATGAGAATGATGGCGATTATGCATATATCAGAGCGGAATATAGTGGTAATCATAATACTGGTTATTTTAAGGGATTATGGAGTCCAGATAGCATCTAATACTAATTTATAAATATCTGACATATCTGTTCCATTTTTAATTATATGAATGAGGTGATGATAATATGAAAAAAATAATATGTATTATAATGATAGCGTGTATGGCTTCGTGTCTTGGCTGTAATAGACAAACTGTAACAGATGCTGAGAATATAGATAAAAGTCGAGCTGAATCAATTAGTAAAAACAAAAATGATGCTCCAACTACAGCAACAGAAGGTGCATTAGAACAGACTGTATGGGTGGCTGGTAAGAGTGCTGATATATCAGAGGCTGCAGAAGGACAGCTTATATCAGGTGGTGGATATGAGTTAACTGTATTAGAGTCATATAATTTAGGTAGTACTATTGCAAAATTAGATAGTATAACGGGGAATTCAGAATTTAAAAATAATATAATAAAGTTAAATCAAAGCTATAATGGTGAAGGAGAATATACTGGAAGACAGAAAAATGCATGTCATATAGCAATAAAAGTCAGGATTAAATGTACATATATAGAAAATGCAAGAAGAGAAGATAATGTGGTATGTTTCAATCCTAATCTTTATAATAAATCATCAGGAAGCGCTTATAATATGATAACAGGAACTGAGGGTGTTGCATATGACAAATATACAGGAAATGGTAAAGATGGTTTGTTATATACATTTGAAGAAGGAGAGGAGATAGAAACGTGGATGGTTGTACGTTATTCAGCAGCATTATCATCTAATGATGATATATATATGTATTCTGGATTTGTTAATCCTTATTCATTAGGAGATGGCTTTAATAATGTTAAAGACGGAGCATATATGATAAAACTTAATCTAAATACAAAATAGTAATACATGGAGGTGAGCTAGACTTGAGGGAATGTATCAAACTTGAATGGGAACGTGTTACCAAAAGTAAGTTATTTTATACAGCAATTATAATAGGAATTATTATTGCTGTCATGCAGATAATGGGAGAGGTATATCCCCGTTCAGTCAATGTGTTGAAATATTATAGTGGTAAAGATGGTGAACCATATTCATTATATATGTGGAGCATGTGCATGAATGTCAGTAGCTTGTATAAAGCTATATTAGTAACGATATTTCCAGTTTTAGCTATGATGCCTCATGCGTTGTCATATCATTTTGATATAAAATCAGGATATATAAAAAATCTGTATACCAGAACGGATAAGATAAATTATCTTGTTGCAAAATATATGGTTACATTTGTAAGTGGTGGTATGGTGATTGTGATACCATATATAGTTAATTTTGTAATAGCTGCATGCATGCTTCCTGCATTGAATCCTATACAAAATGGACAGTTTAATTCAGGAGGCGCGATGCTGCAAGGATTATATTATGGCAATCCATTGTTATACATAGTAGTGTATCTAATTATTAATTGGGTTTATGCAGGAGCATTTGCTACAATGACATTAGCTGCAACGTATTTTGTTGATAACATATTTTTGCTTAGTATGGTACCCTTTGTAATATGGTATGGAATGGGGATAATATCTCAATATACTGTAAAAGCATATAATGTCATGATTAATCCTATACGATTTGTTGATATAGCACAGGGATATATTGTACATCCTGTAAATGTTATAGGAACGTTTTTAGTGGTTACATTATTATCAGCGGTTATTTATTTTGTAATAGGAGTGAGGTCGGATGCAGTGTAATAAAAAAAAGCGTGTTGTTATTACCTCTGCAATAGGAGGATTAATAATAGTGTTATTGATTATAACATATCTTATATATGATATTAATAAAAGATTTCCTGAACCATCTATACAGACTTATGATTTTGAAACTCCAGCAGAGGAAAATGGACTTGTTATAACACCAATGGAATATAAAGTGCGTACATATGATGAGTATTATAATGTATATGGTGAAGATGGAGTGTATGCATCAGCAAAAATGTATAAGCCAGAAAGAACAAGAATTGTAACATTTACAATTCAATATGAAAATAAAACATCTGATAATATTACATATGAAACAGATAGTGTTCAGATGATGGGGGAGAAAAGTGGTGTTAATAATGGTGTTTTGCTAGAAGGTAATAAAAAAAATAAATCTACTATAGCACCGGGAGAAATACAGCAATATGAATTGTCAACATTAATATTAACTCCATCACTCATACAAAAAAAATGGATTAACAGGCTTGATGAAGAAACATTTTATCTTGTCTATAATTGGTATCCGTCGATTAAGAGATTGGAATTTTAAGGTGTCGTTATGATTAAAAGAATCTGTCTGATGTGTTTAATTGCAGTATATTACGTATTTATATTTTGCCTGAAACTTGATGCACATGGAATAAGCTATTGCTATAATGATGTGTATTGTTATGCACAGTATTATGGTGTTTCATTAATTTTATTTGTTGCAGGATTCTATATCATTAATATGATGAAATATGAATATAGAGATGCAGTTGTTATACTGGAAAATAATATGAAAAAGATGTGGATACACATAAGTGGTAAGCTGGCTTGTGAATCAGCATTTATAAGTATATATTCATTGATAGTATGTACTGTATATGCAGCGGTTAAGGGATATTCATATGGATGTAACTGGACAGATGAATATAGTGGTGCATGGCTTGTTATGCTAAAGTGTACAGAGATAAATATTGATACAATATTTGTACAGTTATTGTATTTAGTTATTGTATTTTCGGAAATATATGTATCTGGAATGCTTATTATGCTTATGTGGTGGTGGTTTAGAGTACCTATATATGGATATTGCATTACGCTTGTTGCGGTTACATTGGAATTATTTGGATATCTTGATAATGGTATCTATTTTGCAAAAATGTCATTGAATCCATCACATATGTATTTATATGGGTATAGCATTGTTAATAACATTGTTGTTCCGATATGTGCAATAGTTATAATGTGGATTATAGGATTCTTTGCATTTAGGAAAAAAGATATGATTCGAAAGGAGTCTGACATATGAGATTTATAGTTGCTTTTATCATAGGTGCAGTAACTTCTGAGATGTATTTTATGTGGTTTGAGAGTATGGTTGCAAGAGGTCATATTGATTCTCTTACGTCATATGGTGATGTATTGGTTTATTTTTTTAAAGGGATGAAGGAGTTTCATCCTGGTACAAATGCAGGTGAAACAATGTTTGAGGTACCAGTTGGTTATTTGCTAATTGGAATTGTTCTTGCAATTATTATCGGTGGACATACCGTTAAAGACCTTCATGGTTATGGAAAAAACAGGCTTGTAAGATATACAAGCAGAATGACATGGTGGATTAAAGCTTGTGTATGGAATATATGCACTGTCGTCAAGTATTATTTATCTCTTCATGCTGGAATATTAATTATATGTGTAGTACAGAAAAATCTGATAGATTTTTCTGGAAGGTATTCTATGTTTTATATTCATGAAAATATTGCAAAAGCAATTTGTTCAACGCAGATAACTGGTAATATGGATATGAATATGCTTCTAGTTATGATTATAATTTTGCCGTTAATCATGTGTATAGCTATTTCACTATTACAGATGATGCTTGAATTTCTAGTGATACCATCGGTAAGCTTTATTATAATTCTTGCAATATATATATCTTCAGCGTTTTATATGCGCTGGTACATGGTTGGTAATTATCTTATGGTATATAGGATGCAGCCTGTTAATGCAGATGGAGTAGGTCTTGAAGTTGGAATAATTGTTGCTGTTATAATTAGTGTTATATCAGTGGTGTTGGGATATATGAAATTTAAAAAACATGACATTGTATAGAATGCATTTGAATGATTGTTGAAGGAGGTTGTATGGAAAATATAATAGAAATCAAGGATTACTGTAAGAAACTGAAAGGCTCAGAGGTTCTTAAACATATCAATCTTACCTTTACAGGTGGTAATGTATATGGTCTAAAGGGAAAGAATGGCTCTGGTAAGACAATGCTTATGAGAGCGATATGTGGGCTTATATCACCTACAAGCGGAAGTGTTGTTATCAATGGTGAGACCCTTGGAAAGCAGATATCTTTTCCGAGAAGCGTGGGGGTGCTTATTGAGAATCCGGCATTTATACCAGGGTATACAGGATTAAAGAATCTGGAAGTGCTTGCAGATATCCAGAAGAAAATAGACAGGAAAAAGATATGTGAAACTCTTGAGAAAATCGGACTTGATTCTCAGGGATATTCCTGTCATAAGCTTAGGCATACCGCTGCTACGCTTATGTATCAGCAAGGCGGAGTTGATGTCAGAGTGCTTAAAGAGGTTCTCGGACACGAAAACCTCGGTACGACTGAGATTTATACACACCTGAGTTCGGAACAAATGAAAAATGCCGCTGACTCAAATCCGCTTGCAAAAATAAAACCTAAGAAAAAAGTTTAAAGAATTTTTACTATGCCGCCCACATCTGTGAGTGGCATATTTTTGCATAATATTTTAATTTCAATTTTATTTTTTAAACATAATTCTCTTATGGAAGAATAGCATGGATGCATTTCAGCGTTTCCGAAAAACACTACGGTATTATCAGAGATTTTTCCGCTTGC
>OIZI01000485.1_pt1 | contig 20543 bp, 19 predicted proteins | sample 1588441 | NCBI WGS metagenome assembly OIZI01 (sample SAMN03283284) | human gut metagenome | biome: human-associated habitat; material: feces | host: Homo sapiens | place: Peru | collected 2012 | reverse complement strand
AGATAGAACCGTCTGCCAACTGCAACTTGACAGCTGGGAACGCTGCGATGGCTGCCTGAATGCTACCATTGGTCTTAGACATGCTCAAGATCTGAGACTCAGAGAGTGAGAAGAACACCTCCATGGTACTGATGTTAGAAACAGTGGTCAAAGCCTGACCAGAAGCGCTAACCAAAGCACCCACCTTGAAAGGAAGGCTACCAACCACACCAGCAGAAGGACTGGTAACAGTACACCAAGCCAACTGTTCCTTAGCAGAAGCCAAAGCAGCCTCTGCCTGAGCTACCTGAGCCTGAGCTGTAGCCAAGCTATTGGCAGCAGTAGAAAGTTCATATTCACCGATGATCTTACTATCATACAACTTTTTATTGTTCTGATAAGTCAATTTTGCGGTATTAGCCTGTGCCTTAGCAGTATTGACAGCTGCAGCAGCTGAACGAACTGCAGCCTGATAAGTCTCGCTATCAATAGAGAACAAAGCCTGACCTGCAGATACAGTCTGACCCTCATGTACAAAAACCTTTGTAATGAAGCCTGAAACCTTAGGACGCACCTCTACATCCTGGATACCCTTGATGGTAGCAGGATAGGTAGTCTGCAATGCGGCGCTGGAAGTACCGATAGTAGCCACAGCGAACTCATCGTCGCCGAAGTTAGGCAGACCGCCCTTCTTACTTCCACCACATGATGTCAAAGCAGCAAGAACACAAACTGCTGCAACAAACAAAACGTTTTTAATTTTCATACCTATTTATATTATTATAATGATTATTACCTCTAAATATAAAAAGCAAGGCTCACATGCCTCACTACCTCCGCCAACACATCCTGAATGACGTAGTCTTTTTGGGAAACTCTAAGATTCCTTTAAGTTTTGACTGTGCAAAATTACTAATAATATGGCAAACTTGTCGCTTACCACCTATCTTTTTAACAAAAATTATTCTGTATTTATAGTTTTCTTATAAATTAAACAAAAAAGTCCCCACCGATTATTCGTAAGGACTATTTTGCTTTTTATCTGTACAAGCCTATTATTTTTATATATAAACCCATATCTTTTACGCATTCAACCCCATATCTGCAGCCTTTTTCATGAGCAATTCCATCAAAGGTTCCCGCTCATTCTGCACCTTATTATCAAGTACCGCATCTTTCAAAGCCTGTTTGAGAAGTCCTACCTCACGGCAAGGATTCAGATGGAATATCTCCATGATTTCGTTACCATCGATACATGGCTGGAGCAAACGTTTGTAGTCTCTTTCCTTCAGATCAACAAGTTTCTCACGCACCATTTTGAAATTATCGAGGAATCTCTGCTTACGTACATGGTTCTTGCTGGTAATATCAGCTTCACAGAGCGTCATCAGATCATCGATATCATCTCCAGCATCATTCATCAAGCGACGTACGGCACTGTCTGTCACTTCCTCATCAGCTATCACAATAGGACGCATGTGGAGTTCTACGAGTTTCTGCACGTATTTCATCTTGGCATCCATAGGCAACTTCATCCTGCGGAACATAGAAGGAATCATCTTTGCACCTATATTATTATGGTTATGGAAAGTCCAACCAATACTGTTGTCCCAACGCTTACTCTTAGGTTTTCCTATATCATGCAGCAGAGCAGCCCAGCGAAGCCAGAGATTATCAGAATGTTTGCAGACATTCTCCAGAACCTCCATTGTATGCTCATAGTTGTTTTTATGAGCACGCCCATTGCGGGTTTCCACCTTATCAAGAGCGCACAGTTCAGGAATAATCAATTCGAGTAAACCTGTATCCTTCAAATAATAAAAACCGGAACTTGGATGCTTGGAGAGCATAATCTTATTCATCTCATCAGCAATACGTTCGCCGCTGATAATCTTCAGACGGTCGGCATTTCGCTCCAAAGCCTCATAAGTTTCCGGCTCTATCTGAAAATTAAGCTGGGTAGCAAAACGGACGCAACGCATCATACGAAGCGGATCATCGGAAAAAGTAATATCCGGATCCAGTGGCGTAGCAATGATGCCATCTTCCATATCATATACACCATCAAAAGGATCTACCAGTTCGCCAAATCTTTCTTTATTCAGACAAACGGCCATGGCATTGATGGTAAAATCACGCCTATTCTGATCATCCTCCAGCGTTCCGTCCTCCACTATCGGTTTACGAGAATCACGCTGATAGCTTTCTTTACGGGCTCCCACGAACTCCACCTCTGTATCTTTATACTTCACCTGCGCAGTACCAAAATTACGGAACACAGAAAGATGCGCCTTTTTGCCAAGCATCTTTTTCAATTCAGAAGCAACCTGGATACCACTTCCCACCACTACGACATCAATATCGTTGGAAGGACGCTCCAGAAAGAGATCACGTACATAACCACCTACCACATAACACTCCAGATGCAACGAATCCGCTGCATCAGAAATCTTATGGAATATATCTTTGTCTAATATTTGCGCCAGTTCGGCATTGGATAAATTTCTCATTATTTTTTCTTTTCGGGGTGCAAAGTTACTGCAAATTGAGCGAAAAACAAAATAAATCGCGATTTATTTTTTCTTCCGAGTGCAGCGTAACTTACTTAAAGTTACTGCAAATTATGTAAAATACAAAATAATTATTTGGCTATTTCATAATAAATGCGTAAATTTGCAGCGATTTTCGAAAATATTATGGCAGATTTATCAAAAACAGAACAGCAGTTTAAGGACGTAATGGTAGAGTGTCGCACCCTTTTCCAAAAGAAGTTGCATGATTATGGAGCTTCTTGGAGAATCTTGCGCCCATCTTCCCTTACCGACCAACTATACATCAAGGCAAAACGCATCCGCTCGCTTGAAATCAAGAAAGAATCCTTGGTAGGCGAAGGTATTCGCCCGGAGTTCATCGCCCTTATCAATTATGGTATCGTAGGAATCATACAATTGGAAAAGGGATTTGTAGATGAGGTGGATATGACTGCCGATGAAGCAATGGATTTCTATGACCTGCATGCCAAGGAAGCTTTGGAATTGATGCTGAAGAAGAATCACGACTATGACGAAGCGTGGCGTTCTATGAGAGTAAGCAGCTATACTGATTTTATTCTCACCAAGATACAACGCGTGAAAGAAATCGAAGATATTCATGGTGCAACCTTAGTTTCAGAAGGCATCGATGCCAACTATATGGATATCATCAACTATTCCGTTTTCGGTGCTATCAAACTGAAAGAGCAGGAAAAAGAATAAATCATCAATATAAAATAGGTATAAAGAGTGAGTATTAGTAATCTTATTAAGAAGTTGACAGTCAACTTAGGAAGATTGATTGTGGCAGTGACCTTCATTTTCTCTGGATATGTGAAGGCCATAGACCCATTGGGCACTCAATATAAGATTACGGACTATCTCCAACCGCTTGGTTTATCTGGTATCGTGCCAGACTGGATGACGCTGACCGCTTCTGTTGCTCTCTCAGCATTAGAGTTTTCTATAGGCATTTTCTTATTATTTGCCATACGCAGGCGCCTTACTTCCAAGATTTTACTGTTGGTTATGGTGGTGATGACACTCATCACTACGTGGATAGCCATCGCAAATCCTGTCAAGGACTGCGGTTGTTTCGGCGACGCTATTAAATTGACCAATTTTGAAACCTTAGGTAAGAACATCATACTCTTGGGAATCTCCATCTTACTCTGGAGATTCCCGCATCAGATGGTCAGGTTTATCTCCAAACCAACACAGTGGATAGTCATCAATTATACCATTCTCTTTTCCGTGGCCCTAAGTACCTGGAGTCTCTGGAGTCTGCCTCTCTTTGATTTTCGCCCATACCACATCGGTGCAAACATCGAGAAAGGCATGGAAATACCAGAAGGTGCCAAGCAACCGCAGTTTGAAACAACCTTCATCTTGGAGAAGAATGGTGAACAAAAAGAATTTACCATTGACAACTATCCAGACTCCACATGGAAGTTCATCGATTCCAAAACAATACAAACCGAAGAAGGTTACATACCTCCTATCCATGATTTCAGTATAGAAGATACTAAAAACGGAGAAGATATCACACAGGAAGTTCTCCATGACAAGGGATACTCCTTCCTGCTCATCTCGCCCAACCTGTCCATGGCAGACGATTCGAACTTTGGTACTATAGACCAGATTTACGAATATGCAGAAGACCACGGCTACCGATTCATCTGTCTGACAGCAAGTACAGAAAAGGAAATCGCCAAGTGGCAAAACATCACGGGAGCAGAATATCCATTCTACACCACAGATGCCACTACGCTCAAGACAATGATCAGAAGTAATCCGGGACTGATGCTGCTGCACAATGGTACCATCATCCAGAAATGGAGCCATAACGAATTGCCAACAGAAGATTTGCTCGCCAAACCTTTGGAAAAGAGCGAATACGGCAAATTGCCAGCAGAAGGAATGGCAAGGAAAATTCTGCAAACCGTACTCTGGTTCCTACTGCCACTGGTATTGCTCACCATTGCAGACCGCCTATGGGCATGGTCAACCTGGTTAAGAGAAAAAGAAGATACAAATAAAATATTATCAACTTTTAAAAAGAAAAAGAAAATGAGAAAGAAAATTGTAGCAGGCAACTGGAAAATGAACATGAACCTGCAAGACGGTGTTGCTCTCGCAAAGGAAATCAACGAGGCATTGGTAGCAGACAAACCAAACTGTGATGTTGTAATCTGCACTCCATTCATCCACTTGGCTTCTGTAGCTCAGGTTTTGGATTCAGAGATTGTAGGTCTCGGTGCTGAGAACTGCGCAGACAAGGCTAAGGGTGCTTTCACAGGTGAGGTTTCAGCTGAGATGGTAAAGAGCACTGGTGCTCAGTACGTTATCCTCGGTCACTCAGAGCGTCGTCAGTACTATGGCGAGACTGCAGAGATCTTGAAGGAGAAGGTAGAGTTGGCTTTGGCTAACGGTTTGAAGGTCATCTTCTGCTGCGGTGAGACTCTCGAGGAGCGTGAGGCTGAGAAGCAGAACGAGGTTGTAAAGGCTGAGTTGGAAGGTTCTGTATTCCACTTGGATGCAGAGGCTTGGAAGAACATCATCCTCGCTTACGAGCCAATCTGGGCTATCGGTACAGGTAAGACCGCTACTTCTGACCAGGCTGAGGAAATGTTGGCATACATCCGCTCTATCGTAGCTGAGAAGTATGGCAACGAGGCTGCTGAGGAAACATCTATCCTCTACGGTGGTAGCTGCAAGGCAAGCAATGCTCCTGAGCTTTTCGCTAAGCCAAACATCGACGGTGGCTTGATCGGTGGTGCTTCATTGAAGGCTGCTGATTTCAAGGGTATCATCGACGCTTGGAAGAAGTAATTGCTTTCACATAACCATGCCTGTACCTCCACAAAAAGGAACAGGCATGGTTCCTTTATTTTAGTACATAAACAAAACGATAAAAGAAAGTTATGAAACAATTCGTCCTACTTTTTACTATCATGCTCGGAATGACTGTTTCGAGTAATGGTCAGACCTATCTGGAGCACTTGCAAAAGAAGACACCGGGATTAGGTACTGTCACTGTGACCCAAAGCAAGGCTATAGACGAATTAATCAATGGGAAAAAGGTACCACAAGACGATAAAACTATCCCAACCACAACCCCTACAAAACACTATACTCCTGACAACCAGAAGAAAACTTCTGAAAATCAGAAGAAAACACTCCCAGACTCTGTAAAAAAGACAGAGCACCACGAAGCTGGCAATGAAAAGACAGTTTCACACGAAAGTCCGAACAGAAAGACGAACACTGAAAAAGAAGAAAAAGAAACACCTGTAGTAGATATGCGCAAGAAAGTAATGCGTGGCAGCTACAAGGTTACAGGATATAGAGTACAGGCTTTTGCCGGCGGCAACTCACGCAACGACCGTCTCAAGGCAGAACAGACTGGAAATGCCATCAAGATGAAATTTCCAGACCAGCCTGTTTACGTACACTTTTATTCACCTCGCTGGATATGCAGAATCGGTAACTTCCGCTCTTTAGAAGAAGCTAAGAAGATGTTAGCTAAAATCCGAGCTATGGGCTACCGACAGGCTTGTCTTGTCAAGGGAAAAATAACCGTTCAATATTAGAAAATGAATCCAGAAACAGAATTTCGCGAGGGCTTGGATGAACTCGCAGCACATTACAAAGAAATCCTCAACCTGCTTGGTGAAGATCCCGAAAGAGAAGGTCTCTTGAAAACTCCTATGCGCGTAGCTAAGGCTATGCAGATATTGACCCGTGGATACAGTCAGGATCCCCGTAAAGTATTGACAGATGCACTCTTTGAGGAAACATACAACCAGATGGTCATCGTTAAGGACATTGATTTCTTCTCTATGTGCGAACATCATATTCTTCCATTCTATGGAAAAGTACATGTAGCTTATATTCCAAATGGCAAAATTACCGGATTGAGCAAGATTGCACGTGTAGTGGATATCTATAGCCACCGACTTCAGGTACAAGAGAGACTTACCCAGCAAATCAAGGACTGCATTCAGGAAACACTCAATCCACAAGGTGTCATGGTGGTCATTGAAGCCAAGCACATGTGTATGCAGATGAGAGGTGTGGAAAAACAGAACTCCATCACTACTACAAGTGATTATAGCGGCGTATTTAATTCTCTCAATACACGACAGGAGTTCATGAACCTGCTTCGCGGAGAAAGCAAAAGAATTTAATTTAACATTATTACCCAATATGAAGTTTATATCATGGAATGTCAATGGCTTGCGAGCATGCGTAGGTAAAGACTTTGAAAACCAGTTCAAAGAATTGGATGCAGATTTTTTCTGCCTGCAGGAAACCAAGATGCAAGAAGGTCAACTCGACCTGACGTTTGAAGGCTACAACAGTTACTGGAACTATGCTGAGAAAAAAGGATATTCTGGAACTGCTATCTATACCAAGCATCAACCATTGAGCGTAAGCTATGGTATGGGAGTGGAAGAGCACGACCATGAAGGAAGAGTTATCACACTGGAATATGAGAAATTCTACCTCATCACTGTTTACACTCCTAACTCCCAAACGGAACTGCGCCGTCTGAACTATCGTATGACATGGGAAGTTGACTTCCGTAAATTTCTCAAGAACTTAGATGCCAAGAAACCTGTTATCGTATGTGGTGACATGAACGTGGCACATGAAGAAATAGATATTAAGAATCCGAAAGGCAACCGCAAAAACGCAGGCTTCACAGATGAGGAAAGAGAAAAGATGACCGAATTGCTAAATGACGGTTTCACAGACACATTCCGATACAAATATCCTGAGCAGGTTACCTACTCCTGGTGGTCTTATAGATTTAAGGCAAGAGAAAAGAACGCCGGTTGGCGTATTGACTATTTCCTCGTATCAGACAGGCTTCAGGCAAATATCGCTGATGCCAAGATACACACAGACATCATGGGAAGTGATCATTGTCCGGTAGAACTTGATCTGGACATATAGAATCATATCATACAAGAATATACCATAATTATAAAGGGTTACCATCCTCACGGACGATAACCCTTTTTGGTCATATCAACATAAAATTTTAATTTATATAAGAGAGATTTTATCGAATATTACATGAAAGCACTAATCTCAGAGAGAGGTTTCTTCTCAATTGTGCCATCCTTTTGAGTTACAGTGAAGTAATTGTGAACAGATTTACCGTTCTTGAACTGTACTACTGCCACACCACCTTCACGAAGCTGCAGTGTAAAGTAACCTTCACGCTTGCCATTTACATACTTGCCGTGCCATTTTTCCTTACCATTCTTATAGTAAGTAGTCACCTCACCATTGAAGACAGTATTTCTATCATTTCCTAAATCGATGAAGCTATATCCACCTTCAGCTTTCAAATTACCATTCATATAGTAATCCATGAAAACATCCTTCTTATTGATGCCAGAACCGGTGGTCATAAGGAGTCTGTAGTAACTTGCCTGATTAGCATTTGCTACGTTGCTCATATTTTCTGCATAGAAAATGGTATCTGCAACAACAGTAGCTTTTTCAATGTGTTTGCGACCAAAGCTTGCAATGGTCAGCATCACCATCATAGAGAGTAATATTATTCGTTTCATATCTTTACGTTTTTAGGTTTTACTTCCTTTTTCTGGTGCAAAGATAGGAAAAAAAACAATAAGTTGTATATTTTATTAACGCAATTTTATTATATTTTTTCACCTACTTTTGATTTAAATCAATTTTGGCATTAAAACAACCAAACCGTAACTTACAACATTATTTCCTAACATTTTGTAAAGTCAAAAATCTACATATTGGCAATTCTATAGCCGTTTACTAACACATTGTTAAGATCTAATGACATTTATAATCTACGGGAAAATAAAGGCATACTGGTATAAGTGCATTTTTGTAAATATATATCATTGACAATTCACTTTGAAAAGGCAATCACCGAAATAACAAACATTTTGATATGTTTTACTATTAAAAGCAGGCAAAAAGTAGAACTTTCTGTGATTTTGACACGTTTGTTCATCAGAAAAAACACAAAATAAGAAGGTTATTTTCCATATTATCGATAAAAAGATGGACTTTTTAATGATTTTATAACTGAATAAAGATTATTTTTTGTACTTTTGCAGTTGGTTTATTATATTAATAAGGTATGCGCATGAAGTATTACATATCTATCATCTTTACTCTGGTAGCTCTGACTTTCTCATCTTGTAAAGAGTCAGAACCAGATCCTTTCTATTCAGACAATGAACAAGACCATGACAGTGATGAAATTACAGGAGATGATTATATCTATCATCTCCCAGTGATTTTTCATGTCCTGTATCAGGATGAAAATGCCGTAGATGATACAAACAAAAGGAATCAATACGTATCTTACGAACGTCTGAAAACAATACTGCAAAATGTCAATGACCTCTATGCAGGGAAATTATATAACTTTGGTGAGGGGGCAGATGTGCCAAGTGAGGACATACACGTGCAGTTTGAACTTGCCCTCTACGATGAATCTGGCAAAAAACTGAAGACCCCAGGAGTGGAATATATCAAATATTCGGGGGAATATCCTATTGATTGCAACAGTTTCATGAATCAAACCAAGAAGAAAAATAAGATTATATGGAACCCGAATGAATACATCAACGTCATGGTGTATAACTTCAAGAAGACAAAAGACAACAGCATAACGCTTGGCATCAGCAACCTACCTTACAAACAAAACGGCTATCCCGCAATAGATGGTTTGAAGGACGCAGGAGGTGCTATCAATAAGAACAGTTTGTCTTTTGAATACTGTGTATCCATCAATAGTTCCTATATCAACCAAGAGTCATCCAGATATACTGCCGCTGATCACGGATACAAAGGATACACCTATGATTCTGGAGACATCAATGTCACACTGGCTCATGAGTTAGGGCATTATTTAGGACTCAAGCATGTGTTTGCAGAGAAAGATACAGACACAGGAAGCGAACCTATTGAAAGCTGCACAGACACAGACTACTGTACCGACACCAAGAGCTATAACAAACCAGCCTACGACAGATGGCTGATTTCATATATTGAACAGCATAAGCAGGCAGGTAATGACCTTGCGATGAAAGAACTCATCAAACGCTCCAATGATTCGGGAGAGGAATGGGATTCTGACAATTTTATGGACTATGCCATAAGTATGAGCTTCAGATTCACACCTGAGCAGAAATACCGCATGAGACAGGTTCTTTATTACAGTCCGCTGATTCCTGGTCCGAAAAAGATCAAAAACGACATTTACGGTACAAGAAGTCAGGACAATGACGAAGATATCGACTTGCCAATCTGTCTGGCTATAGAAAAGGCTATCCCTGTGAAAAGAGCTTCTTTCAGAAAAGAAATACATAGTACTAACAAAAAATAAAGGATGGGATTCACCATCATTTCAGAAATAATAAAAAAATAAGATGAAATACAAGATAAAAGCACCTAAGGCACTCAACGCCACCATCAACTTACCCTCCAGTAAAAGCATCAGCAATCGAGCCCTCATCATCCATGCCATGACGGGCGGTAAGATTCAGCCATGCAATCTCAGCGATTGTGATGATACAGAAGTCATCATCAATGCCTTGAGAAACATGCCTGAGGTAATAGACATCAAGGCTGCTGGTACTGCCATGAGATTTATGACTGCCTACCTCAGTGCTACTGAAGGAGAACATACGATTACAGGAACAGAAAGGATGAAGAATCGTCCTATCGGTATTCTGGTGGATGCACTCCGCTATTTAGGCGCCGATATCGAATATGTAGAAAAAGAAGGCTATCCCCCACTCCGCATCAAAGGTCATGCACTCGAAGGAGGTCAGCTGGAGGTGGTTGGCAGCATCAGTTCACAATACATCTCAGCCCTTCTGCTTATCGGTCCGATTCTCAAAAACGGACTGGAACTCAAACTTACAGGAGAAATTGCATCAAGACCCTACATCGACCTCACCCTGTGGACCATGCGCGAATTTGGAGCCTCAGCAGAATGGACAGATGTGGACACGATTGTCGTAAAACCTCAGCCATACCAAGAAAGAAAGTATCTGATCGAAAACGACTGGAGCGCATCTTCATATTGGTATGAAATGATGGCTTTGAACGGGAATATCGATTCTGAAATCAGATTAGAGGGACTGATGGATGGTTCCAAGCAAGGTGACTCTGTCGTCAAATACATCTTCAGTCTTCTGGGTGTCAAGACCGAGTTTGAGAACAATCAAAATCCAGAGGATAGAGATGACAAGGCAAACATACATACCAGTGCACCGACCACTGTTACACTGAAAGCCCACAGATGTCTGCTTCCTCGATTGGATTACGACTTTACCGGTTCACCAGACCTTGCCCAGACATTTGTAGTATGCTGCTGTCTGATGGGAATCAAATTCAAGTTTACCGGTCTTGCCAGCTTGAAAATCAAGGAAACCGACCGCATCGAAGCACTCAAGAAAGAGTTACGAAAAGTAGGTTATGTGATTCAAGACGAGAACAACAATACACTCATCTGGGATGGCGAAACCTGCGAACCGACCTATGAAGCCATAGATACCTATGAGGATCATCGCATGGCCATGTCCTTCGCACCAGTTGCCTTCAAGTTACCTTATCTGGAAATCAACAATCCTGAAGTGGTAAGCAAATCCTATCCACATTTCTGGGAAGACCTGAAAAAAGTAGGATTTGAGATCAGCGAGGAATAATAATCACAACAAAAGATATCGAATGATTTACCTGATTATTGCATTGGTTGTCTTAGGACTGGCAAGCGCACTAATAGGACTTTTCACCCAACGGAAAGGAGAAGAAGAGCCCCTAAAAGAAGGCGTTTCGTGTAACACCTGTAATGGAGAAAACACGAAATGCGAACAGGAGTGCATGATGGAAGCTGCAACCAAAGAGATAGAATATTATGATGACGAAGAATTAGACACGTATAAAGGGCGAGCGGCAGATGATTATACGGAAGAAGAAGTTGAACAATTTGCAGAAGTCTTATATACGATGAAGCCGGAGGAAGTGGCAGGCTGGAACAGAAGCCTCATCCTCAGAGGCATCAACTTGCCAGACCAGTTGAAAGATGAAGTCATCAGTTTCTTAAGCGAGGATTGAAAAAGAATATTTAATAGGAAATGAACATTCTTCAATATACATTTTTTCAGAATGCCCTCTTGGGCGCCTTCCTTACAAGCATCCTGTGTGGAATCATAGGCACTTATATCGTAACCCGCCGATTGGTATTTATCAGCGGGGGTATTACCCACGCATCATTTGGCGGAATAGGAATTGGCGTATTCACTGGTACCAATCCGATTCTGGCAGCCATGATTTTTGCCATACTGAGCGGATTTGGCGTTCAATGGATGTCATCCAGAAAAGATGTCAGGAAAGATTCTGCCATCGCCATGTTCTGGACCTTAGGAATGAGCGTAGGAATTATCTGCTGCTTTCTCACGCCCGGCTTCATGCCAGACCTGCCTTCGTTTCTCTTTGGCAGCATCCTGACGATAGAAGGTTCTGACTTATGGCTATTGGGCATCCTGACATGTATCACCATCGCCGTATTCACCTGTTTCCTCCGTCCGATTCAGAGTGTAGCTTTCGACAGCACCTTTGCACGCTCGCAGCACTTGCCGGTAGCGGCGATAGAATATCTGATGATGACACTCATTGCCATGACGATTGTTGCTTCATTGAAAATGGTGGGCATCGTACTGGCTATCAGTTTGCTGACAATTCCGCAGATGACAGCCAACCTGTTCACCTATAACTATAAGCAGATGATTTTTGCAAGCATCATCCTGGGATGGATAGACTGTATCATCGGACTCTATGCCAGTTATGTGCTGAATGTTCCATCAGGAGCCACGATTATTTTTGTCAGTATCATGGTTTTTATGCTCAGCAAGACAATAAAAGCCCTACAAAACAAGTTGTATAATAAAGACAAGCTGTCACTTGAGAAAAAGTGATGATCAGCAGACAACATTCTAAAATCATACAAGAGTGAAACAAAATTATCTCCGACATATCATTCCCCTATTATCAATTATACTCCTAATTGGTATTGGCAGTTGCTCTACGCAGAAGAATACTGCGAAGAGCCGCTGGTGGCATTCTTTCAACGCCCGTTATAACACCTATTATAATGGTACGTTAGCCTATATTGACGGTTCATTGGAAAAAGAGAATGGCAATAAGGACAACTTCACGGAGATGATTCCTCTCTATACCGTAAGCAATAAAAACAGCCGCGAGCTGGGAAAAGGCAATTATGAGAAAGCAATCACCAAGTGTGAGAAAGCGATTCATCAACACAGTATCAAGAAACGTCCGGAATGGAACAAAAACCGCCGCAAAACTGAAAAAGATATTGAATGGTTGAGCCGTAAGGAATACAATCCGTTCTTATGGAAAGCATGGTTGCTGATGGGACGTTCCCAATTTTTCAAAGGTGATTTCGAAAGTGCTGCAACCACTTTCTCCTATATGAGCCGCCTCTACTCCACCCAACCAGCCATCTACGGCAGGGCAAGGGCCTGGCTGGCTAAATGTTATATCGAACAAGGATGGCAGTATGATGCAGAGGACGTAATCCGTAAAATGCAAAGAGACAGCATCCACTGGCGTGCCCAGAAAGAATGGGACTACACATACGCAGATTACTATATCCACACAGGGGACTTCGAACAGGCTATCCCCTATCTCCGCAAAGTAATCAAGCATGAGATGCGACGCAAGCAAAAGGCGCGCGAATGGTTTCTCTTAGGACAGTTGCTTGCTGCCATTGGCAAAAAACAGGAGGCCTACAAAGCCTTCAAGCATGTCACACGTCTCAATCCACCATACGAACTGGAATTCAATGCCCGTATCTCCATGACAGAGGTGATGGCCAAAGGAAATGCCAAACAGATGATCAGCCGTCTGAAACGTATGGCTGCATCAGACAATAACAAGGAATACCTGGACCAGATATACTACGCAATAGGTAATATCTATCTCAACGAGAAAGATACCGTCCAGGCCATCTCTGCATACGAAAAAGGAAATGCCAAGGCGACACGCAGTGGTATTGAGAAAGGTGTACTCTTGCTTCATTTAGGCGACTTGTACTGGGGGATGGAAAAATACAGTGATGCCCAACGCTGTTACGGAGAAGCCATCGGCTTGCTTGACAAAGACCGTAAAGACTACAAGATTCTTGCAGAACGTTCTAAAATACTTGATGAATTAGTTCCTCATACAGAAGCTGTCCACCTGCAGGACTCTCTCCAGGCTCTTGCCAAGATGAGCGAAAAAGAAAGAAATGCAGCCATCGACCGCGTAATTGATGCGCTCAAGAAGAAAGAAAAAGAAGAAAAGAATAAACTGGCTGAAGAAGAAAGCAACCGTCAACAAGCACAAAACGGTGGAAATGCCAACAGAAACAACAATTCGAACAAGAACAACAATACCTCAACAGGAAATACCGGACAGAAAGGACTCTGGTATTTCTACAACCCTATAGCCGTAAGTCAGGGTAAGACCCAATTCCAACGCCTATGGGGTAAACGAGAAAATGTAGATAACTGGCAACGCATCAACAAGACGGTGGTCAGTGCGCCACAAGGTGCTGAAGAGATGACAGACGAAGTAAGAGATTCTCTTGCCAATGTAGCCATCAAGGAAGATTCTCTGAAACAGGTTACGGACAGTGCACAAAACGATCCACATAAGCGAGAATATTATCTGGCTCAGATTCCTTTTACAGAAGAACAAATAGAAGCCAGCAACAAGCTGTTGGAGGATGGTCTGTTGAATTCCGGCGTTATCTTCAAGGATAAGTTGGACAATCTTTCCCTGAGCGAAAAAGCACTCAGAAGATTGGAAGACAACTATGCAGATGACTTTGAGCACATGGACGATGTATATTACCACCTCTATCTGTTATATTCCCGAAAGGAAATGCCGGTAGAGGCAGAACGTTATGTACAGAAACTGAAGGAGAAATATCCTGAAAGCCAATGGACAACATTGCTTACAGATCCATACTACAAAGAAAATGCCCAGTTTGGTGTTCATATAGAAGATTCTCTTTATGCGGCAACCTACGAGGCATTCAAGGCAAGCAGATACCAAGAGGCTAAGGCCAATGCACGCATATCTGCCGAGCGTTTCCCACTGGGAGAAAACAGGGATAAATTCTTGTTTATCGGTGGATTGAGCAAGCTCAACGATGGTGACGCCAATGCCTGCATCAAGGATATGCAGGAAGTGGTAGAGAAATATCCGAATAGCCGCATCAGCGAAATAGCGGGTATGATAGTCAATGGAGTCAATGCGGGAAAACGACTGCATGGCGGAAAGTTTGACTTGGAAGATGTATGGAACAGAAGAAGTATTGTACTCAATGACCAGGATTCCACCCAACAGAAAGTATTCACGAATGAACGCAATGCCAACTTTGTGTTCATGCTTGTTTACCAGCCAGACTCTGTGAATGAGAACCAGTTGCTCTTTGAAATGGCTAAATACAACTTTACCCATTACCTTGTACGCAATTTCGACATGAATATCGAGGAACAAGATGGACTGCACAGAATGATTATGTCAGGATTCAGAAGTTACGATGAAGCATGGCAATATGCACATGCACTGTCGGAGCAGACTGCTATCATCCGCCATCTCAACAAGGTTCGTGCTATCCTCATCAGCGAACAAAATCTCGAACTCTTAGGCACACAGTTCACATATAACGAATACGAGAAGTTCTATCAGAAACACTTCGCTTCACTCAAGTTGAAACAGAATGCCGCACCTCTCTTAACGGAGCCTACGGAAATCGTGACAGAGAAGAAGAAAATAGAAGAGACTGAAGCCGGTGACGAAGAGATACTTGACGACAAGAATGATATAGACAACTCATTAGAAATCATGGAAGATGTTGCACCAAGCAACAGCAATGAGTCTATAGAAATCAAAGAGGAGAATACTCAAACCGGAAATAATAACGGTATTGAAATCAAAGAGGACATCAACTTAAAGACTCCAAAGGAAAATAATTCTGAAAAGGAAACTGAAGTTGAAAGAAATGAGGATGAGATGATCATCATTGATCCTAAAGTAGAAGAACCAAAACAGGAGACTCCAAAGAAGGAGACTATAAAGCAGGAAACTTCAAAGCAAAAGACTATAAAGAAAGAAACTCCAAAGAAGGAAACTCCAAAAGAAGAGGCAAAACCGGAAATCTTGAAAAAGGAGGAGACTAAACAGGAGATTCCAAAGCAGGAAATCCAAAAGAAAGAACCTCTTGAGGAGAATGAAGATGTCTTCTATTTCGATGATGACACAGAAAACACTCAGAAGCAAGAAAATAAGAACCAGAAATCCAAAGAAGAGAAGAAAGGCAAAGATGACAAATTTGACTTAGAAGACGAATATTTTGATTTCGATGGTTTTTAAAGAAACAATATGGCAGACTTTCCCAGAATAAATAGCTGGAGAAGTCTGCCATTTATATTTTTAAATCATTTCCTGATGAAATACAGAACTGATTATAGAGAGCAGAAAAAAGTAACCAGGAAAGGTACTGAAAAATCAACACAGAAACCATGAAAGATGGAAACAATGATGAAGTTCTCTCCCGACACGCGGGTAATAATAGGCAACGTAGTATCCATCGTGGTGGCTCCACCTACGCTGATAGGTGCCAACTTTCCGAAATATCTCGCCAGCAACGGAGCGGCTAAGAGCGTCAGAATTTCACGGCTAATATTAGCAAGAAGAGCGATGGTTCCAAGTTCGGCTCCACGATATTCGGTAATAAAAATACTTGAAAGGGAATAATAACCGAATCCAGAACCGATAGCCAAACAGTCGGTAAGCTGACGGTGACCTAACACCAGAGATACGGCTGCACACCCAGCTAAAGTACCCAAAATAGTCATCACCGGAAGCATCATCAAACGAGGATTCACCTTCTTGAAACTCTTCAAAATAGAAGTATCACACCCGATGCTGACACCCACACAGAACATCAGGCAACAGAGCGCAATATAACTCACATCGCTATCTAAAAAACTGGCAGGAACTACATCACACAATCCAGCGATGATACCCAAGACAAAGAAACCAACTATAATCAAGCTACCTTTCATGCCTTCCCTCCCTTCTCCGTATCAGCGGAACCTGAAGACTTCATCTGTTTAGCAGTAACATACTTCCACAATGCCCATGCAAAAAGCACACTACCCGCACTACCACCAATAGTAAGAACAACGGCTTCGAGACCTAAGGTCTGAATACCTCCTATGATACGAGGATTGGAGCCAACTTCAATACCAAGCAGGAACAGGAGTACCCATATCAACGCCGTGATGATGCGGCCTAAAAAACTCATTTTCTTATTACGAAGCAGATAACCTGTACCTATTCCGCATAGCATTATCATTACAATCTTGAGCATTGTTTCTTGATTTCTTCTTATTTTTTTATTTGATGAATAATTGGATTAATAAACTGATTCTTGGATAAAGAACGGAATCTTTACCTAATTATTATATAAAAGAAGAGGAAACATACGAATACCCACAAGAATCATACAAATAAAAACTTTCCTTAACATTAACATACTTTAATAGCATTCTTCTACCAGTATTCAATTATTCTTTGTACTTTAGCACCTAAAAAAAATAAAAACATGAGCAACGGTTTATTACTTTGGGTAGATGACGAGATAGAACTTCTCAAGGCGCATATCATATTTCTGGAGAAAAAGGGATATGAAGTTATAACTGTGAGCAATGGTCCGGATGCTATCGACCAGTGCAAACAGCAGACCTTCGACCTGATTCTCTTAGACGAAATGATGCCAGGACTTAGCGGATTGGAAACTCTTCAGCAAATCAAGGAAATCCAACCAGCTACCCCTGTAGTCATGTGTACCAAGAGCGAGGAAGAGAACATCATGGACCAGGCTATCGGTTCAAAAATCGCAGACTATCTCATCAAACCGGTCAACCCCAGCCAGATATTGCTCTCTCTCAAGAAGAACATACATCGCAAAGATATAGTCACAGAAGTAACCCAAAGCGGTTATCAGCAAGACTACCAGCAAATCGCCATGCAAATCATGGATTGCCGGACAGTACAGGATTGGGTAGAAGTATATAAGAGACTGATAAAATGGGAACTTGAACTGAGCGACACCGAAAGTTCAATGACAGAACTGCTTACCATGCAGAAAGAAGAAGCCAACATCGGATTTGCCAAATACATCACCAAGAACTACTTGGAATGGGTAAATCCCAAGAATATCGGCAAGACGATAGAAGGTAAGCCCGTCATGAGTCCAGACATCTTCAAAACCAAGATTTTTCCAAAACTGGATCAGGGTGAAAAGATATTCCTCATAGTTATCGACAACTTCAGATATGACCAATGGAAAATGTTGGGACAAGATATCGGAGAACTCTTCGATATCGAGGAAGACATGTATATGAGTATTTTGCCAACAGCCACCCAGTATGCACGCAATGCAATATTCAGCGGTCTGATGCCAAACAAAATAGCAGAAATGTTTCCTGACCTATGGGTAGATGAAGATCAGGAGGAAGGCAAAAACCTCAACGAAGAGCCTCTCATCCAAACCCAGTTGGAAAGATTCAGAAAGCACTACACATTCAGTTATCACAAGATAAATGATTCTGCAGGAGCCGACAGATTTCTGGATAAATACAATGAATGCAAGAATAACGACCTCTATGTACTGGTCGTAAACTTTATCGACATGCTCTCACATGCACGTACTGAATCTAAGATGGTGAGAGAATTGGCAAACAACGAATCAGCCTATCGCAGCATTACACAGAGTTGGCTGAGACATTCAGTTCTTGCAGAACTATTCAAACGTTTATCACAAGACGAATTCAAGGTCATCATCACCACCGATCATGGAAGTATTAGGGCTTCAAAACCTATCAAGATAATAGGAGACCGTAATACAAACACCAACCTGCGCTATAAGTTGGGCAAGAATCTTGCCTACAATGCCAAGGAAGTGTTCACGATCAAGGAGCCACATAAAGCACAACTGCCCGCTCCGAACCTGAGCACAACTTATGTATTTGCGTATGGTGATGCCTTCTTTGCCTACCCCAACAACTACAACTACTATGTATCCTACTACAAGGACACATTCCAGCATGGAGGCATATCCATGGAAGAGATGCTGATACCACTCATTACATTGACACCAAGGAGACGATAGAAAAAGAAAACAAGAAAAGGAAACAAAATATGAAAATCAAAATTGACTCATTAGAAAACATCCATGCTGCAGCCAAGGAATTTCTGGCCAACATGGGTAATGGTAAAGTCTTTGCCTTTTACGGAAAGATGGGTACAGGTAAGACTACATTTATCAAAGCTATCTGTGAAGAGTTGGGAGTAGATGATGTCATCACATCCCCTACATTTGCCATTGTCAACGAATATACCGCAGGGAATGGCGACCCAATCTATCACTTTGACTTCTATCGTATCAAAAAGATAGACGAGGTCTATGATATGGGATATGAGGATTACTTCTATGGAGGAAACTTATGTTTTCTGGAATGGCCAGAACTTATAGAAGACCTTCTACCAGAAGATGTGACAAGAGTACATATCCACACAGAAGAAGACGGAAGCAGAACCGTTGAGTTCTGATACTTTTATTTTTCCCTGCCCACGGAAAAATTCTTGCGTGGGCAGGGAGAAAAAATACCTGATGCATCGGTCATGGATATGACGGGGCTGACGGCAGAGGAGATAAAGCTGCTGAAAGCGGAGATGTAGATTACGACTATCACCAAATAATCAAGGGTCTATACACCCTTTTGTCGAGGTGTATAGACCCTTGTTGCTTTCCCGTGATCAGATATATACTATAAACCTAATTATGTTTTAATGACGAGAGAATAGTTTTTTTACTGCAACAGTAATTCTTTTGGCTAAATCATCACAATCAGAACAACTGTTCTTATTAATCAGAATATACAAAGACTCATTTTCTATTGCATAATGCTTGAATAATCTTTCAGATACCACAGACGTAGTGAATTTCTTATATACACGAAATCGTCTTGTCGCCATTCCTAATTCATCATTTTCATCTTCTGCACCAACAAAGAAGAATGAGGCTTTGCTATCTCTTTTCAATACATCAAGCATAATATGGAACAATGTATAGAAAATAATTCTTGGCTCAAAAGTGTTAGTCCGAAGACTAAATTTCAATTTACTATTCATATTCGCCTTATCAAAGAACTTCACACAATAAGCATGTTCCTGATAACGCTCAACTCTTACAATATAAGAATGATGAGATTTAGCTGACTTGAATCTATATTGCAAAGTTTCAATCAGCCATTCATCTGCACTATCCCTGTCTATCATTTGAAAGACGAAGGGATAACCTTCACTTTCTTCCATATTAATTTCAAATTAACTGTTTATAGACAGGGATGCGGATTTTGTCTAATTGTTCTGTTGTCAGAGCCTTGACATCATCGTTAACCGTAAAATACACAGTAGGATATCGGTACTTACCATTAGGCATAAGTACCTTTGTTACCTGCTTGATAATCTCAACACCATCAAGCGTAACTATCTTAGTCTCTGTTTTATCTACTATCTTTCCCATAAGCAGAATTTTTGTTATTTGATTCATTGGCTATGCAAACAAACGCAATGAAAACTTGTTTTCAAATAGCCAAGTGCAGCATTCTGCTGCAAAGATACACCGCTTTTTTGTAACTACCAAATTATTCGTGAAGAAAACAACATAAAACACAAAATTCCGACTCTTTCGGCATCCGTATCATATCCCAAAAGGGCTGCAAACGGCATTGTTACCGTCTGTATGCCATCCACCATATCATAAAAATATAATAGCGAAAATGTAGATTACGAATATCACCAAATAATCAAGGGTCTATACGCCACCTGTTCATCGTGGCATATAGACCCTTGTCGTTTCCCGTGAAGTGCGGGGGA
>OIZI01000484.1_pt1 | contig 20554 bp, 19 predicted proteins | sample 1588441 | NCBI WGS metagenome assembly OIZI01 (sample SAMN03283284) | human gut metagenome | biome: human-associated habitat; material: feces | host: Homo sapiens | place: Peru | collected 2012 | reverse complement strand
CAAAGCTTGCGCGGACGCGGACGATCTCATCGGTCACAAAGCAGACCTTGATATCAGCGTTATCAGTATGCAGCAGGAAAGCGCCGTCTTTGCGCTCCATGCCGGTAAAACGGGAGCAGATTTCCATAGTTCAGTTCCTCTTATTTTGATTTTGATACAAAAAGCCCCCTGTTCTCCCAATATAGCATGGCCATATTCAAGAAGTTCAGGAGGCATGAAAGCAATTATAAAATTCTGATGCAGATCAGATCAGGCCTGCAAGCTGCGGGATGAACAAGGTCAGTGCCGGAATGTATGTGACCAGCATCAAAGCAAACACCATCGCAACGAAGGTGGGCACAATGTACTTTGTAACTTCCTCCATCGTAACATTGGCAACATTACAGCCAACGAACAGAACCGAACCAACGGGCGGCGTGACCGAACCGATCGCCAGGTTCAGAATCAGCATCACACCGAAATGAACCGGATTCATGCCAAAGCCGGTGGCGATGGGCAGGAAGATCGGGGTAAAGATCAGAACAGCGGGGGTCAGATCCAGGAACATGCCCAGAACCAGCAGGAACACGTTCATGATTAGCAGCAGGATATACTTATTGTCCGTAATGCTCATAAGCATTGCGCTCAGTGCGGCGGGAATGCCGGTAAAGCTCATTGCGTAGCTCATGATATTGGATGCGGCGATCAGGAACAGGATCACAGCGGTATCCATCATGCACTCGCTCATCAGGTTCCACAGCTGCTTGACGGTCAGTTCGCGGTACAGGAAGCCCAGCGCAATGCAGTACAGGCAGGCCACGATACCGGCCTCGGTAGCGGTAAACCAGCCCAGCAGGATGCCGCCCATAACAATGACCATCATCAGAATGCAGGGGATCGCATCCAGGAAGATCTTCAGGGTGGAGTCGGTCTCTTTCACGGTAGAGCCGGTGTAACCCTTTTTCTTTGCAATGATGATCGCAACTGCCATGACGCACAGGCCGAGCAGGATGCCGGGGATATAGCCTGCCATAAACAGTGCGCTGACCGAAACACCGCCGGCCGTCAGGGAGAACAGGATCAGCGGACCGGACGGGGGAATGATAACGCCCGTGGGAGCAGAGCAGATGTTGATCGCCGCAGCGTAAGCGTCCTCATAATTTTCCTGCTTTTCCAGAGGACCCATGATTTTGCCGACTGCGGAAGCAGCAGCAACAGAAGAACCGGAAATAGCGCCGAAGAACATATTGGTCAGAACATTGGTAGCAGCCAGATAGCCGGGGATCTTACCCACAAAGCAGCGGGCCAGACGGACCAGTCGGCGAGCAATGCCGCCCTTGTTCATGATGCTGCCTGCCAGCATGAAGAACGGCAGAGCAAGCAGACCAAACGAGTCGATGCCGGAGAAACACCGCTGGGCCACGATGTAGGCCAGGGCATCCGGATCAAAGCCGGTAAACAGGATGGCGATGGATGCAGCGCCGATACTGACGGAAATCGGCACACCCACGAACATCAGACCGAAGAAGATAAGGAACAGCATCAATGTTGCCTGTACGACACCCATGACTTATTTGCCCCCTTTCACAGTTTTGGACTCCGCATACAGCGACAGATAGCGGAGGATCTTGGACAGAATGACGAACACGCCGGACACCGGCAGGCAGCCATAGATCAGGCTCATGGGCAGACGCAGAACCGCCGTCAGCTGACCGCTGGCCATGGTGCGCATCATCATCTGGCCGCCGCCGTAGACGTAGACGTACAGCACGAACAGAACGACGATGATCTCATCAAAAATCGTCACCGCAGTCAGTGCGGGACCATGCAGCTTGGAAGTGAGCAGCGTCAGCTTGACGTGCTTATCGTGGAAGAAGCAGTAGGCTGCACCGATCATACCAGCCCAAATCAGCAGGTAGCGCAGCATTTCTTCGGTAAATGTCGAAGGGTCGTTCAGGACCCAGCGGGTGAAAATCTGCCAGGTGCCAAAGATCAGCAACACCAGCATAACAATGGACATGATTGTGCTCATAGCAAGATCGAGCCCTTTTTCCAGTTTTTTCAAGGTTTTTTCCTCCTTTTTGAATCCTTCTCCTATGGCATAACTGCTGCCCGGATGCAATGGCAGCAGTTATGCGGAAAAGGATGCAATGATACGGGGTCCGCAGATGCAGGACAAGGCAATCAGGCCTGGAATGCCTGGATCTTCTCGCACAGTGCCCAGACTTCCGGCTCTTCCTTGGCCAGACGGTCGTAGATGGGCTGGACGGCCTCCTGGAACGGAGCCAGAGAATCGGGGTGATAGAAGGTGACGCCCATATTGGTTTCGGCATCCTTCACAGCCTGCTCGATCGCAGCCTGCCAGTCAGCCTTGTAGGTCTCCTTTGCAGCGTCGGCAGCAGCCTGCACGATTTCCTGCTGCTCCGCAGAGAACTTGTTCCAGACCTTGGTGCTGATCAGGACGATATCGGGGATGCGGGTGTGCTCATCGTAGCTGTAGCACTTTGCCACTTCGCCGTGGCCGCCGACGGTCAGAGCAGTTTCATTGTTCTCTGCACCATCGATAACGCCGGACTGCATTGCAGTGTAGACATCGCTGATCGGCATAGCCGTTGCGGAGCCGCCGAAGCAGTTCATCATTTCAATTGCCATGGGAGAATCCATGGTACGGATCTTCAGGCCCTTCAGATCAGCCGGGGTCATAACCGGGGTCTTGACGGTGTAGAAGGAGCGCGTGCCGGAATCCAGCCAGGTCAGAGCGATGAAGCCCTGCGCTTCGGTGGAGTGGAAAACTTCCTTGGCCTGATCGCTGTCCATGAAGCCGTAGAAGTGATCGCGGTTGTTGAAGATATAGGGAACAGAGAATGCCTCGTAGACGGGAGCAAAGGTTTCCAGAGAAGCAGCAGACACCTTAGCCATATCCAGAGCGCCGATACCCATCTGCTCCAGGTTATCCTTCTCGCCGCCCAGCGTTGCGTTGGGGTAGACCTCGATCTTGATGTCACCGTTGGTCTTTTCGTTGACCTCGTTGGCAAACTGAGTCATAGCCTTGTGGATCAGGTGCTGCTCGTTGGCATTGTGGCTCAGCTTCAGGGTCAGGCCCTTCACGCCCTCTGCAGAAGCACCAGCACCGGAACCAGCGGTGGAACCGGATTTGCTGCCGCCACAGGCAGTCAGAGCGCCAGCTGCCGCCAGAACAGCAGACATACGGATAAACTCACGACGATTGATCTTTTTCATACTTGGTTTCCTCCTGAAAAATATTTTTCTTCTTCTGTATTCTCTATCTGCTCGCCGGTACGCTTCCGGCGCAACATTCCAAAAATGATTATTTCTGCATCATCCAGTCCAGAATCTTGGGCAGCTCGCTGTCCCAGTAGTCCCAGTTGTGCATGGCATCCGGTGTGACCGAATAGGTGATCTTTGCGCCCATCTCTGTCAAACGCCGGTTGGCGTCTTCGTTCATCTGATACAGAAAATCCTTCGTGCCGCAGGCCTGATACAGTTCCGGCACACAGCCCTTTTCTGCATCGCGGCGATACAGCTCAAAGATATCCTTGTCGCTGCCGGCCAGATGAGCCGGATCCTCAAAGATGTCGTGGAAGGGGAACGGTGCTTCGATGTTGCCCTTCTGCACTTCGTCCGACAGCCCGGCGATATCCATGGCAGCAGACATGCCTGCGATCTTGCCATACTTCTCGGGGCAGGACAGACCGATGAACCATGCGCCGTAACCGCCCATGGAGAAACCGCAGATATAGGTATCTTCCCGCTTTTTGCTCACAGGGAACAGCGTTGTGATAAAGCTGGGCAGCTCCTCGCTGATAAAGGTGAAATACTTGTTGCCATGGACCATATCCTGATACAGGCTGTTTTCCACCGATGCCATGACCGCCACAATGTTGTGGGCCTGCGCATACCGCTCAATATTGCTGAAACGGACCCAGCTGCTGTTGTCGCCGTAAGCGCCATGCAGCAGATAAACCACCGGCAGACCGTTCTCGTAATCGTACCGCTGTGCAGGGCCTGCCTCGGTAATCTGTTCGTTACCCTCCGGGGTAGGGATCACAACATTGATCTCGGTGTTGTGCATCAGCACCTTGCTGAAATAGTGACAGGTTAAAAACATATCGGTATTCTCCTTTTTCTTCTTTATATCTGACAGCGCCTGTCGGCGCAATTCCATCCATTTAACGTCCGAACCAGCGGGAAATCTTGTCCTGTAACATCTGGGCAAAATCCTTCCGATCCACCATCAGAAGAGAACCGCCGCGTTTCCACTCCATCCCGCATTGCCGGGCGATGTATTTGCGGAAGCGCTCCGGGCTGTCCGGCAGCAGCGCCGTTCTGGGCACCATGACGGCAAACTGCCGGTCCTGAAAGATATAAAAATATTCGTTATCTTCAATCAGCCGCCCGACCTGTTCGTATTTCAGGTGGGCACCGTTTTCCACATAGATTCCGGTATCGTTGAAGCGATACCGCACTTTGGACGGCTGCTCTCCCTGCTGCTGCAATACTCTCTCCGCACGGACTTTGCTCGGAAAATCCAGACTGACGATCAGCCACGCACCGACCGCAAGGCATGGGATCGCGGCAATCTGCGGCATCCCGCCGAACAATGCCATAAACAGCAGAATGGCCGCGATCAGCAGGCGCGTGAGCAGCTGCAAACGCTCAAAAGCATAATATTCTGTCCGGAACATCCGCAGGATCGTGGCCCGATCGAACAGAACTGCGGCCTCAAAATGGTTTTTCGAGCTTTGCATCCGGTTCCTCCCTTATTTCAAGTGCCGATCCATAAAGTCACAGACCAGTTCCTTGACAGAAGGCTGCTGGAACATGTAGTCTGCATGCTCTGCGCCCTCCAGCAGGATCAGATCACTTTCCACCTTTGCGTCCTGGAGCGCTTCGTACAGCATTTCAGACTGCTGAGAAGGCACCGTGCTGTCGGCTGCACCGTGCAGCATCAGAAATGGCGGCGTGCTCTGCTTTACCAACGAGGGAAGCACCGGGAAATCCCCGATCTGCATATGCACCATATCGGTATTCATGCGGTGGATATCCGTTGGTGCATACCAAGTGCACACAGCGCGCACAGCATCCGACTGCTCCGGGTAATACTCATTCCGATATTCTTTCTCGTCGCAGGTCAGGCCGGTCAGCGCTGCCAGATAGGCTCCGGCGCTTTCGCCCATGACGGCGATCCGTTCCGGGTCGATACGGAAATCGGCCGCATGCGCCCGCAGGAAGCGAATGGCCGTTTTGATCTCGGTGACCTGTTCTGGATGCACCGTTACCGGCAGGCAACTGTAGTCCACGCTGGCCACCGCATAGCCCTTCTGGCAGTAATACGCCAGATTAGGCATCCAGACATTGCGGTCCACCTTTTCCCACGCACCGCCGCAGACGAACACGATGCAGGGATAGTTCTCATGTTCCGGATCAAATGCGTATCGATGCCGCGCCCGCATGAAGCTGAGTTTGAGCGGGTAAGCGGAGCAGCCGCACCAGAACGACTTCTGCATATAGGTAATATCCGATGCAAGCGCTACCATGGGATGCTCTTGCGTAACGGAAATGATCTTTTTCATCGTGCACCTCATCATCAATCTGATCTGGATGGAAAATACGGGATGGAACCGTCACGAAATGCAACCAACGCATTCGTCGATAAGCACAAAAGTGTTGAAACATTTTTGTGTATTTGGTCAATCTCGTCTCCTTGCACCCTTATCATACTAAAAAACGCATGGATTTTCCGCAGATTTTGTGATTCAAATGTTGCAAAATGTGATATATACTGATATACTAGGGCAAAAAAGGACGTAAAAGAATGATTCTTATTTTTTTAACAAGGAGCAGGAGCGGCTATGGGCATGGAACGGGTCTCGCATTATGTCGATAATGTCCTTACGGAAGCGCAGGCGCGGATGGGTCTGCGCGACACCCGGCTTCTGGTCACATGGTACACGAACCGGGAAAACAGGCAGTCTGTGGTGCACTCCCACCCGTACCACGAGCTGGTGCTCCCCATCGGCGGCAGCACGGTACGCTACTCGGTGGACGGCAGCGTGTATCTGGTCCATGTGGGGGAGCTGGTCTACTTTCCCTCGCAGGTCTACCACTCCGGCAGTTTCAGTATTGACGACGCGCAGTCGGATCGTCTGGTCGTCCAGATCGATGATGCCCTATGGCAGGCCACCCGCCGGCGCGTGAACCTGAAAAATACAGGCTGGCTGCAGCAGGTCACCGTGCTGGACAGCGAAGCCTGCCGCAAGTGGGATTTCAAGGGGCTTTTCATCCGCATGGCGCAAAGTCTGGAGCTGCCGGGCTCCATCCGGGATATCGTTTTTGAGGCGCAGGTCGCTGAAATGATGCTGCTCATCACGCAGGCCACCGGCAGCGGACAGACCGCTGCCCCCAGCAGCACCAGTGTACTGGTCGCGCGCGCGGTGGCCTACCTGCAGGCCCATTATCAGGACTCGACCCTTACCACCGCGCAGCTGGCGCAGGAACTTTACGCCAGCCGGGAGCACCTTTCCCGCGCGTTCAAGGAGTGCACCATGGAGAGCATCCACAACTACCTGACCTATCTGCGGATGCAGCACTGCCGCAAGGCGCTGGAAGAGGGCGCTTCCGTCCTGAATGCCTGCACCGAAAGCGGCTTTCCGGATTACAGCAGCTTCCTCAAAACTTTCCGCCGCCTGTACGGCATCACCCCGGCGGAATACCGCGCACAGAACCGGACAGTGGTGCGTTAAAAATCGTTTCATGAGATCCAGCCCTTTCTCTTTTTGCCAAAGTATTCAGCGTGTTTTCTTGCAAGCTGCCGAAATCAGCGCATTCTCAAAAGTTCGCGTTTGCAAAGCGCAGCACAGCAATGAAAGCCCCAGTGGAGCTTTTAAGCGACAGAACGGTCTTGCGCAGCAAGATGGAGGGGCTTCGCCCCGACAAGTTCACGTTGACACGGCTCGATTATTGTGGCTGCTATCCCAGCAATTCAATATAACATATTTACTTAGAGTTCCAGCTCGGCTTCCGAAGGAGTCGGAGCGAGTTTTTGACTTTCTTATCGCTACATAGCAAACCCGAACCAAGGCCATCCCGGAAGAGATGGTCAGGCACAGGTTGTTGTGTAGCGATTTTTTCGTTTGTGACTTTTTTGTTAATTTTCGAAAAGATAGCTATATTTTAGCTATTCTCGTCGGCTACCTATTGAGGGGACTTTTTCGAGGTGGGGACTTATGACAACTTTATTACAAAGAATTGTCAATGGGTGTCAAATGGCCTTTTTCGATGCCTACCAAGTGAGAGCATCTTTTTTCAAGAGTGCTTCGACTTTGGATACGCTCACTGTTGCAAATTGTCTACCTCAGTTGGCTGCTCGATAAACTGACGATATTTTAACTCAGCGGTTATTTCAACTATATTTTCCAAGAACTTTTCAACAAATTTCTTTTTCGGGTTATATTTTAGCCGTTTTCAATGCCTACCAATTAGAGAGATGATTTTTCGGAAGCCCTAAATTCCGAAGATTTTCTATAAAAATCGGCTTCTTGAAAACAGAATAGTTCAATCGTCCGGTACTTCGCAAAAGGTACTTCTGTAACTCGCAGCCCGGCCATAACGAAGGCGGGGTGGCTGAAATGCCAATGGTGTGGTGAGAATCCGCTGCCGGACGATTCCCCACTCCTAGGGAGCCGAGGGCGAATATGGGAGGCCTTAACATATTAAGCAGACCAGTGTGCTGGTCTGTAATTGAGAGGACCAACAAATACGCTGGTTCTCGATACATATTGAAGCCGGACGAGCTGTCCATTCCAGGACAGCTTGCCCGGAGCAAGAGTGCAGAGAGCGCAGCTCTTTGCCCCAGTGATATGATGCCCTGCGTCATATCCTACTGGGTATTATCTGGCGCACCGCAGGCGGCAGATTCAGCAGCAAAGCTGCTGCGTTCTCCCCACCAAGCTGTTGAAACGGAGGGATGTTTATCTGAAGCTGACACGACACAATGGACGAGCCGGAAAGCAAGGCACCTATGATCCCAAGCACAACGACCGGAATTTCAACCTCACCAACAGCGAGAAACCGATGTGCAACATTCATCAATTTTCCAAATCACGCAATTTCGTTGTTTTTTGCGTTTTGTCGTGATTTTATGCCTTGCATCCTTTGCATTGTCTGTACACAATGTTCTGTCTTGCATCTGTTATCCAGCTGTTCCGGTGTGCAAAAATGTGCAGAGCCAAAATCAGCACCTGAAAACCGCACCTGATTTTTATGCAATGGGGTGAAAACAGACTGCTTTCACCGGCGAATAGCGCATCTCAAATTACCAGTTTATACCACACATCAAATGTACATCAACTTTGATTCTTGGCAGGGATATGGACAACTGCGTTCTCTTATAAATCCGAAGCAGCTCTTTCTATGTGGACTTTTCCGGGTAGAAACACCTAGATGGTAAATTAGCTTGCCTTTAACAGCAACCAAAAGCACTGCAATTTTGAATACGCACTCAATTACGCCAAACGGCGTTTCATAGTCCCCGCTCTACCCAGCGAAGAGCAGCACAAAAACGTTCAGCCTGCTGGTCATGATGACCATATTCATCCAACACGGTTTCGGCTCTGCAGGCTGTTCGCAATGCAGTATGGACACGCTGCGCGTAGGCGGTGGCTTCACTCAGGCGATTGGTGTGTCCCTCGCCTTCTCGAGCGCCGTTCCGGAGATATACCCGAGCAGAACTGTTCAGGAGCGGGTGTTCCTCGACAAAGTCTGCAACTCCCGGAAACCAGAACGACCCGCAGAGAGAAAACACCGACGCAAATACCTTCGTTTCCCAAAGGCTCATCACGGCAGCCAAACCGCCCAGCGAGAAGCCGCCATACGCCAGCTTTTCCGAGTCAAGAGTGTATTCGTCTATAAGGGGCGGGAGAATTTCGTTGATCAGTTCTCGATGATACTGCCCTAGTTGCCCACCAAAATCCGGTGTGCCCGGTCGAATAGCTGATTTCGGCCATGGGGTATACTCTGAAAGCCTGTTGTTGGGGTACACTCCCACCAGCACTGCCCGTTCCGTGCGCAGATTCAGTTGCTCAATCAGGTTCCCGTCGTTAATTAGGATCGCTGGTTTTTTACCTTTGTACAGTCCCTTTTCTGGGAACTGGACTCCAATTCGATGTGAGCCAAGATTCAGAATTTCCATCCATAACCGTCCTTTTTGTCAGTTTTTACGCAGTGTGGGTTGCTCCCCATGTAGACAATCGGCAGCATTTTGTGCTATATTAGCAGCAGCTAACCGCTTTTGCACAAAGGAGCTCCCAATGAATCAAATATCCGCGCTTCCTAATCCGCTGGAAATTTTATTTCAGGAATACAATCAGGGCCAAATCGAGTCTGTCGGCTTCCGCAGCTTTACCCTGCACTCTGGTGAGAGCAATAGCTACCGCACACTGAAAAGTGCACTGATCGTCCCAGTGTCAGGCCGGGCCATCTTCTCATTCGAGCACGAACCATTTATTGCCAAGCGAGGACTATTCCTGCACGGATGCCCCAACAAGACCCTGACCATTTCGGCCTTGGGCGAGCAGGATTTCCACTACATCAATATGTACTACGAAAACGACCGGCCTTTGCTGTTCTCCCACAAGCTCAAAAATCCGGAACAGACCTTTTCCATTCTGGAGCAGATTTTGAAGCTCCACCCGGACGCTGACATCCGCAGCCAGTACCAGCAGGAAAAGCTGACAGAAGAGTTCTTTGTCCAGATTTTTGCAGATTTTCAGCCCGAGGAAACTTACAACGAGAGCCAGATTATGAGCATCCTGCTGGATTTTATTGCCCAGCATTACGCCGAGCCGCTGACACTGGACACATTGGCTGAGCAGGTCAACGAGAAAGCGGCTCATGTCAGTTACCTTTTTTATAAGTATAAAAACATCCGGCCCATCGATTATCTCATCAACTATCGGGTCCGGGTGGCCACCGAACTGCTGCGCTCTGGCGGCTACACTGTGACACAGGCCGCTCATGAGGTCGGCTACCGGGATGCCTGTTATTTCAGCCGCATTTACAAAAAACGGATGGGCTTTCCGCCCACCCGCATTCTGCAATAACCGAAATTTTTGATTTCAAGTTTTGTTAAGATGCACTGTACATGAAGTTGTACAGGGTCTCAGCAGAATCGATGACCCGTGCACCGTAGTCCATTACGTCATCATAATCCATCTCGATGACCTTCTGGTTGGCGATGGCGGGAACCTCCTGCACGACGGCGTTGGAGGTCAGCTGCTCCACCGCGTCGGCATCGGTGGAACCAAAGCGGTCTGCGCGGACGTAGACGATGATATCCGGGTTCATGGAGACCAGATTCTCCAGCGTCAGGCCGTTGCCGCCCTTGTCCAGAACATTCTCAGCGTTCAGGGCATTCAGCATACAACTGCTCATCTTGGAATTGAAGGCCACGAAGGTGCCATCGGCGTAGCCAGCCATGAGCAGAACCTTCAGGGGCTCTCCACTCTGGCCGCTGACCTTGTCCATCAGCGCGTCGATTCTCTCCTGCAGCTCGTCAGCGTAAGCGTTTGCAGTCTCCTGCACGTTGAAGATCTCGCCGATGTTCCGCACATCCTCTACAATGTTATCCAGCGACTGATCAATGGAAGCGCTAGCCAGCTCAGTGTAGACGGGAATGCCCAGTTCCTGATAGGATTGGACGGTGCCAATGCTGCTTTCGGTGAACATCAGAGGACCTTTGCCAAGAATCAGATCCGGCTCCGTGGCAAGGATGGTCTCCTTGGAAACAGACTTCTTATCGCCAAGGCTGTTCAGCGAAGCAACTTCATCGGCGATGTCGCCTTTCAGGGCATTGTCATTATCGAACACACCGACGATTTTGTCCTTGAGACCCAGCTTAATGAGCAGCTCGGTCATGGACAGCTGTGTGGACAGCACCTTCTCCGGTGCATGGTCGTAGGTCATATCTACAGCATTGCCATCAGCATCATAAATCTGCAGGGTCAAGGGGTAAGAGGTCTCTTCGGCAGAGACTGTGCTCTCTGCAACAGACGAAGCAGCCTCGGAAGATGCAGCAACGGACGATGCCACAGAAGATGCAGTCTGACCGCAGCCAGTAGCCAGCATGATGGCGGCCAGTGCCGCAGCAGCAACGCTCAGGGGTTTCTTTTTCATAAACTTTCCTCTTTCTGCGGGGTACTCCCGCGTTTTTGTTATAGATATTGAATCATCAGTTTTCCATTGATCGGGCTAGGGTAGACACAAGCTTCGACATCAAAGATACTGTGTAGGTTTTCAGGGGTCATTACGGCTTCAGGCGCCCCATGAGTAACGATCTCCCCCTGTTTCATCAGGTAGAGATAGTCACAGAACTGCGCCGCAAGGCTCAAATCATGCAGAGCAGCCAGAACCGTAATGTGCAGTTCCTTGATGATCGAAAGAATCTCCAGCCGATAACGGATATCCAGATGATTAGTCGGTTCGTCTAGAATCAGGATCTTGGGCGACTGGGTCAGTGCGCGAGCCAGAACTACCCGCTGCTTTTCACCGCCCGAAAGGGACTGGAAGTTCCGATCGCGGTAGCTTTTCATACCCACCTTGTCTAGTGCTTCCAAGGCCATCTCGTAGTCCCGTTCCCTCTCCTGCTCTAGCAGGGAATGGAAGGGATACCGTCCCATCAGGGCGATGTCCAGCACGGTATAGTCAAAATTGATCTGATTGAATTGCCCCATCACCGCCATGTTCCGAGCCAGCTTTTTGCCGGAAAAGTGTGTGATATCCTCGTCATCCAGACGAACGATGCCGCTGTCCATCTTCTGTGTGCGATAGATGGAGCGGAGCAGAGTGGTCTTGCCGCTGCCGTTGGCTCCAAGCAACGCTGAAAACTTCTGATTTGGAACCTCAATGTAGAGATTCCGCACGATGGGTTTTCCAGCAATCGAAACGCTGACGTTTTTCGCATCCAGTTTCATTCAATTGCCTCCAAATCCATACTTCTTACGCACCATCACATAGACGAAGAACGGCGCACCCACCAAGGCGGTGAAGATACCCACAGGCAGCTCGGTGTTGGGAATCAGACTGCGGGCGATGGCATCCACCCAGAGCATGAACAATCCTCCGGATAATGCCGCAATGGGCAGCAGTTTTCGGTGTGCTGTGCCTGCAATGGCGCGGGAAACGTGCGGAATGATAAGCCCTACGAAACCGATCGTGCCGCAGACCGATACCAATGCACCAGTCAGCACTGAGAGCACCAGCAGATAAACCAACCGACACCGGAAGGTGTTGATGCCGATGGTGGAAGCTGCTTCCTCACCAAGCATCAGACCATCGAGTGTCTGGGCCTGCGTCCGAAAAAAGCCTGCTGCCGCCAGTACGATCAGTGCAATGAGGCCGATGTTTTTCCATCCGGCACGGGTCAGGGAGCCCATCGTCCAGAACTTGATGGACATCATACCGTCCGAATCACCAGCTACTGCAATGATAAAGTTAGAAAATGCGGTCAGCAGCGCATTGACGATCATGCCAGAGAGAATCAACTTGACCGAGGTGGTTTTACCGTCCGCCGAGGAGAGGGCCAATACGAGAAAGCAGGCACCGCCAGCTCCTACAAAGGCCCAGAAACCGGAAATCACGCCCAGCCCCAGAAAGAGCGAACCAGTGGCTCCCAGCGTTGCACCTGCCGACACGCCAAGAATGTATGGGTCTGCCATTGGGTTTTGGACAACGGCCTGCATCACGCAGCCGCAGAGGGCTAGACCGCTTCCAGCCAGAAAACCCAGAATAACGCGCGGCATCCGAATCTGCCAGATAATCTGCTCAAAGGCAATGGACACAGGCGTGCCAGTATCTGCCCCAAACAGATGTTGAAGCAGGACGGACAAGGTATCCTGTACCGGGATTTGAACTGCGCCCATGCAAAGCGTGATGACCGCAGATGCAATCGATGCTATTATCAACAAAAAGATCGTCAGCCGCGTCCTTTTCATACATGGATCATCCTCTCAACTCGTTTGCGGTTAGTCTCAACTATCCGTCAAGTATTTTACAAGTTGTTTTTGTGTTTGTCTATGGACGATTATTTATAGTATGGACGATTATTAAAAACAATCGATTGATTTATTTTTGTCAAGAGGGCTGACGCCGTCCAGCCCTCTATCTTTTTACTAAAGTTTCTGATGTATTTTCTTGCATTCTGCCGAAACTACGCTTTTTTGAAAACTTCTTGTTGACACGGCCCGTTTTTTGTGGTAATCTACCCCAACAATTTAATATTTACATATTTTTACTTATTCGCTCAGTACCTGCGGGGCTGGGCAGCTCCCCTTTTTGACTTTTCAAGTCGCTACATAACCGACTGGCAAGACCTTCCGAAAAAGCGAAGGCATGACCGGTCTGTTTTGTGGCGACTTTTTTGTTGCCGTTCCAGCCTCGCACCTTGAAAAGCGAATGACCGTCTGCATGGGATACCCGGCGATGATCCTGAGAAGGAGAGCCGGAAAACGCCGCCGGAAGGGGGCAGGAACACCATGCAGGGAGAACGGTAAATCATTGTTACCATGACTCGACATTTTGTCAAGTCGAGGTGAATCTAGCAAGTATGAAGCCATCCTGAAGCAGCTCATTCTGGATGAGGTTCAGGTAGTCATTACGCATGGGCTTTCCAAGAAGGTGTCCAACCTGCTGGAAACGCTGCGGATGATTGCTTATTCAGCTCCGCTGGATATTGAGGTGGATGCAATCCACCTCAAAAACGGCGTTTACCACCTCACGGATGGCACATTTCAGGAGAGCCGCCTGTTCTGCCGAAACCGTCTGCCCGTGGCTTATAATCCCAAAGCCACTCAGCCGGAACGCTGGCTCGCCTTTCTGAACGAGCTGCTGGAGCCGGAGGATATTCCAACCTTGCAGGAATATCTGGGCTACTGCCTTATCCCCAGCACCAAGGGTCAGAAGATGCTGTTCCTGATCGGCAAGGGCGGTGAGGGCAAATCCCGCATTGGTCTGGTTCTGAAGAACCTGCTGGGCGATGCTGCCAGCAACGGCAGTGTCCAGAAGATCGAGACCAGCCGTTTTGCCCGTGCTGACCTTGAAAACCGTCTGCTTATGATCGACGATGACCTAAACATGAATGCCCTGCCGAAAACCAACTATATCAAGTCCATCGTCACCGCAGAAGCCAAGATGGACGTAGAACGCAAGGGCATCCAGAGCTACCAGAGCGACATCTACGCCCGATTCCTCTGCTTTGGCAATGGCGCGCTGACTGCCCTCTATGACCACTCGGATGGTTTCTGGCGGCGACAGCTCGTCCTGACCACCAAAGACCGTCCGGCAGACCGGGAGGACGACCCGTTTCTGGTGGAAGCCCTGAGCAGGGAGTTAGAGGGCATCCTGCTGTGGTGTCTGGAAGGTTAGCAGCGGCTGCTGCGGAATGGCTACAAGTTCACGGTCAGTCCCAGAGCCGCCGCCAACCTCGAAGCCATCAAGCGGAACAGCAACAATGTCCTCGACTTTCTGGATTCGGAAGGCTACTTCCGCTATAAGGCAGATTTCTCCGTCAGTTCCAGAGACCTCTATGACCTCTACAAGATGTGGTGTGAGGACAATGCCTGTCACCCGGTATCGGCGGCACGGCTCAGTTCAGAGGTCAACCAGAATTCCGCCCGTCTGAACCTTGAGCCGACCAACAACATCTATCTGCCCGGTGGCCGCAGGGTGCGCGGATTTCTGGGCATCGAAGCCCTTGTCCACCCCTGTCCGTGAAAAAACGAATTTTTGCAAAATCATGCCGTACGGTCTGTACGCCTGTACGCTGTACGGTGAAGCTTTGCAATCCTACGGTTTTACGCATTATTTTATCATCTGCGTACGGCGTACACTTCGTACAGCACTTTTTTCTCCGTACGCGATTTTTTAAGTTCGTACGGAGAAATGCCCTAAAACGTGCTTTATAGGGGAAAAGTGGTTAGTTGGTGGTCATTTTGACCACTTACCACTCTATCAACTCACAAATCTAGTTGGTGCTCAAAATGAGCACCAACATCTGTAAATCAAGTGCCGCCATGTGGCACTTGATTGCAGCTCTCCCGCAGGAGACGTTTTCCCTCGTTCCCCCTCGGAGAGCCCACTACACTTTGCAGACCGCAGGGATGAAAGTGTTATAGTGGGTTATTACACTTCCGCAGAAGTGCCTTCTCCTCGCCGCAGACAGCCGGGTGTGCCTTTTGTGAGAGCTTTCTGTGCGGCGAATCCACATCGCCCACAGGCGATGTAAGCAGGGATTCCAAAGGGGCGCAGCACCCTTGGCACACGACTTTGGTACAAAGTCTAGTGTGTTACACCTTTCCAGAGGTGTATACGTTCCTGAAATGCAAAAAGCCCCATACCCAACACCTTAACGGTGCGGACATGGGACTTGATGCTTCCTCGGCCTAGCCGGGTACTCCGTAACCAATCCTGACAGGCAGTTGCCGTGTCATTTTTCGAAAACTGTTTTACGGATACCCAGCAGTCGGGAGCGCTCTGTTTCTCTTTGCTGGGGGTGTGATGAGCCTGCTCCGCCTACCATAGGCAAGCTCGCGTTTGCGCAGCGCAGCGTACGATAGAACCAGAACGGCAACGGAAAGAAGGCGCAAGGATGGAACAGTCTCGGGTCCGCATTGTGGATATTGCACAGACATTGGGGCTTAGTACCGCTACTGTCTCCAACGTGATCCACGGCAAGACGGAAAAACTCTCAGGCGAAACGGTGAAACGGGTGCAGCAGGAACTGGAACGAGAAAGCACAAGGAGGCTGCCATGTCAAACTTTATGAGGACCCTTTGTAAAATTGCCATTCCTGTTACCTTACAGGGGATGCTGCAAGCCTCCTTTTCCATCATGGATCAGCTCATGATCGGGCAGTTAGGTGAGGCCGGTATTGCAGCTGTGGGGCTGTGCGGTAACTTTACCCTTATTTTCTCTGTGATGTCCGGCGCAGTCGGCACGGTTGCCGGTATTCTGGTGGCGCAGTTTCTGGGTGCGGAGGAGCACACCGAGGCATGGCGCAGTCTGGATGTGAGCCTTGTCTGCGGGGGTGTGCTAGCGGTAGGGTTTCTGCTGGCGGCAGGCGGCTTCCCGGCGCAGGTCTTGGGGCTTTATACGGAAGATGACGCCATCCTCCGCGTGGGGGCGGGGTACTTCCGCATCGTGGCGTTCTCCTATCTGCCCATGGCGGTCAGCACCGTCCTGTCCGCATGGCTGCGCTGCAAGGAACACGCCGCTGTCCCCTTTTGGGCAAGCCTTGGCGCGGTAGCGGTGAACACCGGGCTGAACTATCTGCTCATCTTCGGAAAGCTGGGTGCCCCTGCTATGGGCATTGCCGGTGCTGCCATCGCCACGCTGGTTTCCCAGCTTTTGAACCTGCTTTTGATCTTGATCGGCTTTGCAGTCTGCCTTCAAAAGGAAGCGGAATGCCCCCTCTGGTCGCTGCGGTTTGAGACCCTCACCCTGCGGGCGTATGGAGGCATAATCCTGCCTATCCTTGTCAGCGAATTTCTGTGGAGCTTGGGGCAGAACGTGGAATCTGCGGTGTATGGGCATCTGGGCACTGCAAGCCTTGCGGCCTACACCCTTACCAGCCCGCTTCAAGGGCTTATCATCGGGGCTTTGAGCGGCCTGTCTGCAGCCGCCGGGGTCATGGTGGGCAAGCAGCTGGGCAGAAAAGACTATGCGGCCGCCTATGCAGACTCCAAAAAGCTCATGGCGGCAGGGCTTGTGGGGGCGGTGGCGGTAGCGGCGCTGGTGGTATTGCTGGCGGGGCCTTATACCGGCTGGTATCGCGTAGCCCCCGCCGTAAAAAGGCTGGGCAGACTGCTGCTGGTGGTGTTTGCCCTGTATGCCCCCATCAAGGTGGAAAACATGATCCTTGGCGGCGGCATCCTGCGCAGCGGCGGCAATACCGGGATCATTCTGGTCATCGACTGTCTGGGAACATGGTGCATCGGCATCCCCTTGTGCTTGCTGGCTGCCTATGGGCTGCGGTGGGGCATCGTGGGTGTATATGCCCTGCTCAACGCAGAGGAAGCGTTCCGGCTGGTCTTGTCCCTTGTGATGTTCCGCAGGCGCAGCTGGATGGTCAGCCTGTCCGAGAAGCAGAGCGTGCCCTGAAGAATACAATAAGCCCCTGTCCGCACCAGAAAAGCCTCCCCGGCTTTCCTTCCAAGAAGGATGCCGGGGAGGCTTTTTATCTGTTAAACGATACTGGAAAGACGCAAAACTGGTTAAAAAACACAGCCCCATCTTTTATCCGGCTTTATTTGCACCACTTGGCAAATTCTTCATCCGTACACTTGACGTAGTGGCTGCCCTCCACATGGTGGCTGGTGCCTTTGGAATAGTCGATGCCGGAGGTGGCATAGTCATAAGTCTCGGCTACGCGGCGCTTTTCCACCACCGGGTTCGGCAGCGGAATGGCCGACAGCAGGCTCCGGGTGTAGGGGTGGATGGGGTGCTCGAAGATCTCCTCGGTGGTGCCGGTCTCCAGCAGATGCCCCAGATGCAGCACGCCGATGCGGTCGGAGATGTACTTGACCATGGAAAGGTCGTGGGCAATGAACAAATACGCTGTGCCGGTCTCCTGCTGGATATCCTTCATCAGGTTGACCACCTGTGCCTGAATGGACACATCCAGTGCCGAGATGCACTCGTCCGCAATAATGAGCTTGGGGTTCATGATGAGGGCGCGGGCGATGCCTACGCGCTGGCGCTGACCGCCGGAGAACTGGTGGGGGTAGCGCTCGGCGTGCTCCGGGGCAAGGCCGACCTTGGCAAGGATCTTTTCCACCTTTTCGCGGCGCTCTGCCGGTGTTTTGCACAGATGATGGATATCCAGCCCCTCGCCGATGATGTCCTCCACCTTCTTGCGGGGGTTCAGGGACGCCATGGGGTCCTGAAAGATCATCTGCATCTGGGTGCGCAGGGTATTGTTCTGCGCATGGGTCAGACGGCCGCTGATATCCTGCCCGTCAAAGGTGAGCTTGCCCGCAGTGGGGTCATACAGGCGGATGATGCTGCGGCCTATGGTGGATTTGCCCGAGCCGGACTCGCCCACCAGACCGTAGGTCTCGCCGGGGTAAATTTCAAAGCTGACGTCATCCACGGCTTTGACCGTGAAGTTTTTACTGACGCGGAAATACTGCTTCAGTCCCTCGACTTTCAGCAGCGGGGTCGTGCTTTGTGCAGCCATTTATTCCGCCTCCTCGATCTTTTTTGCTTCTGCTTTCATGCGGGCAATGCGCTCCTTGAGCTCCGGCGGCATCTCCACCTTGGGGGCACGGGGGTCCAGCAGCCAGGTTGCCGCGTAGTGGGTATCGCTGATCTTGAACATGGGCGGGTCGATCTCGTCGTCAATGTTCAGTGCAAAGCGGTTGCGGGGTGCAAAGGCATCGCCGGGCTTCTCGTGCAGCAGGTTCGGCGGCGAACCGGGGATGGTATACAGACGGTCGTCGGCGGTGTCAAGGTCGGGCATGGCCGACAGCAGACCCCATGTGTAGGGGTGCTTGGGGTCGTAGAAGATCTCGTCGATGGTGCCGGTCTCCACGATCTTGCCGGCATACATCACGTCCACATAGTCTGCCACTTTTGCCACGACGCCAAGGTCGTGGGTGATGTAGATGACCGAGATGCCGCGCTCCTTCTGGATGCTGCGGATCAGCTCCAGGATCTTGGCCTGAATGGTCACATCCAGTGCGGTGGTCGGCTCGTCGCAGATCAGCAGGTCGGGGTCGCAGGCCAGTGCAATGGCAATGACCACGCGCTGGCGCATGCCGCCGGACAGCTGATGCGGGTAGTTTTTCATGCGCTTTTCAGCGTCGGTGATGCCCACCTCTTCCAGCAGCTGCACAGCCTTTTTGTAGGCGGCATCCTTGGGCATCTTGTAGTGCCACAGCATGCCCTCCATGATCTGCTTGCCGATCTGCATGGTGGGGTCAAGGCTGGTCATGGGGTCCTGGAACACCATGGCGATGCGCTTGCCGTTGATGTGGCGGCGGATCCACTTTTTGTCCTTCTGCAGCAGGTCCACCGTCTCGGGGCTGCCGTCGGCGTGATGGTAGCTGAACTGGATGGAGCCGCTGTTCACAATGGCGTTCTGGGCCAGAATGCCCATGGCGGCCTTCATGGTGACGGACTTGCCGGAACCGGATTCGCCCACCAGCGCCACCGTTTCGCCCTTGTACAGGTCGATGTTCACGCCGCGGATGGCGTGCACCGGGCCTGCGGTGGTCTTAAAGGTGATATCAAGGTCTCGCACCGACAAGACCTGTTCTTTTTTTGCTTCAGGCATGGGGTGTTCCTCCTTACATACTCTTCATCTTGGGGTCCAGCGCCTCGCGCAGGCCATCGGCCACAAGGTTGAAGCTGAGCATCAGCAGGCTCATGACCACAATGGGCGGGATGATCTGGTAGGGGTGTGTGGTGAAGCTGTTGTACAGCTCGCTGATCAGAGAACCCAGCGAGCACTGCGGCACCGGGATGCCCAGACCCACGAAGGAAAGGAACGCCTCGGTGAAGATGGCGGTCGGGATGCTGAACATGACCTGCGTGATGATGGGTCCGATGATGTTGGGCAGCACTTCCTTGAAGATGATGAAGAAGCTGCCTGCACCCAGCGTGCGGGAGGCCAGAACGAACTCCTGATCCTTCAGCTTGAGCATCTCGGCACGGGCAATGCGGCTCATGCCCACCCATTCGGTCAGCATCAGGGCGAAGATGATGGTCACCATGCCGGGCTGCAATACCAGCAGCAGCAGCGTGACGATGACCAGACGCGGGATGCCGTTGGCCACTTCCAGAAAGCGCTGCATCACCATATCCACCCTGCCGCCGAAGTAGCCCGAGATCAGGCCGTAGCTCATGCCGATGACCATATCAATGATGGCCGCAGCCACCGCGATGATCAGGGAGACGCGCGCGCCTTCCCATGTACGGGTCCAGATGTCACGGCCGTACAGGTCGCTGCCGAACCAGTAGTAGACGTCCAGCTTGTCCTTTTCCTGATAGGCGTTGGTCACCTTGGTGCCGGTGGTGGTGCTCATCTTTTCGCTGCCGTCCAGAATGCCCAGCCGCTCAATGCCCGGCACGCGGGGCGCAAAGTTTTTCTGGCTCAGATCCTGCCCGGAGTAGGTGTAGCTGTTCATGCCGGGGCCCAAAACGGCCAGCAGCACGATGACCACAATAAGGACAAGCCCCAGCACGGCGCTCTTTTTATTGAAAAAGCGGATGAGCGCTTCCTTCCAGAAGTTCTGCGCCGCAAAGTTGGTATCCATGCTGATCTCGTCGTCGTTGTGCTTGAGGGTAAAATCCTTTTCCGCAAAGGTGTGCTCCGTGTACATTGCATCCACGGCGCTGACAATGGCATCGGCGGTGGATTCTCCGCCCAGCCGGATCGCTTTCTCTGCCATTTAGTTGTCCCCCTTTGCTAAACGAATGCGCGGGTCGATGATGCCGTACAGCAGATCAACGACCAGCATGATGCCAATGTACATGGCGCTGTAAATAAAGCTCAGGCCAA